>Ga0136644_10000506_pt1 | contig 31285 bp, 21 predicted proteins | sample C_130820_EF_Meta_FD_94780 | JGI IMG/M metagenome (GOLD analysis project Ga0136644, IMG submission 94780) | Freshwater microbial communities from Lake Croche, Canada to study carbon cycling - C_130820_EF_MetaG (v2) (version 2) | ecosystem: Environmental > Aquatic > Freshwater > Lake | place...
CTAAAAGCATTCCAAAAGCAACAGATTTAGATGGAGGTGTTGCCACTTATGCCAAATCACTAAAGTATATGGGATTTGAAGAAAGCGAACCCATGATTGGTAAGAAAGTAGACTATGTATTTATTGGTAGTTGTACCAATGGACGTATTGAAGACTTTAGGGCATTTGCTAGCATAGTTAAAGGACGCAAAAAAGCAGAACATGTTACCTCTTGGATTGTGCCTGGTTCGCATATTGTAGAAGCACAGATTAGAGAGGAAGGGATTTATGATATTCTAACAGAAGCAGGGTTTCTTTTAAGACAACCGGGTTGCTCAGCTTGTTTGGCCATGAACGATGACAAAATTCCTGCCGGCAAATATGCCGTGAGTACCAGCAACAGAAATTTTGAAGGAAGACAAGGTCCTGGAAGCCGCACATTATTGGCAAGTCCACTAGTGGCAGCAGCAGCAGCAGTAACTGGTGTGGTAACTGACCCAAGAGAATTGTTATAATCCAACATTTTTAAACTTTAGAATCATTTATTATGGCTTACGATAAATTCACCAATTTAACCAGTTCTGCAGTGCCTTTGCCCATTGAGAACGTGGATACCGATCAGATTATTCCTGCTCGATTTTTGAAAGCAACAGAGCGCAAGGGTTTTGGCGACAATCTTTTTAGAGATTGGAGATACAACAATGACGAAACTCCCAAGCAGGATTTTGTTTTAAACAATCCCATTTATGCTGGTAAGATTTTGGTAGGCGGTAAAAACTTTGGAAGTGGTTCTAGCCGTGAACACGCAGCCTGGGCCATTTATGATTATGGTTTTCGTTGTGTGGTATCTAGCTTTTTTGCCGATATTTTTAAGGGCAATGCCATTAATGTAGGAATTTTACCTGTGCAGGTTTCAGAGCCATTTTTAGAACAAATTTTCCAAGCTATTGAAGCCAATCCAAATGCAGCATTATCCGTTGACTTAGCAGCGCAAACCATTACCATTGATGCTACGGGTGCTGTTGAATCCTTTGATATCAATGGATACAAGAAACACAATTTGCTCAATGGTTTTGATGATATTGATTACCTACAAGCAATGAAAGAAGAGATCAAGACATTTGCAACAGCAAGTGCCTATTAATAGCCTACAAACGCTAACTGTGGAACAGCAACATATAGAAATCATGGATACCACACTGCGCGATGGTGAACAAACCAGCGGGGTGTCTTTTTCAGCATCTGAAAAATTAACCATTGCCAAATTGCTGTTAACCGAACTACAAGTTGACAGAATTGAAATTGCATCAGCAAGGGTCTCAGAAGGAGAATTTCAAGCCGTAAAAAAAATCACCCATTGGGCCAAGGAAAATGGTTATTTAGATAGGGTAGAAGTACTCACATTTGTAGACGGTGAAGTATCCGTTAATTGGATGATTGAAGCCGGAGCTACCGTGATGAATTTGTTAACCAAGGGTTCTTTGAATCACTTGACCCATCAACTCAAAAAAACAGCTGACCAACATTTTGCAGAAATTGCTGCTGTTTTACAATTGGCCAAGGAGAAGGGATTAAAAAGTAATGTATATCTAGAAGACTGGAGCAATGGCATGCGCCATTCCAAAGAGTATGTATTTGAATACTTAGATTTTTTACAAGATCAACCTATAGAACGAGTTTTGTTGCCTGATACTTTGGGTGTATTAATCCCTTCTGAAGTGTCTGAATTTGTGGGAGACTTGGTTAAACGCTATCCTCAATTGCATTTTGACTTTCACGCGCACAATGACTATGACTTAGGTACTGCTAATGTATTAGAAGCCGTTATAGCAGGAGCCAAAGGCATACACTTAACCATTAATGGTATGGGTGAGCGTGCAGGAAATGCAGCACTGGCAAGTGCTGTTGCCGTTTTGCACGATAACTTGAAGTCAGTAAAAACATCGGTGAATGAGCAGGCACTTTATTCTGTTAGTAAATTGGTAGAGACTTTTTCTGGAATCAGAATTCCATCCAATAAACCAGTTGTTGGGGAGCATGTATTTACACAAACAGCCGGTATTCATGCAGACGGAGACAAGAAGAATAATTTGTATTTCAATGACCTGATGCCAGAAAGGTTTGGCCGCCAAAGAAAGTATGCGTTGGGTAAAACCAGTGGTAAAGCCAATATTGAGAATAACCTCAACGAATTAGGGATTCAATTGTCTGATGAGGATCTAAAGAAAGTAACCCAAAGAATTATTGAACTAGGTGATTTAAAAGAAATGATTACCCAGGCAGACCTGCCTTATATCATTTCTGATGTGTTAGATAGTAGTGCCATTGAAGAAAAAGTACTGATTGAAAATTATGTACTGACGCATTCCAAAAATCTAAGACCCTCGGTAACACTCAGAATAGTGATTGAAGGAGTATCCTATGAGGAAAGCGCGCAGGGCGATGGTCAATACGATGCTTTTATGAACGCCCTTAAGAAAGTTTATGCCATAAGGGAAGTGGCACTACCCCAATTAACCGATTACTCGGTACATATTCCACCCGGGGGTAAATCTGATGCCCTATGTGAAACCATTATCACTTGGATGAACCATGGCAAGGAATTTAAGACTAGGGGATTGGATAGTGATCAAACGGTATCGGCCATTAAGGCAACAACCAAGATGTTAAACATGATGCATTAATTCACTTTTTTAAAATAAATATAAAAATGGCAAACAAACATATTTTAATAGTACCCGGAGACGGAATTGGTCAAGAAGTAACTGCAGTAGGTAAATTAGTCTTAGACAAGATTGCGGAAAAATTTGACCACAATTTCACATACGATACCGCCCTAATTGGTCATGTGGCTATAGAAGCAACCGGTAATCCTTTACCTGATGAGTCTCTAGAAAAAATGCGCCAATCTGATGCGGTTCTTTTTGGTGCGGTTGGGCATCCTAAATATGACAATGATCCATCTGCAAAAGTAAGGCCAGAGCAAGGCTTATTGAAAATGCGCAAAGAACTGGGCTTGTATGCCAATCTTCGCCCCATCAAATTATTTGACGAACTGTTAAGTGCTTCCAGTATCAAACCAGAGATTTTGAAAGGCGCCGATATTTTGTTTTTTAGGGAATTAACTGGTGATATCTATTTTGGTGAAAAGGGCAGAACCAATGATGGCAATACCGCTTATGACCATGCTGTTTATAGTAGGTTTGAAGTAGAAAGAATTGGGCGTAAGGCTTTTGAAGCAGCTAGAACCCGCAGAAAAAAACTTTGTTCCGTAGACAAAGCAAATGTATTAGAGACCAGCCGTCTTTGGAGAGAAGAAATTCAGAAATTGGCTTTGGAATATCCTGATGTGGAAGTAGAACACCAATTTGTAGATAGCACTGCCATGATGCTGATCAAAGACCCAACTCGTTTTGATGTTGTTGTTACCGCCAATTTATTTGGAGATATTCTAACGGATGAAGCCTCTCAGATTGCTGGCTCCATGGGTATGTTGGCTTCCGCTTCCATTGGAGACGGTACAGGGGTTTATGAGCCTATTCACGGTTCAGCGCATGATATTACTGGAAAGGGGGTTGCCAATCCTTTGGCCTCCATTCTTTCTGTTGCATTATTATTGGATATTTCTTTTGGCATGAAGACAGAAGCTGATTTGGTGATTAGTGCAGTAGATAAGGTATTAAAGCAAGGTTATAGAACAAGAGATATTGCAGATGCAAGCACTTTGCCAGAAAATATTTTGGGTACTGCAGCCATGGGGGATGAAGTGTTGAAATTTATATAAGCTTCCCATCAATAAATAGGTAGGCCTCCTTTTGGGAGGCTTTTTTTTGTTGATTACTGAACTTTAAAATGATTTTTGAGACGTTAAATCAACCGATATTTTGCCATTGATCCTAGAGTGGGATTCCGGTCCTATATTTTAGGCATTTTTTTACAAGCTTTAGCAATTTGTTAAGAAATCCATGCTATTCCTTGCTGGTATTGAGTTACAGCGCGTTATTAACCTTGATTAACTTGTTTTATAACACCACTTGTCCCATTAATTGCTAAAAGCCTTGCACTGCTCACAATCCACTAGTATAGCCTATTGCGCCAATGTAGTTTTGTCTTGTTGATTTGAAAGCAAAATGCAAGTATCAACTTTTAAAAACCAAGATTAAAAACTTAAAAAAATAAAAACATGAAAAAGTTTCTTTTTGCCGCTTTAGTAACCCTTTTTATTGGAACAAGCTCATTTGCTGCAAATTCTGATATCCCTTACAAATCGGTAAGTGCATTAAAAAAGGCCTATAAACAATCCAATGCCATTACTTGGACCATCAATGATCTTTATCAAAAAGCTAGTCTGGTTTCAAATGGTGTTAATAAAGAAATCTATTATACGCTTGACGGTGATTTGATTGGAACATCCAAGACTTTTGCATACGACCGTCTTCCCAAAAAAGCACTTTCTCAAATGGCAACTAAATACGCATATCCAGTATATGAATTGGTTAAATGCATTGAATTTGTCAACGCGGATAAGGAAACCCAATATTATTTGTCCTTATATGGGTTAAATAATGACCTTTATTTACAGATCAGTGAAAATGGAGAGATAACAGAGATGAACAATTAATCCCCTCTAAACATCCAATATCTTAGCCAGCACTTATACTGCTGGCTTTTTTATTAATTAGCTGATTATCAATAAATTTTGTCAAGGTATAAGCGTTGTTCAAATTTGATTGATTGCGTTGTAAAACGAATTCGTAGATTGCTCATTATATTCTTGATGTATCTCTTAATTGGAATTAAATGAGGAAGAAAAAATATCTGTTAGTGTTCATTTTGGCCCTATTCTTATTTGGGGCTAGTTCATTTGTTCAAACCTTTAACCTAGCCAAAAGCATTGAAAGAGGTAAGGATGCCTATACAGCCAATTGCCAAAACTGCCATATGGCCGATGGTAAAGGATTGCCAGGTGCTTTTCCTCCTTTGGCAAAGTCTGACTATTTGAATAAACCTATGGGAGATTTAATTTCTTTTGTGTTAAAGGGACAAACGGGAGAGATTAAAGTAAATGGTACAGTTTACAATGCTGCCATGCCTGCCCAAGACTATTTGAGTGACGAACAAATTGCTGATATCTACAATTATGTTCGTAATTCTTGGGGAAATAAGTCTACGGCAGTCATTACTCCAGCCATGGTCAACAAAAAAAGAACCGAATCTAATAAGTAAATGCAAGAAGCCAAGGCCATTGTTCAAGCATATGATGCTGCCATTGCAGTAGGGCAATCTTGTGCATTGGCAACAGTGGTTCAGGTGCAAGGTTCTTCCTATAGAAGGCCAGGTGCTAGAATGTTGGTCACCCAAACAGGTCAAATGACAGGTGCCATTAGTGGAGGGTGTTTAGAAGGGGATGCACTTAGAAAAGCTGCATTAGCCATCGCCCAAGGCAAAAACAAATTGGTCGTATACGATACTACAGATGAGGAAGACGCCCAAATTGGTATACAATTGGGTTGTAATGGAATTGTTAGTATTCTAATTGAGCCACTATTAGAAAAGCATCCAAAGTCTATTGAAGCGCTAAGAACCACTTTGGGGACCAGAAAGCCAGTATGGGTTTGCACTGTTTTTTCTCCCAATCATGCTAGTCATTTGGGCACCATGCATCTTGAAGCTGCATTAGAAGCAGTACAAAATCAAAAAGCAAAAGAATTGGTATTGGATCATGCCAATAAGCAGGTATCGGTTCATTTTGAATACCAATTAGATGCCCATCAACAAGTGGTGTTCATGGATTATTGCTTGCCTCCTATTTCATTAATGATTGTTGGCGCTGGTAATGATGCGTTTCCCTTGGTTCAAATGGCATCCATTCTAGGTTGGGATTGCACGGTGATTGATGGAAGAATTACGCATGCCAACGTTCAACGTTTTCCAAATGTTGCACAAATTTGGGTAGGTAAACCGGCAGATATTCTTGCCAAAATACTTCCTGACCAAAGAACAGCTGTAGTGTTGATGACCCATAATTACCAATATGATTTGGCCCTTTTGGAAGGCTTATTACCAAGGCATTTGGCTTATATTGGATTACTTGGGCCTGCTGCAAAAAGAGAAAGAATCTTAGCAGAAATTGAAGAAAGGGGACAAGTATTGCATGAATCAGATTTGAAAAGCTTATACGGTCCAACAGGATTGGATCTTGGAGCTGAAACTGCCAATCAAATTGCCCTTTCTATTTGTGCAGAGATCATGGCTGTCTTACATGCAAAGGATCCCATTCATTTGAAACAAAAACTTTCACCCATACATAGCGGATTGTGAAATTAGGAGCTGTAATATTGGCTGCTGGTGCAGCTTCCAGGTTGGGTGCTGCAAAAATGCTTTTGCCTTATTCAGACAAGACCATTTTGGAGCATATTGTCAAAGAAGTACAAGCTTTAAATCCTGTCAGCATTTGCTTGGTAACAGGAAAATACACGGATCAAATTAAATCATCCATGAATTTTACAGGAGTAGAATTATTGGATTTTCCCGATTGGGAATTGGGTATGGCAGCTTCCATCAAATTTGGGTTAAAATCTATATTAGCAAAACTTCCAAGTATTGACGCCATTCTTTTTGTGGTGAGTGATCAACCTTTTTTAGATAGATTGGTTTTGAATAGCATGATCAATGCATTTCAAGCATCTGCTAAAGGTATTGTGGCAGCCAGATATCAATTGCAAAATGGTACACCTGTCATTTTTCATCGTAGCTATTTTGAGCAAATTCTTCAGCTACAAGGTGATAAAGGAGCCAAAAAAATTGTGGACCAACACTTGTCAGATTTGGTAACGGTTGACTTTCCGTTAGGAGCAATGGATATTGATACGCAAGAAGACTATGTAAGATTTCAAGAATTATTAAACAGGCAAGATGTTAATTGACCAACACCATAGGATTCATGACTACTTGAGAATTTCCTTGACGGATAATTGCAACCTGCGTTGTTTTTATTGCATGCCAGATGAAGATTATCATTTTATGCCCCATCAGCAATTGATGCAACCAGATGAGATCTTACAAATTGCCAAACATTTTGTTGCCTTGGGCGTACGCAAAATTAGACTTACTGGGGGAGAGCCCTTTGTAAGAAAAGACGCTGCAACTATTATCAGGTCTTTGGGAACGCTTGGTGTTGCTTTGTCAATTACTACTAATGCAACAAGGGTAGACCAGTTTTTGGATGATTTGCAAGCAGCAGGGGTTCAGTCAGTCAATATTAGTTTGGATACTTTAGATAGAGCAAGATTTCAACTGATCACGGGTAGGGATTTATACCATAAAGTGCAAGAAAATATTGCATTGTTATTGCAGCGAGGTTTTAAGGTTAAACTCAATGTGGTGGTGGTCAAGGGTTTGAATGATCAAGAAGTATTAGACTTTGTAGCATGGACAAAAACAACCCCCATTACTATTCGTTTTATTGAGTTTATGCCTTTTGATGGAAACAAATGGAATAGCGAAAAATTGGTCACTTGGAAAGAGATGCTAAGTAGCATTGGAACACAGTATGAATTGACTCCCATAATTACAGAACCAAATGATACCAGTAAATATTATTCCGTAAAAAATCATTTGGGTAATTTGGCTTTTATAACCACCATGAGTGCGCCTTTTTGTAGTACTTGTAATAGAGTTCGCCTTACGGCCGATGGTAAAATCAAGAATTGTCTTTTTTCACAGAGTGAAACAGATCTTTTAACGGTTCTCAGGTCAGGTGGAGATTTGGGAAATTTGATTAAAGCCGCAATTTGGGACAAACACGCGGCCTTGGGGGGACAATTTTCAAAAGATTTTGAAAAGATTGATGCTGGTGCCTTGCACAATAGAAGTATGATTGCCATTGGCGGATAATATAATAACATGATTTCAGTAGCGGAAGCAAGAAATAGAATACATGCCAACTCTGGGCCTTTGGACCCCATTATTCTACCAATTGAACAAGCGGTAGACCATGTATTAGTAGCAGATCTTCATAGTCCTGTCAATATTCCTGGATTTAGGCAGTCTTCCATGGATGGCTTTGCCATTCAACTCAATGACCTGCACCAAGAACTGATCATCCAAGACGAGCTTCCTGCTGGAAGTTTTAAGCAATTGTTCTTGGAATCAGGTGCAACCATAAAAGTATTTACAGGTGGGCTTGTTCCAGATGGAGCAGATACCATTGTACAAAAAGAATGGGTAGAAATATTAGAAGGTAGCATCCGCATTTTGCCAAATCCTGTTGAAGAAGGCATGCATATTCGTTTGCCTGGTTCAGAAATTGCCGAAAACAATTTGGCCTTATCTGCAGGTACTATCATTACTGCTAGTATGGTGGGATTTATTGCCAGCATGGGTTTTGCTGCGGTTAAAGTGTATCGGAAACCCAAAATAGCCATTGTGATTACAGGGAATGAATTGGTTAGTCCGGGTAATCCATTATTGCTTGGACAGGTTTACGAATCCAATTCTTTTGCTTTAAGGGCTTTGCTTAGTGAACATGGGATACAGCATGTGCAAGTATTTTATGCAAAAGATTATTTGCAAGAAACGGCTTATAATTTATCTGAAGCAATCCAATCAAATGACCTTGTGCTATTAACTGGAGGTGTAAGCGTAGGCGATTATGATTTTGTAGTACAAGCCTGTTTACAAGAGGGTATTGAACAGGTATTTCATAAAGTAGCACAAAAACCAGGTAAACCCCTTTTCTTTGGGGTCAAGGATGAAAAATTAGTCTTTGGCTTACCGGGTAATCCAGCTTCTGTAATGAGCTGTTTTAGACAATATGTAATGCCTGCAATACAAATCATGTCTGGTAAAACAGTAGAAGAACCCATTTGGGGTAAGTTGAAGCATTCTTATGATAAACCTTCCAGTCTTTGTTTTTTTCTGAAAGCAAGGGTGGAGAATGGCATAGTCAGCATTTTGGGAGGACAAGCCTCTTATCAGCAAAATAGTTTTGTTGAAGCCAATTGTTGGGTTGAATTAGATGGACCAGAACAACAGTATGAACAATTCAGTATGGTCAAATTGCATCCATTCCATTAATTTTAGTTTATGGATCAAATGATACTTTTATATGCGCTATGTTTTTTTCTTGTAGCAATGCTATATGCTTCTGTTGGGCATGGTGGGGCAAGTGGCTATTTGGCCTTAATGGCATTATTTGGGTTTACTCCCCTGGTCATGAAACCAACTGCCTTGGTCTTGAATTTGTTGGTATCATTTATTGCATTTCTTTCCTTTTATAAAGCTCGATTTTTTAAACCAAGTTTATTATGGCCACTGATTCTGGGCTCCATTCCTTTGGCGTATCTAGGTTCTATCATTCCTTTACCAGATGCCATATATAAACGCATTTTAGCCGTGGTTCTTTTATTTTCCGTAATCAGATTGCTTACTGGAAAAACTGATATAGAGAAAAAAATGGATCCTCCATTCTGGATGCTTTTGCTCATTGGATCAGGTATTGGTTTATTGTCTGGAATGATTGGGATGGGAGGAGGCATCTTATTATCCCCTATTTTAATTTTAGCTGGATGGGCCAATCAAAAAGAGACGGCGGCCATTAGTGCGGTATTTATATTTTTAAATTCTTTGTCAGGATTGGTTGGTCAAATTCAAAAAGGATTTGTATTGACTACTGGCATAGTTTGGATAGCTGCAATTGTTTTGGTTGGTGGATGGCTAGGCGCTTATATTGGGGCAAAAAAAGTACCCATTGCTCAAATGAAATGGCTATTGGCTTCTGTGTTAATCATGGCAGTGGTTAAACTATTTTTTACTTGATTAAATTAACTTCATGGAGATTTTAATTTTTGGATCATTAATCGATATTATTGGTAAAAACCACCTTCAAATAAAAGCGCCTGTGGATACAGTTAATTTGAAAGCCTTACTCATTCAGCAATATCCTGGACTTGAAACAGCAAGGTTTTTTTTGGCACTTAATAAAACCATGATACAAGATAAACAACCCTTAAAGGAGGGAGATGTGGTGGCACTGATGCCAGCATTTTCAGGTGGCTAAATTGAATAATTATAATAGATATATCAGACAAATGATTCTGCCTGGTTTTGGGCTTACCGCACAAGAAAAACTAGGGAATACCAAATTGTTATTGGTGGGAATGGGTGGTCTTGGATGTCCAGCTTTGCAGTACTTGGTAGCTGCTGGGGTAGGACAGATTGGGATTGTAGATCCAGACCTAGTTTCAGAATCTAATTTGCATAGACAGATACTTTTTGGGCAAGCAGATATTGGTCAATCAAAAGTGGCGGTTGCTGAGAAATTGATGCATTTGCAAGATCCAAACATTCAAATTCAAACACATCAAACTTACTTAGATAGACAAAATGTGTTTGGTTTAATGGAAGGATATGACCTTGTGATAGATGCCACTGATAATTTTGCTAGTAAGTATATACTCAATGATGCAGCTGCCATTTTGGGTATTCCCTTGGTATATGGGGCGGTAACACGTTTTCAGGGGCAGGTATCTGTATTTCATTTGGCAGACGAGCATGGAGTCAGTTATCAATACAGAGACCTATTTCCAGATGAGCCATTAAATGACCTTGGAAACAGTTGTGAAAGAATGGGTGTCTTAGGCGTATTGCCAGGTATCATTGGTTCCTTGCAAGCAGCGGAAGCTATCAAAATCATTACTGGAATTGGTAAGCCTTTGGTGGGCCGATTGTATACCCATGATTTATTAGAAACCAGTAGTTATGAAATTGCCATTTTAAAAAAGGATTTATTAGAACCCCTAACCAAAGAAGCTTTTCTAGCAACATTGTTATCTGATGAATTGGATGAAATAGATATTCAAGAAATTAGTGTAGATCAATTTTTAGATTTAAAAAACAAGGGTCAGATATTTGTATTGGACGTGAGGGAAAGACATGAATATCCACCCATTGATTTTTCTGATGCTTTAATACCTCTTTCAGAACTTGCCATTAAGATGGAGCAATTACCTCAAAGGGAGATTTGTGTTATTTGTCACCAAGGAATTAGAAGTGTTTATGCTGCGCAACAAATTCAGGCAAAAAAAGCAGTTAAGACCTATAGTTTAAAAGGTGGGCTAACCGCCTATTTTAATAAAATGTCAAGATGAGTAAAAGCGTAAAAAATATATTTGTTGAGGGCCCCATATTGGCTCAGAAAATAGCAGATGATATTCAACATCATTCCACCAAAACTGGCATTGGAGCGCATTCCATTTTCTTGGGACAAGTAAGATCTGACCAAATGGGGGATGCCCTTGTAACGGCCATAGAATATACCGCCTATCAAGAAATGGCTTTAGAAAAAATGCATAGCATTAGAGAAGCCCTTTTTGCCAAATATGAACTAAACTGTATGCACGTGCACCATAGTTTGGGCATGGTGGCAGTTGGAGAAATATGTTTATTTGTTTTTGTATCTTCCAAACATCGCCAAGCGGCCATAGAAGCATGCAATGAATTAGTAGAAGCCATCAAAAAAGAATTACCAATTTGGGGTAAAGAAATTTTGAACAACCAGTCTAGTGTCTGGAAACAAAACAATTAATATGGTTAACATTACCCATAAATCTGAGAGCTTAAGAAAGGCAATTGCTACTGCAGTTGTACAATTGTCCTCCATAGCAACCGTAGAAGCAATCAACAATCATCAAGTGCCCAAGGGCGATGTATTTTCTTTTGCAAAAGTGGCTGCTTTTTTTGCTATAAAAAAGACCAGTGATATGATTCCAGATTGTCACCCATTGCCAGTTGAATTTTCAGATGTGCAATTTGAGATTATAGGTTTACAAATTCATATTTCGGTAGAAGTACATACTATTTACAAAACAGGGGTAGAAGTAGAAGCCATGCATGGTGCTAGTATTGCGGCATTAACCCTATATGATATGCTTAAACCCTTAGATAAGGGAATTGAAATTTTACAGATTAAGCTTTTAAATAAAACAGGGGGTAAGTCAGACAAAAAATGGCTTCCATCAAAACCCATTCATGCTGCTGTGGTTGTTTGTTCTGACTCTGTATTTCAAAACAGGGCAACTGATGCATCGGGTCTTGCACTAATAGAAAAATTAAAGACTTATGCTATTGATACAGCCTATTACAAAATCATACCTGATGAGCCTGTTTCCATTGAACAAGAGTTGCATGATTTGATTCTACAAAAAATAAACCTGATTTTTTTTGTAGGTGGAACTGGTGTTTCACCAAGAGATATTACAGTAGAAACCATTGGTCCATTGTTAGAAAAAGAATTGCCTGGCGTTATGGAAACTGCTAGGAATTATGGACAAACAAGAATGCCCTTTGCCATGCTTTCAAGAAGTATTGCAGGAACAATAGGAGATAGCTTGGTGCTTTGCTTGCCCGGCAGTACCATGGCTGCGGTGGAATATGCAGACGCTTTGTTTCCTCAGGTTTTACATGTTTTCAATATGCTGAACGCTGAAGGTCACTAAGTATATTTCTAAAAATCAATTAAGTACACAACCCAATTTTTGGTGCTTTTCAAGAGCAGCCAAATCCCCTTTTTTCTTATTTAAAATGGGTCAGTAAAATTAGTTTTCTGGTTAAATAATTTCAGATTGAATTTTCCCATTCACTCGAATATTGTACTATTTTGTACTTGTTTGTTTCCCACACTTCATTACCCCAATCCAAGGTTTGTAACCAACTCTTATTGCTGTTTTGAACTCAGGTATCCAATCCATTAGTGGTTTGTGCTATCTACTCAATGCATGCAATGGTTCAAGTTTTTTTTAAACTTAAAGAAGGAAACCTAGTATGAAAATTGGACAATCAAAAAAATTTATCATCAAAGCAGGAATGGTGCTATTTGTTGGCATCTTTTCTCTTGAACTGGCAATAGGTCAAATGATTTTACCGGAATCTACTGAACAGAGTCAGGAACCCAATCATGAAATTGCTTCCGGAATAGCTTCACTTCCTTTTTTTGCCATGGCAGCATGTGTACCTGGAACGGTGAATAGGTTCACAGGTTCTTACCATAGTAATTTATATATTGGTAATGCCAATGGGGTAAATATGTTATTGGCTTGGGGTCAAAATATGAAAACCTATACTACGGGTTCCGGCGGAGATTATACTGCTCCATTTTTTGTGAGTACTGGTAGCTATTCCGGCATCCCCTATGAAGTAAGATCTTCAAGTACTGGTGGTGCATCTGGACCAAGTGTATTGGCCATGCGTACTTCTACCAAATTTTATGTATTTGGCAACAGCGCCAATATCAGCAGTATTACCACTATGGCCAATTTTGGTGCTACAGCTTTGACAAGCCCCAATGCCGATATTACTAATAAATTACCTGCAGGTGTGGGTATTGCGGATATTGCGCAATTTGCCCTATCGCCAACGGCAATTGGCATTGTTACAACTGCGGGTAATGTATATATGTTGACTCAAATGCAAACCTTGCAAGGTGATAATACGGTTGCTGGGCCCGCTATTTGGCACCAAGTAAAATTGTCCAATGGAACGGCCCTATCGGGTGTTGTCAAATTCTCATTATCCGGCTCTGGTGCATTTGCTTTAACGGCTACTGGTAAATTGTATTATTGGGGTAAACCTGCCAATGTAAATGGAAGCATAAATACTGTAACCAGCTATAATTATGCTTTTGACATGACTGCTCAAATTCCAACTGGGACTGCTGTGGTAGAGTTAGTGGTATTGGGTAAGGATACTGGTCCCAATGACCTCTTTATATTGTGTAATAATCTGAAAGTGTATAGTTGCGGTTTGAATGACGCAGGCGTACTTGGTGTGGGAAATGCCAGCATTACCTTTAATCAAGCCAGTTTCCAGCCAGTGAGTGGTTTAAATAATATTGTACATATTGATGGCAATACAGAAGCCAGTTTGTTTACCATGGCTGCCATGTCTACTACAGGAAGAATATATGGATGGGGCGATGGGGTAGCTTGTATGTTGGGAATTGCTTGGCAGTCTAGTTTTACTTCAACTTATACCAATACAGTTCCTGTTGATATTTTTGGAGTTGATGGTTTTATGGATTTTAGCATTTCTGGTCATTTTACCATTGCCTTTTTTACCAATCCTATAACTGCAGTTGACCAATATTGTTATGTTGGTCATAATACAGGTGGATCTATTGGTCTTCCTTCTATTGCCGCTGCGGTGATTAATCAAGCTGCAATTGCCCGACTAGATGCACCAACCCCTATTAGTTTTAATTGCTCTAATACCAAACCTACTATAAATATTGCCGAGTCAATAACTGCTTTTAATACTTGTATTGGCGCTGCTTCTACCAATCAAATGATAGTAGTATCAGGTAGTAGTATGATCCATCACTTAACTATCACTGCCCCCGAAGGATTTGAAATTTCATTCTCTGTAGATACGGGATATAGCTCAACGTCTACCTTGACAAATAACGGTGGCACTATAGCGGCAACCAATATTTATATCCGAGTTGGCAAAGGAAGTACTAGTTCCATTTCAGGAAATCTTGTTTTTAGTTCCAAGGGTGCTACTACTCAAAATCTAGTATTAACTGGAACAGTAAATAGTTTGCCATTGATTGAAACCGTAATTGCTGCAACTAGAAGTGGCCCAGGAACGGTAACAGTTTCAGGTACTGTTACGCCTGCTATAGGCACCACCATTGATTGGTTTGCCGGATCCACTGCGGGAACTGCCCTAAAGGTTGGTAGTCTTAACTATCTAACAGGAATATTAGACAGTACCACCGTTTTTTACGCTGAAGCAAGAAATACGAGTACTGGTTGCATATCTATTCTAAGAGTTCCTGTTATTGCAACAATCAATAAGTCTTTTACTGCAGGTTCCATAAAAGCAAATCAATCCATCTGTTTTGGGGCTACTGCTGAAACACTCAATTCGGTCACCGCTGCTTCGGGTGGAACTGGCAGTATTAGTTATCAGTGGCAATCTTCTTTAGATAATAGTAGTTTTACCAATATTCTTGGCGCTACTCTAAATGAATATACACCTGTTGGTTTAATGCAGACTACTTATTACAAGCGGTTGGCCATAACAGTTGCAGATGGTAGTATTTCATCAAATACTGTTTGTATTACGGTAAACCCCATACCAGTTGTTAGTTTACCCGTTGATAATGCTAGAACTGGAGTTGGCCCTGTTGTATTAAGTGCTAACCCATCAACAGGTGCTACCTTGGATTGGTATGCTACAAACAGTGGGGGATTCGTTTTAGCTGGGGGAAATGGGGTTACCATTTTTACAACGCCTAGTATCTTAGTTACTACCACTTTTTATGTAGAAGCAAGAAATAGTATAACAGGTTGTGTTTCTTCAAATAGAATTCCTGTTATAGCTACCGTCAATGAATCTTTTTTACCAGGTTCAATATCGTCCAGTCAAAGTCTTTGTTTGGGTATTCCTGCTCTACCACTTAGTTCTGTTACCGATGCATCTGGTGGCACTGGTATTATTAATTATCAATGGCAGGTTTCTACTATTTCAAATAGTACCGGATTTACTGATATTCCTGCTGCCAACGCAAGTACTTATTCACCTAGTATAGTTACGCAAAACAGCTTTTTTAGAAGGGTTGCAAGTACCATTAATGATGGAAATATCTATAGCAATGTGGTTGGTATTTTGATCAATTCCCTACCCAATTCTGCAACTGCCATTAATGGATCAAGAACAGGTGCAGGCACAGTAAATATTGGTGCAATAGTTCCTGAAGGTGAAACTACTGATTGGTATGCATTTTCTACTGGAGAATCTATACTTTCAGGTGGTTTAGGAACCACTAGTTTTACAACGCCTAGTATTGCCAGTACCACCAATTATTATGCCCTTGCAAGAAACACCAATAACGGGTGTGTAAGTCAAACAAGAACTTTAGTTGTAGCTAGTATAATAATCCCAAAACCTGTCATTACAGTGGCAGGTACTTTAAATGCTTTTACTGCTTGTATAGGTAGCATTTCTTCTGAACAAAGCTTTACCGTTTCTGCTTCAAATCTTGTAGCCAATTTATTAATCAACGCTCCAACTGGGTATGAATTAAGTAAGGGTACAGGAACTGGGTTCGCCAGTGATATTACACTGGTTCCAGTTGCAGGCTCTGTTACTTTAATAACTATTTTTATACGTCTTGCAAGTACAGCCAGCAATGGAATAGCTGGTAATATTCAAATAAGCAGCACCAATGCTATACCCCAGATCCTTGCAACAGGTGTTGCTACGGTAAATCCTACACCTGTTTTTAATTCAGGTTTTATTGCTGGAATTACTACTACTGCTACCAATTTCTCAATTCCATTTACGGCTTCCAATGCCAACCAATTTAGTATTAGTGTTGGATCAAGGGCTTTATCTGGATTTATTGCATTATCAAATCAGTCTCTTTCAGGAACAAATCTTATTATTCCCGTTCCACCCAGTTTATCTGGACAATATGATTTTAATGTGCTGGTTCGTAATTCCATTACCGGTTGTGTATCAGCACTAATACCTGTTGGTTTAAATATTGAAAAGCAAAACCCAATAATCAGTCTTGCAGATATCACTAAAAACAACCATGATCCAAGTTTTACCATTGCGGCTGTTTCCAATAGCTCAGGAGCAATTAACTATGCTAGTAGTAATCTTGCTGTTGCTACCATTTCTGGAAATCAAGTAAGTATCATTGGCACAGGTACTTCCATTATCACCGCTACTCAAGTTGCAGATGAAAATTATTACACTGCTAGAACAGCAGCATTATTAATTGTTTCTGAATTGATTCCTAGAGATTTGATTTATCCTAGTTCCAATTTCTTTACTATAGACGCTACCATTAGTCCTTTATACCCATCGGTAGTTGGAACCCCCACTGCATATAGCATCAGTCCAGCATTACCAGCAGGTCTTTCTATCCATCCAACCACGGGTATTATTAGTGGTAAACCAACCGAATATAGTGCCACTAAAATTTATACAGTAACGGCTTCCAATCCTGTGGGGTCAGTAACGGCCAATGTTAGTATTACTATAAATAAAATTGCCAATAATTTGACTTTGGGTAATCTGAGCAAGAGTTATGGTGATCCCAATTTTACCATTGCGGCTTTTTCCAATAGCACTGGAGCTATCAGTTATAGCATTGACAATTATGCAGTTGCTTCTATTGCAGGAGCTACTGTTTCAATTCTTAATGCAGGTACTAGTACTATAACCGCAACCCAATTGGAAGATGATAAATATGTTGCGGCTACAACCACCGCCACACTTATCGTTAATAAGATTTCTGCAAATTTGAGTTTGGCTAATATTGCCAAGAATTATGGTGACCCTGATTTTGATGTCCATGCAAGCAGTAATTCATCTGGATCTTTTAGTTATAATATTGCTAACCCTGCCATTGCAACTATTTTAGGGAATACCATTCAATTGCATCAAGTTGGGAATACCACTATTACAGTGCAACAAGTAGCAAGTGATAATTATTTATCTGGAACTACTTCGGCTACCTTAACGGTAAGGGAAAATGCGCCTACTGGATTAAGTTATCCTGGGCCGAATATCTATTCTTTATTAAACCCCATTGCGGCATTAACGCCATCTGTGAGTGGCACTGTAACCAATTATAGCATTAGTCCTGGATTGCCAGCCGGCTTGAACATCAATAGCAGTTCGGGTGTGATTAGTGGTACGCCAAGCCAAGCTACGCAAGCCATTATTTATAAAATTACGGCAAGCAATACTGCCGGCAGTATTAGTGCTACTGTTAGTATAGCGGTAAATAAATTGATACCTACTATTAGCTTGAATGAGATCAATAAAACATATGGTGCCCCCGATTTTATCATTGCTGCTATTAGTAATAGTCCTGGTAAAATTTATTATAGTGTCAATAATACCAGTATTGCAACTGTCATTGGAAATAGGGTAACGCTTAAATCAGGGGGAATAGCCACAATTACCGCATCACAGGAAGCAACAGATCAATTTGAAGCTGCAACAGTTAAAGCACAGCTATTGGTGAATGATCTTCCTAAAATTGGACTTGAATATCCACCAATCAATATTCTTACGACTGATAAAACAATTCAACCCATTAAACCAATTGAACAAGGGGTGTTTACTGGATTCAGTATTAGCCCTTCCTTGCCAACTGGGTTATCCATTGATTCAAAAACTGGCTATATCATTGGCACACCAACTGCTTTGTCAAAATTGACAGCGTATACCGTATTTGCAACAAATGGAATAGTGGGCTTTCAGGCAACACTAAATATTCAAGTAAATGACATGGCACCAGTTTTTGTGTTTCAGCCTGAAATTGATATTGCCAATCCAAGGTTGCCAATTAAAATGGCAATTCCTTTATCCACTGGTGGTAAAGTGGTTAATTATAGTATCAGCCCAGCTTTGCCTGAAGGGATAGAACTAGACGCGAAAACCGGGATCATTGCTGGGAAAATAGTCTCAGTAAAAAATGGTTTACAGGAGTATTCAGTTACAGGCACTAATTCTGGTGGTGTAGCTACGGCAAAATATACCCTGTTGTTTAATTCAGCTCCTTCCGATATAGTATTGACTAACCAACAAGTATTAGAGAATTTAGCAAGTAGTATCCAAGTTGGGTTGCTAAATACCGCCGATGTGGATGGTGGCGATGCATATAGCTATGTATTAGTATCTGGAATTGGGTCTAATGATAATGCATTTTTTGAGATTAGAAACAATGTATTGGTCAGTAAAACTACTTTCAATTTTGAGCAAAAAAGCGATTATCAGATTAGAATTCAAACTACTGATGAAGGTGGGTTGAAGTATGAAAAGTCTTTTCATATTCTAATCATTGATGTAAATGAAGTACCAACCTTAGCGCCTCTGGGAGATATAAGGCTGTATAATCTTACTACAGAACAGGAAATTGGTCTTTTTAATTTGGGTGCAGGAAATGATGTAGGCCAATCCCTTGAAGTGCAATTGTCTAGTAGTAAAATTAATTTGTTTAAAGTTTTAAAAGTGGTTGGTAACCGAATCTTATTCACGCTAAAACCAGATGTATTTGGTAACGATATTTTAATAAAAGTACTGGTAAAGGATAATGGTGGAGTTGCAAATGGTGGGGTAGATACAGTAGTTAGAACCTTTGTTTTAGGAATTGATCCTCTGCCAAAACTAACGGCCACACCTACTCAAATTAGTCCTGGTAAAACATCACAATTGCAAGTAGAGGCAGCACATGCAATAGAATATCGTTGGAATAATATCAATGCTATAGTTGGAAGTACGGGGATTAGTAATCCTGTTATAAGGCCTATTCCTAATGACCTATTTATAGTAACTGTTAAGAATAAATGGGGGTATACTGCTCAAGGCTCTGTTAAAGTAGATGTAGTCCTAGATTATACATTAGCGTCAAAGAATATTTTGACACCCAATGGCGATGGACACAATGATAGATGGATAATTGACAATATTGAATTTTATCCCAATAGTGAAGTGGCGGTCTATGACAAATCTGGAAAGTTGGTATTTAAGGAAATAGGGTATAGGAATCAATGGGATGGAAAGTTGAATGGGGTTGCCTTAAAAGAAGATACCTATTTCTACATCATTCAATTTAATAAGCCCAATGTTAAACCCATTAAAGGATACCTCACCGTAATACATTAAACATAGTAAACATGAAAATAATTAAAACCATCATCGGATTAATATACCTTTTGTTTGTTTCGGCTTCTCCTGCAGCTGCGCAACAACTAAATCCTTCTGAAACACAGTTTTTTATTAACCCCTTTTTAGCCAATCCCGCATTAGCTGGTATGAAGCAGGAAGAATTTGTCATTAATACCGCATATAGAAGCCAATGGGATAAATTGCCGGGATCTCCAAAAACCATCGCCGTTACGGCAGATTATCGTTGTTTCAATAATGTTGGACTTGGTCTTAATTTTAATAGTCAATCTACTGGCTTGTTAACTCAAACTAATTTTCATTTAAGTTATGCATATCATATTCCCTTTTCTGATGAGGCAGACGAATACCTACACATAGGTTTTTCTACTGGATTTAGTAGGGATATGTTGAACTATAATACCTTGATTGGTGACGCAACTGATCCTGTAGTAATTGGATACAATGGCAGGGTAGTTAATTGGACAGTTGCTGCAGGTCTTGCTTATTCCAAGAATGGTTTTTATCTACAAGTGGCAGCTCCAAACTTAAACAGGACCATGAATAAGAAAAATGATTTTGTTTCCGATTGCCCCATTTTTTATGCAGCAATTAATTATGAAATGCAGGTTAGTGATAAGATGATGCTGAATCCAAAATTGGTTTTTAGAGGTATTCAGAATTACAATAACATTTTGGATCTAGGGCTGCAAGTTCAATTTAAAGAACCATTTGGCGTTTCTGCTTTATACCATAGTAACCAATCCTTTAGTTTAGGCGTATCTTATGCATACCAAAATCAATGGCAATTAATCTGTATGTATAATACACCCACTAAATCATTAAAAGGGTTAGTAAATGGGATATTTGAAGTGGGTTTAAGGTTTCGTTTTGCCAATCTGGCAATAGATCAATAAAATTAAAATACAGCTATATCGTTTTCGTTCAATTTTACTTGATTTTCAATCAGTTTATCAGATATTGAATGAAATTAAAAAAAATGCTTCCAAGAATAACTCTATTGCTACTATTGTTACAGGGTTCAATATTTTCAATCAGTCAAAATAGTAACAATACTGATCCAATTGCCATTAAAGCTAGGATGTTTAACATTGCGCTTTGGCAATTACAGCATTCAAATGGAAAACCATTGAATACTTGGACAAATGCAGCATTTTATTCTGGTGTTTTTGCCACCTATCAGTCAACTGGTAGTAAAGAAATTTTAGACTCGCTTTTTGCAATAGGGGAAAGAACAAAATGGCTTCCGGGAATAAGATATGACCATGCCGATGACTATGCCATAGGGCAAACTTATTTGGACTTATTCCAAATAAAGCAAGATGCCAAAATGCTTCAGCCAACCTATGATTCATTAAAGAAAATGCAATTAATACCAGGGAATGAAATTAGAAAACATGGGATTAATTGGTGGTGGTGTGATGCATTATTTATGGCTCCTCCAACCATGGCCAAAATGGCAAAAATCAAAAATGATGAATCATTATTGATTTTGAGCGATACCCTTTTTAGACAGACTTATCAGTTATTGTATCATCAAGATGACCATTTATTTGCTAGAGATGCAGGGTATTTATGGAGTAGTGAAGGTGTAGGTAGAAAAGAATCAAATGGCAAAAGAATATTTTGGTCTAGGGGTAATGGTTGGGTACTTGCAGGATTGGCTAGGTATTTAGATGCAATGCCCAAAAATTATGCGGGTAGGAAATTTTATTTGAATCTATATCAATCAATCTGTTTAAGGATCATTGAATTACAACAATCGGATGGACTATGGAGAAGCAGCCTTTTAGATCCTGAAGCCTATCCAGGAGGTGAAGCCTCGGGTACTGGATTTATTTGTTATGCCCTTGCATGGGGGATCAATCAAAAAATAATTGATCGCAAAACATATCTTCCAATTGTAAAGAAAGCTTGGGATGGGTTAAACACATTGGTTACTCCAGAAAATAAGGTAGGGTGGGTGCAACCAATTGGGGCAGATCCTAAGAAAAATTTTAATTCGGAAAGTTGGGAATCTTTTGGCACAGGTGCCTATTTGCTTGCTGCTTCTGAAATATTAAAAATCAAACAAATCATAAAATGAGAAAAATGCTATTTAAGCAAATTGTAATTGTTTCCTTTGCTTTAATCTTGATGCTGCAAATTCAAGCACAGTCAACAGGTTGGAAAAATTTATTTGATGGTAAAACACTCAAAGGTTGGCACCAATTAAATGGTAAAGCCAAATACGAGATTGTCAATGGAACCATTGTTGGAACCACGGTTCCGGGTGAACCCAATTCTTTTTTGGCCTCAGATGAAATCTATGGCGATTTTATTTTAGAAGTAGAATTAAAAGTGGGGGAGATGAATTCTGGTATTCAAATTAGAAGTCTATCCTTACCCGAATATAATAATGGCCGTGTTCACGGCTATCAAGTTGAAATTGATCCATCTGACCGTGCTTGGTCTGGCGGTATTTATGATGAAGCAAGAAGGGGTTGGATGTATCAAACAGAAATGAACCCTGCTGCTAAAAAGGCTTTTAACAAAACGGGCTGGAACAAGTATCGCATAGAAGCAATAGGACCATTGTTCCGCACATGGGTAAATGATGTACCCGTTACCTGTATGTTAGATGATCTTACGCTAAAAGGGTTTATTGCTTTGCAGGTTCATGCCATAAAGCAAGGTGAGGGTGGTCAACAAATCCAGTGGAAAAATATTCGCATTCAAACTGGCACTGCCATGAAACCCAGACCCATGGATGCAAGTACACCCGTGGCTAATTATTTGGTGAACCATTTATCTGACCAAGAAAAAGCCCAAGGATTCCAATTACTCTTTAATGGTAAGGATTTAACCGGATGGAGGTCTGCTGGTCAAGTTACCACTCCTCTAAAAGGTTGGGAGGTTGAAAATGGTAACCTGCATGTTCAAGATAGTGCGCATTCCAGTCACCCAGGAGATCTGGTTTCGGTACACCAATTCAAAGCTTTTGAATTGGTGTTTGATTTTAAATTAACGCCTGGAGCCAATTCAGGGGTTAAATATTTTATTTCTGAAACGCCCGGAAGTAAAGCCGGTTTGGGTTTGGAATACCAAGTCTTGGACGATGCCTTGCATCCCGATGCCAAAATGGGTGTAGAAGGAAACAGAACATTAGCAAGTTTGTATGACCTGATTCCATCTATTAAAATGGAAGCTCGTTTTCAGAAAAAAATTGGGGAATGGAATCAAGGAAAAATCATTGTCTATCCAAATAAACATGTGGAACATTGGTTAAATGGGTTCAAAGTGGTGGAATACGAAAAGGGTGGTCCTATTTATAAGGTTTTATTGGCCCATAGTAAATATGCCAAGAGTAAAGAATTTGCCAATGTTAGTCAATCTCCTATTCTTTTGCAGGAACACGGAGACAATGTATATTACAGAAGCATCAAAATCAGGGAAATCAAATAAACCTGAGGTTGATCAAGATTTTGGCAGTTTGGTAGAAGTCGGTGGGTGTAAGCCTGCTGACTTTCTTTTTCAAATGCTCTTCCAAAATATGGGCATTAAAGCTACTTACCCGTTAATATGCTAACTATGAAAATCAGATGGATCTTGTTATTGCTTGTCCTTACTCATTTTTCTTATGCCCAAAATATACCACTTTCAGAACATCCCAGACCAGATTTTGAAAGGGCTAATTGGATAAACCTAAATGGCGTTTGGGATTTTGAATTTGATTCTTTGAATACAGGTATTACAAAAGATTGGCAAAAGGGTAAAACCAATTTTACACAGAAGATCAATGTGCCATTTCCATGGGGCTCTCCCTTGTCTGGTGTAAAGGATTTGGCTGATTATGCTTGGTACAAAAAAAGCATTCAAGTACCGGCCGGTTGGACAGGACAAAGAATATTTCTAATTGTTGGTGCTTCAGATTATGAAACCAGCATCTGGTTAGATGGGGTATTATTAGGTATACATCAGGGAGGATATACCCCTTTTTCATTTGAACTAACCAAGCAAGTGAAATATGGTACACAACAACAATTGGTGATCAGGGTTGATGACAAACGAAGAGATTTTGCACTCTATGGTAAACAGGGATATGGCAATGCTAGAGGTATTTGGCAAACCATTTATTTAGAAGGAAGGGGGCAGACCCATCTAGAAACCATTCATTTTACACCAGATATTGACAAGCAAACTGTAAAAGCCGTATTAGAATTTTCTAATGAATTAAACGCTGATACAGACATTAAAATTCATATTAAAACAAGTGGAGAAGATATTGTATCAACCACCAAAGTTTTAAAAACAAAGGACAAAGCCGAGATACAAATTGCCATTCCAAATCCACGTCTTTGGAATTTGGAAGATCCTTTTTTGTATGAAGCAGCAATTAGCTTGGGCGATGACAAGGTCAAATCCTATTTTGGGATGCGTAAAATTTCTGTGATGAATCTGCCCAATAAGGATTATCCTTATGTGGCATTGAATAACAAACCTATTTACTTGCAGCTGACGCTAGACCAGTCTTATCATCCTGAGGGGTTCTATACTTTTCCAACAGATGCATTTATGAAAAATGAAATTCTCTTGGCAAAAGGAATTGGACTTAATGGCATTAGAACCCATATTAAAGTAGATGTTCCTAGAAAATTATATTGGGCAGATAAACTGGGTTTACTAGTCATGTCAGATCTACCCAATGCTTGGGGCGAGCCAAATGCTAAACAACAGGCAGAATCAGAATATACTTTGTGTGAAATGATCAAAAGGGATTATAACCATCCTTCTATTTTTTCATGGATTACATTTAATGAAACCTGGGGCCTTCAAACCAAGGTTACTGAAAATGGAAAGACAAGGTCTCAGTATTTGCCACAGACCCAAGACTGGGTAGCTTCTATGTACTATTTAGCTAAGTCTTTAGACCAAACCAGATTGGTTGAAGATAATTCTGTTTGTTGTGGTAGGGGACACACAGAAACAGATATTAATTCATGGCATGAATACTTGCCAGGTTGGGCTTGGGAAGACCATCTAGCCAATCTAACATCCAAAACTTTTGAGGGAAGCACTGATCATTTTGAAAAGGGATTCAAACAGGGATTACAACCCAATATCAATTCAGAATGTGGCAATGTTTGGGGTTATGATGGTAGTACTGGTGACGTAGACTGGAGCTGGGATTATCATAGAATGATTAACACATTTAGAAAGTATCCCAAAGTGGCCGGTTGGCTGTATACAGAACACCATGATGTGATCAATGAATGGAATGGATACTGGCGTTTTGATAGAACCCAAAAGTTTACTGGTTTGAGTCAGATGATGGAAGGAATGTCTGACAAAGATTTTCATGCTGCGTTTTATATTTCTACCGGTAATGAGATTTGTAAAAATCTGCAAGCAGGAACGGTATTGGAAATGCCACTCTATCTTTCTGTCATGGCTGGAACTGCAGTAAAAGACAATCAGTTGATGCTTGAATATGATTTTGATTTGATGGATAAAACAGGTGAAAGCAAAAAAATAGTTCATGAGAAAATAAAAATCCCATATCAACCTTGGATGCAACAACAATTGTCTTCACTCACTATTAAAATGCCCAACTATGCAGGACTTGGTATGGTGCAATTGCGCTTGAAAGATCAAGAAGGAAAACTCCTGCATAGTAATTTTATGCATGTAGTGGTAAAGGGTGGTCAGGCTCCAGATAAAACCACCATCTTAGAACAGGAGGCAAAGAACTATTTCAAGGCTGAGTTTAGCACCAAGGTTTGGAAAGTATTGGATGGATTAAAAGTAAATGGAGCTGGTAAGGGTTTTATGGAGTATCAAATTCCTGTTCCAGCCAATTTGGATACGAAGGATATGAAAACTGCTTATCTATTGGTTGAGGCATCGGCCAAACAATTATTTGACAAAGACAGGGGTGAGGGTTTTGAAAAAGATCAGGATTACATGTTGGGGGCAAAAGTATCTCCACATAAAAATCCCAATGCTTATCCCATGACCGATGAAACTTTGTTTGCTTCAGTAGTAAAAATTGATGTGAATGGAAAAACAGTTCAAACAGAAACACTGCCAGATGATCCAGCGGATCACCGTGGGGTACTCTCATGGAATAGTCAACTAAAGGATAAGAAATTAAGGGAAGCAGGTTCTTATGGTTATTTGATAAAAGTTCCTATTAGTGCTGCTGTACTAAAACAGTCTGCAACACAGGGTTATCTTTCCTTAAAACTGAGCACAGTAGGTGATGGAGGATTAGCCATCTATGGTGCAGATTTTGGAAGGTATCCCATTAATCCTAGCATTGTGATCAAACGTTAATTAGTCACCAGTATGAAAAGGTTTTGGATTGTTTTTATAGCCTGTTGTTTTTTTGGTTCTTTGCTGGCACAAAATTTATCAGGTCCTACTGGATTAAGAACGGATTTATTGCTGAATACCCAGCAAGTAAGTAATTCAGGATTCCCAGTTGCTGTCAACTTAAACAAAGCCGATGAAAATGGGCAATACCAATACGCTACCATTTTGCAATCCAATCCAAGTTTTGATTGGATCAGTACTAAAGCCATCAAAGGAATTAGTGCATACCGTATTTTATTAGCATCAACACCAGAACTATTAAAAGATCAAAAAGCAGACTATTGGGACTCTAAAAAAATCATGGGCAAGCAACATCCGTTGGTTTACGGAGGCAAACCCTTGCAATCTGGTAAAACCTACTATTGGCAGGTCCAGGAATGGGACGGAGCGGGAAAGACTTCCGCATTTTCAGCCATTAGTTCTTTTTACTTAGCTACCAATCAACATGATTTTTCACATAGTCCATTAGCAGCCAGTTATGAGTTGCCCATTGCACAGTCAAGAGAAAAAAATGGCACTTACTATCTTGACTTTGGCAAAGACGGATTTGCCCAACTATTGCTTCAATTCAACAGTGACCAAACGGATAGTGTTTTTATAGAAGCTGCTGAAGCCATGGATGGTGGGAATGGTTTTTTAAAAAACAATGGCAATATTCGATATATCAAATTGGGTTTGTTGGTTGAGAAAGGCTTGCATGCGTACCAAGTAAAATGGCCTGTAAATGAAAAAAGGAATAGCCGCAATCTCATTCAAATGCCAGACTACATAGGAGAAGTATTTCCTTTTAGGTATGTGGCCATTAGGGGGTATAAGGGCAATTTAGACCAAGGGATGGTGAAAAGAAAATTAGTCTATTATCCTTTTGATGAACAGGCTTCTTATTTCCATTCTAGTGATACGGTTTTGAACAAGGTTTGGGATCTGTGTAAATACAGTATCAAGGCCACAAGTTTTTCAGGGTATTATCTAGACGGAGACAGGGAGCGGGTTCCGTATGAAGCTGATGCTCTCATTAATCAATTGTCTCATTATGCAGTAGATGCAGAATATAGTATTGCCAGAAGGTCTATGGCTTATTTAATTGACCATCCCACTTGGCCCACAGAATGGAGTTTGCAAAATGTATTGATGTCTTGGAATGATTATCTGTATACTGGAGATCTTGGCTACTTAAAGAAATACTACCCAGAACTGCAGTTGAAAATGCTAATGCCCTTAGAAGAACCTAATGGATTAATCAGCACGCTCACTGGAAAGCAAACCAAGGAATTTTTGGCAACCATCCATATTACCAAGGCCTTTGATGGTAAACAAGACTTAAAAGATATTGTTGACTGGCCAAGAGGTGGAGGTTATATTGGAAAAGAAAAACAGTATCAGGGTGAAACTGATGGGTTTGTGTTTTGCAAATTAAATTCGGTGGTCAACGCTTTTTACTATAGGAACCTAGTCTTAATGGCAAAATTGGCAAAAGTAATAGGTAAAGAAGCGGACGCTGTTTTTTATGAACAAAAATCAAAAGAAGCATTTCAAGCTTTTCAACAAGTATTTGTTGATGCTAAAACAGGTTTGGTAAAAGATGGGGATACTACCAACCATTCATCGCTCCATGCCAATATGTTTGCATTGGCTTTTAACTTAGTGCCCACATCTAATAAAACTGCGGTTGTCAATTTTATCAAGACCAGACAAATGGCATGTAGTGTCTATGGGTCACAGTTTTTATTAGATGGATTATATGATGCAGGTGAGGCAGAATATGCTTTAGAACTCTTAACAAGTACAAAGCAAAGAAGTTGGTACAATATGATTAGATCTGGTTCTACTATTACAATGGAAGCCTGGGACAAAGTATATAAACCCAATTTAGACCTAAATCATGCATGGGGTGCGGCACCAGCTAATTTAATCGTTCGCAAATTGATGGGGGTTGAACCTATAGAAGCTGGTGGATCAGTAGTGAAAATTAAACCTCAGTTGGGTCATTTACAATTTGCACAACTCAGTACTTCATTCATACGGGGTAAAATAAACATAGACTATCATCTTAAAGGGCAAGCAGCTATCTATCAATTCAGTATACCAGCGGGCATTGTTGCTCAATTGGAATTGAAAGTCCCACATGAAAATGCAAGACTTTGGGTAGATGGAAAGCTGCTAAATATTCAAGCTCAGAATGGGAAATTTTATTTTGACGTAGCAGACGCCAATATTCACTTAGTAGAATTGAAATTGGAATTTTTGTAAATACAATTTTTAAGCTTGGAATTACCCAAAAATCCGTACCTTTTTCCATCTCAAAATAAACAGTTACAACTACAACAAAACTTGCCATGAAAGAAAAAAAGCCTAACTCGGTTTCTAGAAGGGATTTTATGGGGAATACCGCAAAAGCCCTTGCCGGATTTATGATTTTACCCAGACATGTTTTGGGTGGATTTAGCCCATCAGGAGTCAAATACACCGCACCCAGCGATATCATTTCATTGGGGTTGATTGGCGCAGGAAAACAAGGCGGAATCTTATCCAGTTATTTTTTAAAAACAGAACAGATTCGCTTTACGGCTATCAGTGAAGTGTATCAAGCAAAAGCTAAAAAAACCTTGGATTCCATCAAGGCCAATTATGCCAAGAACACCCAATTGGGCGCTTATAATGAAATTCCTGTTTACAATGATTTTAGGGAGCTATTAGCACTAAAATCTGTAGACGCCGTAGTCATTGCATTGCCAGACCATTGGCATGCTGCAGCTGCGGTAAGAGCTGCGCAAGCTGGAAAGGATATTTATTGTGAAAAACCATTAGCCTTAACGGTTAAAGAGGGTAGGGCCATGGTCAATGCTACCAGGAAACATGATCGGGTTTTTCAAACAGGAAGTATGCAACGCTCCTGGAAAGAATTTAGACAAGCAGCTGAATTAATTCGTAATGGCTATATTGGTCAAATTAAAGAGATCAAGGTAAATGTTGGCCCACCGCCAACCCCTTACAATCTTCCTGCAGAAGCCATTCCAGAAGGATTGGATTGGACAAAATGGTTAGGGCCCAATGCAGCAGCAAACTTTAATTCAGAACTAGCACCCCCAATTACCAAAGACGTTTATCCAAACTGGCGCAACTACAAAGAATTTGGAGGGGGTATGGTGACTGATTGGGGCGCACATATGTTTGATATTGTACAATGGGCCTTAGATATGGATTCCAGTGGTCCAGTAGAAGTGATTGCACCTGATGGAAAGGAACATCCATTCTTAACTTACAAATACGATAATGGCATTATCATGACCCATGAAAAATGGGCTTGGGGCAATGCTATTCATTTTATAGGGTCAGAAGGAGAGATTAAAGTTGCAAGAGGTAAATTGGAAACAACCCCAGCTTCACTAAAAGACAAACTGATTGGAGAAACTGAAAAGCATGTATACAAAAGTGAAGACCATTACAAAGACTTCTTAAATGCCATGCGCACCAGATCCAAGCCTATTTGCGATGTTGAAACGGGGCATCGTACATCTTCTGTTTGTAATATTGGAAATATCGCCTACCAATTAAACAGAAAATTAGAATGGAATCCCAAGAAAGAACAGTTCAAAAATGATGCAGAAGCCAATGCGCTCTTGGGTAGGCCAATGTTGAATGAATGGGCTATTAAGTTGTAATACACCCGTCTAAATAGAAGGACCACTCATTTGGGTGGTCTTTTTTATAAAGAGAAACCCTGATATATTCCAAGAAGCATTCAACCCTAGTTATTTGCTATGAAATTCAAATGGTTTTATTGTTTGTTTTTTTTGCCTTCGCTTGTTCAGGCTCAGGATCCATTTAAATTATGGTACCAACAACCCGCGGAAAAATGGACAGAGGCATTGCCCATCGGCAATGGTAGAATGGGTGCCATGATTTATGGAGGGGTGCAAGAAGAGCACTTGCAATTCAATGAATCTAGTTTTTGGACAGGGATGCCTAGGGCATACGCCAGAAAGGGGGCGTCTGACTATTTAGGAGCTATTCGCAAAGCCCTGTTGGATGGAAAACAAAAACAAGCGGATTCTATAGCAGAAAAGCATTTCATGGGTTTGAAGACCAAGGATGATTCGGTATATGCAAAAGAAAAAAAACAATGGATCTCAACTGTTACAAAAGACTTTTCTTATGGAGCAGTTGGTTTTAATGATGCTTCCTGGAAAACCATGACTTTACCAACCCTCAATGGATGGGAAACTCCTGGCAGAGAATCTTTGGATGGATCAGTTTGGTTTAGGTTAAAATTTCAATTACCCAAAGAATGGGTATGTAAAAAAATGAAGCTTGACCTTGGTAGGATTCGTGATTTGGATCTTACTTATGTTAATGGAAAATTGATAGGTTCAACTGAAGGCGCCAATACAAAAAGATCCTATTCTATTGAGGCCAATATGCTTAAAGAGGGCAAAAATACCATTGCTATTCAAGTGCTCAATTTTTATGACAAAGGTGGTTTTATAGGTATCAAAGAAGGAGGGAAAATATTTGTATTGTATCCCTCGGAACAGCATCCGGAAATTGGTATTAATCTTCCATTAGAATGGAAATACTTTGTACAAAATCAAGCCCCACCAACCGTACCCCAATACCAAGCTACTTATCAGCCTTTTGGCGATTTGTATTTTTCTATGAATGGTTCTGAACCCATCAGTAATTACAAAAGGTCATTAGATATTAGCACAGCAATTGCCCACACCGAATATGAATCAAATGGCGTAATCTATCAACGAGACTATTTTGCTTCTGCACCCAAAGACGCCATTATCACTAGGTTTACTGCCAATCAAACTGGAAAAATTAGCTTGGTTGCTAAGTTGGCTACCGTACACCAACAATACCAATTGAAAAAAATTGACCCAACCACCATTGGCATTTTTATTCAGCAAAATTATGGGGTTTTAAAAGGGGTTGCTTATTTGCGGGTGAAAGCTTTGCATGGCAAACTGCAAGTATTTGATAACCGCATTAAATTAGATGGGGCAGACGAAGCAGTGTTTTTTTTGGTAGCCGCCACTAGTTATAAAAATTACCAAGATGTTTCAGGGAATCCTGCAGCTATTTGCACGCAGCTGTTATCAGGCTTGTATAACCAAAGCTTTGACACAATAGCAAGACAACATACCAAGGATTATCAACAATATTATCAAAGGTTGAGTATCCATTTTGGCAAGGATAATACCAGCATCCCAACTGACCAACGCATTAAGGCATTCAG
>Ga0136644_10000510_pt1 | contig 31153 bp, 33 predicted proteins | sample C_130820_EF_Meta_FD_94780 | JGI IMG/M metagenome (GOLD analysis project Ga0136644, IMG submission 94780) | Freshwater microbial communities from Lake Croche, Canada to study carbon cycling - C_130820_EF_MetaG (v2) (version 2) | ecosystem: Environmental > Aquatic > Freshwater > Lake | place...
AAGCATATCAAACCGTGGATGTTATTTTTAAAGGAATGCCTCCAAATGCCGATTCTTATGGAGCATTTAAATATGCAAATGATAGATATTATAACTCTAGATTTTCTGGATCGAATTGTTGTAATACAAAAGGTACTGAAACTGATGCAGATTATCTAACATGTACTAATTTAACGGGAGGTAGGTATTTAAAAGATAAAGATAAAAATTTCGCTAATCAACCATTTTGTGAAGGCTGTACTAAATTTGAAGATATAACCGAAGATTTTGCTAAAGAGTTTGAACTAAAAGATATTTTACATCCTGATGCTACAGAACATAATATATTTATTGTTGGTTTAGCGGGGGATTTTTGTTGTAAAGACACTGCTATAAATATTGCAAAAGAAGCAAGAACAAAAGGTGAAAATGTAAATGTATACGTTATACAAGATTTTGTGAGGTATGCATTTTTACCAATAGTATTTTATCCACCACATTTATCAAAAGATGAAGAAACTGAAGAAAATCTATTTTTAAAAATCGATGAATCTGGAGAAAAAGATTTTACACATTATATTTTTGAAACAGGACTAGGTGAAAAAAAAAATCAAAAACGTATAATTTCAAAAGATGAAATTGAAAATGGTAGCATTGATGAAGAGTCATTAAAACAAGAAAAATATGCACATTTTTTAACAGACCCAAAGAGTATATTAACAGATTATAGAGACGCAGGTGTAAAATTAGTAATGGGTATACCTACTATTGGTATGTCTGGTGGTAGACGTAAAAGACGATCATATAAAAAACGTAATTCTAGAAAAAATATACGTAAATCAAGAAAGAATAGAAAAAGTATCTATAGAAAATAAAGATTCTTCATAACTATATTTATTTTATCATTATTTTGGTATCTTTAAAAGGCATTTTATTTCAGTTTCTTGAAGTTTTTCTATTTTACTATCTATATTTTCAACACAATAATCGACTTCTCTCGGTTCAAATTCGGTTTTCCATCCAGCTAATTCAGAAGGGGAAAACCCATTATATTTCGTCGAACTCGTTTTCAAAATCCGATAATTACATTTTCGATAGAATGTCTTTCTTTTTCGCCATTGATTCTGGAAGGTTTCATGTCGATCAATAATATCTACAACAATCGGATTTGAATGCCGTTCTCTCAAAATTCGCCCCACTGATTGCTCGATATCCACTTTCGGTGTTACCATTACTAATATCGACAGAGTTTTTATATCTAGTGCTTCTGCAGCCATTGCATAGGTCGCTAAAACGATCTGCTGATCTTCTGTATCTTTTAACGCCGACTCTTTCATTCCCCCGATATAATATCCACGGGTCGCGAATCCATGATGCGCTATCGCATCATATAGATATTTAAGAAGCGACCGATTATGTGCTAAGACCATTATTTGACCCTCTCCATTACTTTCTAAAATCAGATCTTTCAGAACACGGATAATAAAGTCCGATCTTGGGCCGAAATCGCATATTTTAGAAATCATAGTGGATACTTTCGGCATTCCTTTCCAGTCCACATCTGTTTCATTGAATTCTTCATCATTACATATATATTCAATACCACGGACAACGACAGGATCTTCGTCTTTTCTCTCCTCGGTATATATTTTATCCCCGATAAACATATACAATAATTTCGTGAGCCCATCTTTACGATCAACAGTAGCCGAGATTCCCAACATATAGGGAGTAACAATTTTCAAAAGTGTTTTAGAAAACTCTTCACTTCCGATACGATGAACCTCGTCGATAATAGTGAGTCCAAAACAATCAAATACAGAGGGGTCAAAATCCCTGGAAAACATTGTTTGAATCATCCCAATAACGATATCCTTTCCATCTACATCGAATGTATTCGCCTGGATTTTACCTACTCTGGCTGAGGGTAGGAATTCACCGATTCGAGTAAGCCATTGGTTCATAAGGAATTCTTTATGAACTAGAATCAATGTTTTCTTTTTTATTTCAGCGAGGATTTTAAGGGCCATCACCGTATTATGTGTAACCGTATAATCACCTAATACGAATCTACGATTTCCATCAATTTCGAATCCATAATAATGTCCCCTACCAACTTGTAATACACTAAATTTATATTCCATTGGATATTTATCATTCGGGATTCTGTAGCCATATAAATGCTGTGTTTCGACATTCAACATAAGATATTCTTCGAGAGAGATATCTTCTATAAGACCTGTATTTTTATTTTTCAATGATAATATATGGCTAGAATTGACTCTATATTTACGTCGGTTCATATAATCATTATCATAGTCTTCAAAATCATCATATTGATTATCCGAACATTCTACGATATCAAATAAAACATCTGTTCCAGTAGCAAGCGTTAATACTTTACGTGGAGTTAAATCATCACCCATTAATAAATCGCCAACAACAATATCTTGAACCATTTTAATAGATCCATCAAACATTAGTACAGGTGTATTTTTCCCTAAACATTTACCTCTACCACACGGTACTTCGAGTATCGCACCACCAGGTTTTTGAACATAATCCATATAAATCCCGACAATATTATTTTGATAATCTCTTAGCTCTTTCGTAAAACGAATATCAATATCCTCACCCTCGGTTATATCAGATTTTTCGGGTAAACCATAACGTTTACTACCGTAAAATCGGGGTAGATATATTTTATTCGTATTCTCTCGATATACAGGGAAAGATGATATAGGACCATTTGCAGCACCAGCAAATCCTAATTGTGGTATCATTGTTAGATCCTTCTTTAAAATATTGATATCTTCTTCTAAAAGGACAGATTTTGGAATCGTATACCCTTTTTTCCCAATATACGATTTTTCTAAAACAGATTGTTTATATTCGGGGGTTAAAATGAAAGGTGGTGGTGGAGGGGGCTGTATAGCCGCCGATTTTACTGATTTTTTCTTAAACATAAATCTACGATTCATAGGGACGAGTTTTATAAACCTAATAAAATCTCTTTAGATGGATTCAATTTTTTACAAAAATTCTCTCGTACTATAATATATTATTTTAGATGAAAGTGATTGATTCTATCAAAACATTAAAACCTTTAGAAATTGGTACATTAGTAGTTTTCATATTATTTATTATTTTACCAGTAAAAATACCGAACGCATTCGCAGGAATGTTCGATTCCTCGATTGGTATTGTATTATTGTTTATAATAACAGTTGCCCTTTTTGTTTATATCAATCCTATTTTAGGGGTGATTTTTATTTTAGTCGCTTATGAATTAATTCGTCGTAGTTCTTTATTAATGGGTAAACCCATTACACAAATACTTAGTTCGGATAATACAAGTCAAGGAACTAAAGATGCAGAGTTACATAAGATGAATCCTATCCAGAGCCCTACTTTAGAAGAAGAGGTCATTCAAACAATGGCCCCTGCGACAAAGGATTTTATTAAGATGGATGGATCGAATTTTAAACCTGTTTTGGAGCCAGTCATAGGTGCTTCATTAATATAATTATATAAATTTTATACTAATATAAATTTTATATCGGGATTCGCATCGATATTAGTATCGATTATCTATTTTGAATAATACTTGATATAGCAATGGTTAGATAAATCGTAAGTAATACTACATAAATAACGCCATCTCCAGAATTCATTAATCCGCCTTTAGAGAAAGATCCAGTTAAATATAAAAAGGCGATTAATATTACAAATATAAAAACACCATATAAAATATTTTTAATAAACACCATTATATTTGTAAAAATAAAATTGAAAAAATCGCCAGAAACATTAATTCTCTCATAAAGGGCTTCTGTGTTTTCGCCAAATGTTATATTCTTCCAGTTAATATCCATTTTTTTAGATTGAATAATTACAAATCCAATAACGAAAAATAATCCCAAGAAGAATCCCATAATTGTCGAATTTTGATTATTATTTTTAATACCCATAGAGATGAGTGAAAATGTAGCCATTACAAATACCACAGAAATATACACATCTATCGACCGAATACGATTCATTTTAGATTGATCCGTTAATTCTATTAAACCAATAATAAAATCATTATAAATAATCGGCGCCATAATATATGTAAATGTCAATACTAATACAAAGGTCATAAAATTAATAGCAGTTCGAGTAACACTATTTGTAGCATCATTTGGGGTATATAGACCTTTTAATGGAATTGTTAAATTTGCATCTTGTGCACCACTAGCATCTATCATATCGATAGGTTGACAATAAGCGGTCTGAGTAAGTCCTTCGATTATAGAAAATCCTTCAGTAGGTTTATTATTACTATTTGTTTGTTTAATAATACTATAGGTTAGTGGAGTATTAAATAAATTAATATTTAAATTAGAAGATAATACAGTGTGATTTATTTGAATTAGTTTTGTAAAAATAATGAATTGATTTCCAGTTTTATCAAAATAATAGATTTGATCAGAATGAGTATTTAATGAAATATCGACTTGTTTAGAATTAGTAGTATTCGCAGTATTGATTAAAGTATCAATAGATGAAGGAGCTACATTATTATCTGTAACTAATAGAAAACATGTATATAATTTAGTATTATTATTTGTCATCGGGTGATGTTCAATAATTAATTCAGCGGAATATGAAATATCATTTAATAGATTATGGGAAGGTGTAATATATAAATAGGATGATTTATATTGTTGTGTTGTATTAATAGTAACATTTGCACTATTCGAAACAAATGGTATTTGAAAATATCCATCGTTCGGTATAGTATGTATCACTTGATTTAAATAAATCGGAATATTCGAATAATTATAAGATATATTATTTGAAGTATCTATTTTTGATGGATCGTTTAATTGAAATGACATATATATTATTATTATATTTAACTATGATATAAATATCATATTTTATAAATAAGGAATATATTGGAAATTTGCAGAATCATATATAGTTGCCCTAAATGTACTATCATAACCTTCTACATATACCATATCTCCATTCATTAAACTATCGCAGCCATATTCACCTGTACACGAACGTCCTTGAATTCTTACTGGTAGTTTCGTATTGATAAATCCGGAATTCGACATAGTATAATACTGCCATTTATCGCGACCCGTTTGACTCTGGCGTCCCATTAATGGAAGAATTAATGGCGTCGAATCTTTTGATTCGTTTTTTGTTAGAATACCAATTTGGCCATATTCCATAGCAGTTCCTCTAGTTTCGATATTAATTGGTATTCCTGGTCTACCTCCTATAAAAGGAGGGTTTCCATCCGCGATTCTTAAAGGTGGTGGTTCCATAGGTAATCCACTCGTATTCATAGAATTATTTGTATTTGGATTTACTATAATGATTTTTGTAGCATTTGTATCATTTTTGGATGGTTTAATAATCAATGTATAATAAAAATAAGTAATTAATATGATAATAATAAACATTAAAAATAATGTCATATTTTCAATACATATGATTCCAGGAATACATTTTTTACCCATACTATATAATTATTACCAGATAATTATATAATATTTTAGAATAACAAAAAGCAAAACCACCTTTTATCCAACACATAAGTAAAAAGCAAAACCACCTTTTATCCAACACATAAGTAAAAAGCAAAACCACCTTTTATCCAACACATAAGTAAAAAGCAAAACCCTGCTTTTATCCAACACATAAGTAAAAAGCAAAACCACCTTTTATCCAACACATAAGTAAAAAGCAAAACCCTGCTTTTATCTAACACATAAGTAAAAAGCAAAACCCTGCTTTTATCTAACACAGCTAGCAAAAGAGGTAACTGCATCCATAGGGAAATCCGGTATCGCAGGGAATTTACCTATATCACATGAATAACATCGCTTAATAACATCATCAGGATAATGTACAATATGAAATCCAGATCCAGCATCATACATCGCATGATCAATATCATCAGTAAACCACCATAATCGATCTACCATACCTTGGATACTAAATCTAATACCCATGGATGAAAAAATCAAATCTAAAACATAAAAAGTTAAACGGAACGGTAAATAAAACATTTTACCAGCAATTTCCATACTATACCATAAAAAACAGTTTGGTATATTTAATAGTTTCTGAAAAGCGCATATGATAAATTGTAATAGCCAAACAATAAAAAAAGGCAGCCACATTAGTGTGCATTGGATTACCCATAAAATAAGAGTAAAAATCATTACAAAAAATTGGCCAGAACATAAAACGAGTTTAATAAACATAGTAATGAGTCCACCAAAATCCATTCCTTCTTTAATATTTTCTATACGAGAGAATTCACCAATAATAGTAGTTATTACTAAAACGGATGAAAGAAAAAAAATAACTTTATATTTTGTTAATTCGTCCATTTATAATGTATTTAAAGTTATATTATAAACATAAATTTATTCTTCGGATTTTTCTGTCTTTTTCTGAGAAAAATTACCTGCAATACCCTTAATTGTATCGAAAAATGGTTTAAAATCCTTCATATTTTTTAATAATAGTTTTTGATTTTCCAACATTTTTTCCGACTCTTTATAATTCATCGAGTCTAATTCGCGATCAGTATAGGGTTCTTTCTTTTGTTTCTTTTTCGATTTATCTTTTTTAGAAACAGACACAGAAACAGATTCATTTTCCGAAACAGATTCATTATCAGAATCATGTTCTGATTTATTATGCTTGGATTTTTTCGATTTTTTCATATCATCTGGGTGTTTATCGGTATTATCTAGTTGTTTACTTGATAAATCAATTGGAACTGCATTCTCTATATCATGATTTGCATGATCATGCTCATCTAAAATATTTTCGTCACTTGCTTCAAATCCTTCTGTTGATTCTTTACCATATTTTAAAATATTTGCAAATATAGTCGCCATTAGTAGTACTACAATCATATTCTTATTAAAAAATGTAGTTAAAAACCCGATAATTAAATAAACCACTACAAAATAAAAATCACCCCCAATTAATTCTAACATAAAATTTCCAAAAGAGATTGCAAATATTAAATATAAAATAGCTTTATTATGTAATAATCCAGAACCCTCAATATTCAGAGAGATATTCAATGATTTTGGAAATTTAATATTATTCACTACTTTTCGAATAGAATTCATTCTAATATATATTATTTACTATATTTTTTAGACTATAATATCCGTTTCTTCAACATAGTTAATCGGTATATCTTCACCAGAATAAATATCTAATATTTCCTTAACAACATCCTCACGCTGTATATCGGTTCTCTCGAATTCTAAACTGGTTATACTAGCAGACCGTTTCCCCTTGAATTTTTTTAGGAAATCTTCGAGCCCATTTTGTTCATCTGGACGGTCATATTGTTCTAAATCTCCTGTAATGACTAACCGGCTATTCTCTCCTAAACGTGTTAATAACATCTTCATTTGTCCGACGGTCGAATTCTGCATCTCATCTGCGATAATCCAGGTATTCTTAAATGTACGTCCACGCATAAATCCGAGAGGTGCAATTTCGATTTGTTTTTCTTCTATAAGATAGGTCACTTCCTTTGGAGAGATGAACCCGTATAGAATATCATATATAGGACGTACCCATGGAGCCATCTTTTCTTCGAGTGTTCCTGGAAGATAACCAAGGTCTTCATCTACAGATACAGAGGGTCTCGTAAAAATGAGTTTTTCGTATTTACCTAATAAGAAATTTTTGATACCATGTTCAACAGCGAAAAGTGTTTTTCCAGTACCTGCGGGTCCAGTTGCAACCGTGATTTTCTTCTTTTCATTTTTAAGAATTTTTACATAGTATTCCTGTCTCTCATTTTTAGGGGTTGTAAATTTTTTCTCGATTTTAGACTTTTCTTTTTGGGAGAGATATTGGCTGCATTCTACAACGGATTTTTGAAGGGCCTTATCATAATCAGCAGGGGGCGATTCATCAAAATACATATTTAATAATTCCTTTTGATTTTGTTTCTTACTACGCTGTCGTCGCTGAGGTTTCCCCTGAGACCGTGTTTTTACATCGTTTTCTAAATCGGCCATCTTACATTACTCTAGTATTTTAATTTCTATATTATTCAATATATCATGTTATTTTTTAATTATACTTATATATTTTCACATTTACTATGAAGTAATATGTGAACTAACGTAATATTAAAATTTTAATTAGTTTTTTTATACCTTTTCACCTTTACTACGAAGTGAAACGCCGATTATATATAAAGGCGATTTATCGGTGAAAAGTAACAGTTGCCTAATAACATTCAAAGATTCCGACCCTTTGGGGTCGGCATTTAAAATGTTGAAATGTGTAAAACAATTATATAGTTCTACAGAATTGGTCGCATAAATAAATGATTAAAATCTAATTTTTAAATCTTCAAAATTTATAAAATTTATATCAATATTTAATTCTATCATGACATCCATATATTTTTGATATATTTCTTTATATAAAATTTCCTTTATTTCTTTTGGCTGTTTCCACCAGTCATCTAAAATATTATCCAAATATATATATTTAATATTATCATATTCTGAAATCTCTCTTTTATGTATTCCCCAAATAAAAATAAAAATATAAAATTTTTTATGGATATATTTTTGTAGAATATCTAATACTTCTTTCATTTTATAATAATTTATATTATTAGTAAAATTTATAAATATTGGTAGTTTTTCATTTTTACATATTTCTTTAAAATTCTGTATTTTTAAATCAAATTCTTTTACTATAAAATTGTAATTTGTGATAGTATTTGTAGAAATATCATATGCAAAATCGTGATTATGGGTAAAATTTAATTTTTTGTTTTTTATAATAGATTTATGTGAATACGATTGTAATTCATCTGTAAAATTTAGAATAGGATTATTTTCATATGTTAATAAATCCTTATTATAAATATCTTCTAAAATACCGTTTTCCAAATATTTACAAATATTAGTAAAATTATACATTCCTAGCATAAATATTTGTTTATTATTATTATTAAGTATTTGTCTAATTAATGTATTCGGTAAACAAGAATTTCCAAAATCGATTAATTCGTAATTCATAATTTTATGATTAATTATCATTCCAATTATAATATTCAAACATTTTTTTTATACTATTTATATCTTCAAAAAATTTAATATTAAATTTATGAATCAATGTGTCGTAAATATATTTTGCTAATATCAATCGATGTTCTTCCATTATTTTTAAACAATTTTCGCGTATTTTATTAGGATTATAAATTCCTTTATCAATATTATTTTTAATAATATGATAACACTTATAAATATTTTCTGGTTCACAAACTATAGAATTATCATCATTATACCAAATATCCCTACCGCCTTTTGAAAATGTAGAGAGTACTGGTAACCCACATAATAAATATTCAGTTGATGCATAACAAGCACCTTCTTCTATCGAAAATATACCACCGATATATGAAGAATTTATAATAGTTGATATTTCATTTGCAGTTAATTGTATATATTTATTATCTATAAATTTATTAGCAATAATACCAAAATCTGGAATATATTCATCCACCATATTACCATTAGCATTTTTATAACCAATATGAACGACATTTTCTATATTTTTAGCAAGTTTTACATTTTTATATTTATTAAAAGTAGAATTAATAACAAGATTATATTTCTTTTCAATATTTTCATTAAAATTAAAGCTATTTTCATTGATAAATGCATTACTATTACAAAAAATAACATCGACTGTTGTTCTCTCTTTAAAAAATATAGTTTCTTCTTCTGTATTTGTTAGAATTACAATATTTTTATAAATATCATTTAATTTATTTATATTTATCACTGAAACATATGAACAATACCACGAAATAGAAATAATTATTAAACAATTCGGAGTGATTTTATAAGAACCAGTTAATATAGAAGGTATATGATAATCTTTCATTCTATAAATTTCAATATTTCCTATTTCATATTTTTTAATTTGCATAATATAATTGATATTAGAAATAATATAAATTATTTTATATTATTTTATTTTATATAAATCTTTGCACATCCCTGTCTAACATCAAAAAAATCTTTATAATAAGATTCAAAAAAACGATTAATACAATATTTTTCTAATGGACGTTTTACGTCATCTATGTATATAACAGATTCTGGTTTGACTAATTTTCGTGACCAATAAATTGGTATAAGACGTCCTTTACAATCATCTTTAAACCTGTAGGTGAATCAATAAAAATAATATCATATGGCGCATTTTCTAATATTTTATTTGGAATATGAATATTATCCAATATTTCGTTTTCTATCGAAAAACTATTTTTAACTGTAATATTATTATCATACTCATAATAAATAATGTTTTGTGATATATCTTTATTCATATCAATATAATATTTATTATTTTCTATAAAATATGTATTTTTATTTGTTAAATGATACCATAATTTTGAATCATATCCTAGTCCAAATACAAGCATTTTTTATTATAACAATGACTTGCGATATCAGTTATAATTTGCATATCTGTTTGAATTTTATCATTATAAAATTTGTTAATAATATCCATAAATATTTATATAGAGATTTGTTTATATATAGAAACAAATATATAAGTTATATAATCATTAAATCGGTTTAATATATAAAATCATATATCTATACTGAAGTAGTTATACTACTACGTTATCTATAGTATTTATAGTATCTATATTTTCAATAATAATATTCCGTAGTTTCTCGTTAAAATATTGATAAGTAAATTGTGTCTTATCCATATTTTTTAAATAAATATGTGTCTTTATAATCAATTCTAAATCTCTCGATTTTTTCTCAGCATCTTCATAATTTGTAAAATAAAATGGATAATCCTTCCCAAGATATTCTATGATCGATTTATGATAACATACTAATATTGGAGTATTATTCATAATACATTCCAAAATAATATTATTCGCAATACCATCATGAATATCTAAAAATAATATATTATTATAAAATATTTTATCGTATTCTGTATTTTCTAAAAAATCATTCATTTTTATATTATGGTTTGAATGTAAATAGTTCAACATATATTCAAATTTTTTATCGACATTATCGTCTAAAATATTTTCAGAAATATCTAATTCGATATCTAGTTTTTTTATCAATAATCTCTCATTAATTTCTTCTATTAAATCTGTATCATATGATTTATTACTTATTGATAAATATTCATTCATTAATTTTTTATATTCTATATTTTTTTCAAGTTCGTTAAAAATATATTTTAGAACATGTTTACCTTCATTATTCTTCATAATAATCGTCTTTGCACATGAAAGTCGTAAAAATACATCATATTTACGAAGCCACCATCCTATCATAAATAATGATTTTTTATCATTCTCTATGAATTTTTGAATATTAAACATATATTTCGTATTGGATAGTTCTAATGGATGATAGAGAGATTTCACAACAGTATTTTCCGATAGTTGGATATTTTTCGAAATATATTTTTGATGATAATCCGATAAAGTAATTAATATGTGTAAATTATCTTTTTCTTCTAAAAAATCCTCATTTTTTTCTAAAATGGTTTTCGTATTTTGATTTTCAAATTTATCATAAATATCATCCTCTACTTCATATAATGGCGGATCATGAATAAAAGATATAAATGGATATTTATACTGTGGTTTCGGAGTAACTGAACTCCATTCATATTTTTTTTCAAGCCATTCATCGAAAATGATAAATTTCATCGGCGAAAGAACCATTTTATCTCTATATTTGATATTTCCTAAATAATGTTTCATTACAGAATCATAGTCATCTAATCCATAATTATATGCGTAAGATGTCCATTCGAAATCGGGATTCTCGAAATAAAATGGGTCGTTAACAGAGTAGGATTGTTTTAAGAAATTCGCAATGACATATTTCCATCCATATCGATGAATACCAAAAGATGTCTCATGAATCGTATTATAGGTGAGTAGCCGAAAGGGGGGTATATAGGGGTCCGTCGTTTTATCTTTCAGAATATCAATTACATTCATCTCATATTCATGATAATAATCGTAATTCACTACTTTATTCGAGAGATTCGATTTTATATTTTTATTATAATAGTCAATAATATGTTGGAGACGATTCTTATATATAAACTCATTTACGTTTTTAAAAACTGTCTTGAATCGCTTATATTCATCAAAAATATACATATATAATGTATAAGTGTTCGACATTTGTTATATAATTTAATAATAAAACTTATTTTTTTATTAAACACACTAATTTTTATTTGTTGGATTTTTGTTTGGATTTTTAAAAACTATTGTCTATTTCAACCACTTATAAGGACCCGATCCTTGGACTTCTACCTGCGATTTTAATGGTTCGACAGAAATGGGATTTCTCTCTCCATAAACAATCCAGAAGAATTTACAGTTGGATCCATATACAGTAAATTGATTATTTTCAACTTCGGTGGTTTTAAGTACGACTTGACTATTTTTTGTTTGTTCTTCATAGATTTGTGTAAGATGGACAGTGAAATTTGTCGCTAATTTATCAACATAATTTGGTAAAACAATCGTTAGCTTCTCATTATTGAGAATAGATGCCTTTCCTCTATAATAAACTCCAGCTTCTGGACCTTCTAAACATGCATGAACCAAGAATTTATCTTCATCGGTTGGATGATCAATGACGAATGTTTTAGATGGTGCATATGTCACTTTTTGTGAGCTAGGATCGTATACGATAGGATAAGTCGGATCTCCACTCGTTCCAGTAGCACCAAGCGAATTTACTTGTAGTGAGCCTGTATTTTTAAAAGTAATAACGTTCATTATATATAATTGAATATATATTTTTATAGCCCTAAAAAATTGACTTTAAATAATTTCTATTGATTATCTAAAAATAAATGGATTCCATCGAAAATATAGTAATACATGAAACCGAAATGCATGAAAATCCTTCTAAAATTTCAGAAAATGTATCTCTCTATATAGGCGACGCGATCACTCTTCTTCCTAAACTATCCAAGGTCGATTTTATCTATATGGATCCGCCTTATGATACAAATCGTACATTTACTATGGATAGTAAGTCGGATTCTACTGGATTTCAGGATAAATGGGGAGAGAATGAATATGAAAAATGGTTATCTTCCTTCATTATACAAATAAAATCCGTATTATCTGAAAAAGGGACTCTGGTTCTCCATATTTCTTCCGAAAATAGTTTTATTATCGAGAAAATTTTAAGAGAGAATTTCAAAAATATTGAGAAAATATATTGGAAACGTTGTCATGGAAAAAATACAGTGAAAAATAAATTCGGGGCTGTGGTCGATATCTTATTCGTTGCCTATAATAATAAGCGGATTTTTAATAATATTCGAATTCATATAGAAGAAGATTCTGTATGGGCCTTTAAAAATAAAGACGATAGGGGTATGTATAGTCTAGGCGCATTAAAACACGATAAGACGAGAAAAGGTCATGAATTTACGATTCTAAAAGAGGGTATCGAATATAAAAGTCCCTATGGTTGGAAATTAAGTCAAGACGTTGTCGAGAGAATGATTTCGGAAAATCGTATTCATTTTGTTCCAAAATCGCATAATATGTATATTAAAGTGTATAAAGAGGAACATACGGGGAAACCTCTATCGAATTTATGGGATGATATTCATTCGATTACGCGGACGAATAAAGATCCGCGATTATATCCTACACAGAAACCGCAGAAATTATTAGAGAGATTACTTCTCATTTTCACAAACGAAGATAGTATTGTTTTAGACCCCGTTTGTGGTTCGGGTACGACAGGATTTGTTGCGGATAAATTGAATCGTAAATGTATTATGATCGACCAAAATTCAGAAGTATTACCTATTATCCAAAATAGATTCCAACAAAAAATATATAATATTTGATGGATTTTATTGGGTTTATAGTCGGATTTTTATTTTGGAGGATTTTTACAGTTTTTTTATATCTTTACAATATTTACGGAATTTCTGAATAGCTCTCTCGGACGATTTCCGGCAATTCCATCGTCGATTATATTCTTCGAAATATTCTAGTAGTTCTTCGTCGGTTTTTCCATATAATTCGGTTTGTTCTCTCAAAATAGCATTTCTTAATCTGCTTTCTAACATATGAATATCTATATTTTCTGTTTGACCATTCAATAATATGGGTCGCCAACGTTCTGAAAGTAGTAGTGGATTAATCTCATGAACCGTCTTAAACTGGATCGTACTGGATTTTTCTAGATTCTCTCTCGCAGATAGCAGTTGATGATTAATTTCTTCATTACTACCCCCACATGCGAGTGGAAAGATATGATCGTCGTGTTGGTCATCTCCTAGTTTCTTATATTTAAAATTCCCATCGGGACGATAAATAATCCAGCGATCGCCTACTGATTCCCCATAGGTTCTACTACAATCATTACAAATATTATGTAAGCCACATTCCATTCCTGGAGAGAGTTTGAAATTCGTTTCTACTGGTTTTTCTGTTTTACAAATACTGCATTTATGCGTATCTTTCCCATATTTTTGTTTATATGTTTCGTATCCCCCCGTATTTTCCTCGCGCGACATATCGAGTCTAACTCTACGTCTGCGTTTTGAGCATGTTTTACAAAACCCTTGTAGACCTGTGCCTTTGATTTGTATCTTACCGTCGGAATCGATGGAAACGCTGTGTAATTCATAATCGCGTATAGGAATCGGGTTGGGTCCTTCATGTTTTACGCCAGTTTTCGATCCTTTTATATGTCCAAAATTACATGCTAATGTAGGACCGATTTTTCTCTCGATTTCTTTATAAATTTCCTCATGGTGATGCGTATTATTATGCCCTAGAGTTTCGCTTACTGTACGTTGTTTTAACATTATATGGATACCGGCTAATGTATGATAATAATTTCATAGATTTGCATTTCGATTTTATATGGTTGACTTTTTATGTATTTCAGTAAAGGGACATGTATCAAATATTGATATTTAGTATAAACTCTAAATAAAGTATTATTATATATAAATGAGTGATCCAGAATTGTTATCCAAAAAAAGAGGGCGTCTTTCAGACGAAGAATCAGACGAAGAATGGTATGAAAAATTTAAGAAAACCCGTATGGGTTACGAAATACTTGGATATAAAGAGCGTCTGGATGCGTTGGACAAGGCGGAGAAGGAGGCAGCGATAAAGGCAGAGAAGCAAAAAAAGGAGGATTTGGCGAAGAAGGAGGCGAAAAAGGCAGCTGACCTTGCGAAATGGAGAGAAGATATAAAAAATAAGAAGAAGAAGTGGGAAGAAGCTCTTGAAAAGCTTTTCGCTAAGGAGAAAGATAGTTATGCCCAGCAGCGGGAGCGGGAGCAGTGGTACCAGTATGACCGGGAGAAGGAGCATTATGCTCAGCAGCAGCAACAGTGGGACCAGTATGCCCAGCAGCAGCGGGAGCAGTATGCCCAGCCGCAGTGGGAGCAGCAGCAGCGGGAGCAGCAGCGGGAGCGCCAGAGAAAGGGAACAGGGACAGGGAGAACACCAGGGAACAGTGCAAATGGGCAGAACAAAACTGTTCTAGAAATACTTGCTCTTAATACCCTCGGCTTAAGTGATGGAGCATCGATCGACGAAATTACAAAAGCATACCGCAAACTTGCGCTTAAAACCCATCCTGATAGAGAAGGAGGAGATGCGGAAAAATTCATTGAAATCAAGGGCGCATACGATTTATTGACTAAAACTGGAGGAAATAACAAAAGAAAAACAAACAAAAGAAAAACAAACAAAAGAAAAACAAACAAAAGAAAAACAAACAAAAGAAAAACAAAATAATAAATTCAATATATTTATTGATAAAAATCCACGATTTGTAAATAGATACTTTTTTACTACATCATATACGATATAGTAAAATTGAAACGATTTTATATACTATACAATAATTTATATCTTCCAAAACAATGAATCTATTTATTCTCTCTTTGATCCATAAGCAATGCGCCGAATGGATGATCGATAAACATATTTCGAAAATGATTATCGAGGCTGTTCAAATGCTTTCGACAGGAAAATGGATTTTGGACCCTGAAGATATAGAAAAAAAAGGGCTGAAAATTTATAAATGCTGTCATATAAATCATCCAACGACAAAATGGATACGAAGATCTAGAGAGAATTATATTTGGACATTATTGATGGTCGAGGCAATGCATAATGAATGGAAGTATAGATATGGGCATCCTGCCGAAAAAATGCATGGATCGTATTTAGTAGCCATTGAACTTGCGCGTAATATGCCGCGTAAAGACCAGTTCCCAGAGGAGGGTCTAACACCCTTTGCCCTAGCTATGCCCGATAAGTATAAACCTATCAATTATAATGGTATAGAAGATGCAGTAGAAGCTTATCATCGGTACTATCAAAGCCCCGAGAAACAAGGGTTTGCCTCTTGGAAAAATAGGGATAAACCAGAATGGTATGTTTTGGACCAAACAACTACCTAATCAGAAAAAAGTATTTTAGCAATTCCTGTTCTAACGCAGAATAGCCGATGTATGATTATTCCTAAAATGAATAATACGAAGAGAGTTAGCCATATATTCCATTTCATATACCACGAAATGAAATAACCAAATAAAATAACCACTGCAGTATCCATAATAGAAATATCAAAAATACGGTATTTTCGGATGCCTTCCCTCGGTTTTCCCAAAATATCTTTATATTTACAAAGTCCAAAAGCCATTATGCGTTATATATTTATTTGTTATATTATTTGTCGTATTTTTGTTAGATTCAATAAATGAATTATATAAACTAAATAAAAATAGCCAGTATATATTATTTAGGAAAATGCAAGATCCTCTTACTGTGTCTGCTCTTAATTCTGAACCACTCCTCACACCAAACGACTCGAGATATGTCATGTTTCCAATCCAAGATGACTCAATTTGGAAAATGTATAAGAAACAAGTCGATTGTTTCTGGCGTGCAGAGGAGATTGACTTCAGTAAGGATTTATCAGATTGGAATCATAAACTAAATAATGATGAGCGACATTTTATCAGTATGATTCTCGCATTTTTCGCTGCAAGTGATGGTATTGTTTTAGAAAACCTAGCGATAAGATTTATGGGGGATGTACAATTAGCAGAGGCTAGGGCATTCTATGGTTTCCAAATTGCTATGGAGTCAATACATAGCGAAACGTATAGCCTGATGATAGATACGTTCATAAAAGAGGACGAATTGAAGGAAAAATTATTCAGTGCGGTCACTGCCTTTCCTTGTATCCAGAAAAAAGCCGACTGGGCGAAGAAGTGGCTCAATGATAATCGTAGTTCATTTGCAGCGCGTCTTGTCGCCTTTGCCTGTATTGAAGGTATCTTTTTTAGTTCATCTTTTGCTTCTATCTACTGGTTAAAAAAGAGAGGGCTTATGCCTGGTCTTACTTTCTCAAATGAATTGATTTCTAGGGACGAGGCACTTCATTGCGAATTCGCTGTATTATTATATGGAAAGTTACAAAAGAAACTTCATAAGAAGCGTATTTATGAGATTATTCAAGAGGCGGTTGAAATAGAAAAGGAATTTATTTGTGAATCGATTCCTTGCAGATTAATCGGAATGAATTCGACGTTGATGTCGCAGTATATCGAGTTTTGTGCGGACAGGCTATCACTTCAATTAGGATATGATAAGATTTATAATTCTCAGAATCCATTTGATTTTATGGAACTAATCAGTGTAGAAACAAAGGTGAATTTCTTCGAGAGAACAAATTCAGAATATGCGTTGGCGAATAAGACGATAGAAGGAGATATTTTTGAAATGAACGCTGAGTTTTAGGAAAATATTTGTATTTAGTAGAAATATATTGATATAGTATATATAATGGTATTAGAAGATATAGAGAGGGCGAGAGAGAAGAAAAGCAAGCAAGCTAGAAAATCACACGACGACGAAGACGAAGAAAGTGTTAATATTAAAGACGAAGACGAAGAAACGCAAGAAAACGATTGGAAAAAATATTACGACAAAGCGTTTGAAAAACTGAGGGGTAAAGGTCTTACTAAAAGAGAGCATAAACGATATGCAAGAGATGACGCTGAACTGATGGCTAGTAAGGAAGCTGCGAAACAGATCAGTGAAATCGCAACCAAGGGGATTACAAACAAAGGTGACAGTGGAATTACTCAAAAGAAGTTCCCAGGTGGTAAATCTAAACGAAAATCCAAGAAATCAAAGAAATCACGAAAATACAAGAAATCACGTTCCAATAAAAGTAAAAAATATAATAAAAAATAGAATCTAACAATCCAAAAAATATAATTAGAGATTTATTAACATATCTAATTATATATAAAATGACAGAGTATGCAACAGTAGGATCTATTTTAGGAAATTATTCGGCCTATAAACCTTCCACTCAACAAAAGATTGATGTCGTCTTTCAACCAGATTTATCAAATGGATATTATTCTGTACTTGCATTAAATTCTATGGGGGGTCATGGTATTGGATATGATTTAGACCAGGATATAGATATTTCTGGACAGGAACAAAATGAAAATAAAGAGGAAAAACCAATCTATTCATTTGGGTCGAATCCAGTGAATGGATTCTTTATTGGATCGGTTACGGTATTAGGGTTATTTTTATTATATAGAATGCTTCAAAAGTAAAGTAGGGGAACCTACGGTTCCCCCTACGACCCCCTCCCTTTCTATAAGGGTTTACAAAATAATTTATATCGTAAGATTATTTTATTACGATATAAATACAATGATACTTTCCTGGAAGGGAGGGGGTCGTAGGGGGAACCGTAGGTTCTCCTACAATTTATATCTCTTAAATATCTCCAACGCAACCAATGCACCAAATATCTGGGCTAATATATAAGGAACGATATCATTCGTACCTATTTTTCCTAAAGAAGCCATTACAATTGTAACAGCAGGATTGATATGACCACCAGAAACATTAGCAGTTAGTAACATTGATAATGCTAGTGCTGCACCAATCGCCAATGGATTCCCAGTAGCTAAAATTATATAGACATAAAATAATGTACCAAGAAATTCTGCTAAATAGTTATACATGTATGATTATATAAAACTCTTATAAAATAACTATATATTTTTTATATAAGGTTATTTATGTAAAATTGATATTATTTTTTATGTAAATATTAGATCACACTTTCCAGTTTGTATTAAATATGTTTATCGTTGTTATCGCTTATATTTTCTTCATAGCGTTATTAGCTTATCGTAAAAATTCGCAAAAATCGTATGAACCCATTAAATCTTGTGAAAAAGTTGAATCATATAAATACGTTGATAAGAAACCAAATCAAACATATTATCTAAAAGATAATACGATTCTAGAACTACAGATCTATCCTACTTACGAAAATAAAATAAATAAAATAGAACCCATTCTTGAACTCTTACCTATACCGTTTCTTGTATAATTTATTTACGACGAACCCACATTAATGACACATACGACGCATTTGACTCATCCCCACCATCCTTACTATCATTATATGTATAGTTCTGTGCCTGTTCTCTCTTAAATCTCGAATAATCCGAAGAATCCGCGACAAATTTCACATTACAGGTAGAAGATGCAATATTTGTACCATCGCATTGTGAAAGAATCGACCCAATACGGCTTTTCCATCCAGGATAGGTAGCATTTATCTGATTCGGTCCACCGCAAATATAATTGACACGGCCTAAAAAATCACCCGAATTATTGACCGCACGAAAAGGTGTCGTCACGCGTTCATATCCATTCACATTTCCACGTGCAAATTGTGTATTCCATGCACGTCTTAGAACGGTACGTGTAGTAATATTATCATAGTTTTTATATCCATTAATCGTCTGTCGGCCAGAGATACCATTGATACCTCCGCCTAAATTTGCGTCTTGTCCAACTGCTAAATTACTCATATTATTATCGATTATGAATTATGCCGAGATTTTTTTATGGTTCACTCTTTACTCGAAATTATCTATAGATTAAAGATAAATTCTAATATTCGTATCAAATCGGGTTTCCTGCTACTCTAGTGGAAAGGGTTAAAATATATTACTAATATATAGATAATATTTAGGAATGCCTCTTAAAAAAACAACGGAATTAGATATAACAAAACAGTTAGTGAAAGAAGATATATTTTTAAAATTCGATCCCGAGTGTATTCGTAAAAAGTCGAATATTAGTAAAACTCTTAAAGAATATCGCTTCGATCATCCGACTTTCGATCCGAAAATACTATTAAAAGATATCCCTACTTTCTCTCCTAAACTAGATCATCTTTTAAAAAAAATCGATGAATTAGATGCCGAAGACCAGAAGCTCTATGGTAAGAAATTCAAACACTTCATTTTCTCCGATTTGAAGATGGCTCCATATGGTGCTAAATTGATCGCGTCTGCTCTTATTGCAAAAGGATTGACTTTAGGATATACTTCGAATTTCAATTCAAATACATGGTCGCCAATCAAATTACTAACAGACGATGAATTGAAAGATAAAAAATCCAAAACAAACTCCGATCATTTTTTTCTATTATCTTCTGTCGCCGTTTATGAAAAACCGATCCCTATGCGAATGCGAAAGGAGATTCTCTCGACTTTCAATAAGAGACCCGATAATATCCATGGTGAGCTGTCTCGATTCATTGTTTTAGACAGTGGATTCAAAGAGGGTATTGATTTATTCGATATTAAATATGTACATATGTTTGAACCTGCGCTAAATCCCGCTGATCAGAAACAAGTCATCGGACGTGGTACTCGTACGTGTGGTCAAAAAGGTCTCGATTTCCATCCGACTCAGGGCTGGCCTCTCCATGTTTTTATCTACGATTTAGAATTCCCTGAATCGAAAGTCGATAAGTTCCTAAACACTCATTCTGCGTTTGAACTCTATATGAAGGCAATGAATCTGGATTTCCGAAAGTTGACATTTGCACAGGAGGTAGAGGAATTGGCTGTACTTGGGTCGGTCGATTATGAATTAAATCGGGCGGTACATGAATTTTCTATTGATTCTGCTTCTTCTACTTCTTCTCGTCCTAAACAATTTCTATCTTCTGGAAAAGGCGGACGATTCAATGAAATGAGAGAATATATTTTGGATTATTTTGGAGAATATAAATGGCCGAAAGTGAAAATGGAGAATCAATGTATAGATTTATCGGCTAGGTCAGAGGTAAGCGAAGCGAAGACGCCAGAGGTAAGCGAAGCGAAAGATATATCGGCTAGGTCAGAGGTAAGCGAAGCGAAGACACCAGAGGCTGTAAAACCATCAGATTCTGAGAAAAAGGGGGGTGCTCCAAAACCTATGAATTATACACCTACCCAAAATTTCATCTCTCACTATTTCTCTCCACAAGCGCCAGTTAAAGGTATGCTTCTACAACATTCGACCGGATCGGGAAAAACGTGCACTGCAATTGCAGCGGCAACGAAACAATTCGAACCACAAGGCTACACCATACTTTGGGTCACTCGTACGACACTGAAAAATGATATATGGAAGAATATGTTTGACCAAATATGCAGTGAGTCTATTAAAAACCGTATCGATGAGATTCCGACAGACCCGGCGAAGCAGAAGCGTATGTTATCGGATTCATGGGCTATTCGACCCCTTTCTTATAAACAATTCAGTAATCTCGTCTCTCAAAATAATGATTATTATCGACAACTCGTGAAAAGAAATGGGGAACAAGATCCACTTCGAAAAACGTTATTGATTATCGACGAAGCCCATAAATTATATGGCGGTGGCGATTTATCATCGATTGAGAGACCCGATATGGCCGCACTTCATAAAGCGATTATGCATTCATATGCTGTTTCTGGCCCTGATTCAGTTCGTATCTTATTGATGACTGCGACACCTATTACACTGGATGCAATGGAAATGATTAAACTCTTGAATTTATGCCGACCGATTGAGGCGCAATTACCCGCATCCTTCGAGACATTTCAGCCGAAATTCTTAGACACAGAGGGCCATTTTACTGGAAAAGGAAAGGTGGAATTTCTTGATGAAATCGCTGGATATATTAGTTATTTAAATCGGGAGAAAGACGCCAGACAATTCTCTCAACCACAAGTGGAAAGAATCCTCGTACCTATTATTAAAGATAAGAATTTAATAGAGAAATTCGATAAAGTGTCAAAAGAAGATATCGTTTTATCAGAGTTGAAAGAGCAAGCTGAACAAGCAGCAGAAGAGCTACAAGGGGATATCCAAGAGGTTGATCCCAAACGATTCGCTTATATGAGTTTGAATTGTGAAAAGGCAAGAGGTCTTCCTCCTAAAAAATGTAATAAAATAACGAAGCAATATGTAAAAGAATTAGTCAAGGACTTGAAATCTAAGAAATCTGAACTAAAAGAAAAAGTGAAGGTTCTTAAACAAAAAATTAAAGAGACAAAGACATCGAATTCTAAAAGTTTAAAACAAGTTCGAGAGAATATTAAAAAATTCCCTAAAAAATACGAGGAGTTTAAGAAAACGCCCTATTATTCTCTCAAATCAGAATGTTCAACAGAAACAAAATCGAATCGCGAAGTCATGGATGATTTACAACGAAATCCAGTCATTATGAAGTATACAACAGAAGCCGAAGAACATGAAAAGGAAATTCAACAAATGAAAGAATCTCTCAAAATCCATGCAGATGCTTATAAAATAAAACAGCGGGAACTTAAAAAGGCATATCAAGATATAAAAAAAAATGATGGTGGAGAGATTGGTGAATTAGAAACAAGTGTTTTAGAAAAGGCAATGAAAATGAATGAATTGGTACATAAGAGACAAGAAAAAGATCTTAAACATGATATTTCTGAGAGAATCAATATTCATAAATCGGAAATAAAAAAACTCAATAAAACCCGGAAAAATACATATAATCGTGTGAAAAAATCTCTCATTAAACAGATTCGAATGGGTGAAAAGACAAAGAAACAAACCAGAAAACAAGAGATTAAATTAAATAAGATACGTAGAGAAGAAGGTGAATATATGGAATTTGCCTCTGAAACTCTTCAGAAAATCGTAAATGATAAAGAGGCAGATTTAAAAGCAGCTATTGAAGTTGCGGAAGAAGAATATATCAATAAATATGAAGAAAAGATACAGAAAAAACAAGAAGAAAAAACTAGGAAAATAAGAGAGAAAGAAGAAAAGATACAGAAAAAACAAGAAGAAAAAACTAGGAAAATAAGAGAGAAAGAAGAAAAGATACAGAAAAAACAGGAAGAAACGCGGTCTAAAAAACAAAATAAAACAAAACGGTGTCCAAAGGGTCAACAACGGAATCTAAAAACAGGTCTTTGTGAAAAAAAATAAAAAGAAAATTATTTTATATTATTTATAATAAAATAATTATTTGATTTTTTAGATAAACATTTTAGATAAAAATTATCGTCTTCTTGTTTTTCTACCCTTTTTATAATATTTTGATTTTGTTTTACGGAAACGTTTTCCACCAATTTCTACAGGAGTTACTGTAGGAACGGCAGTATCAACAGAAGTAGGAGAAACAGAAGGAGGTTGATTCGTTTGAGTAGGAAGTTGATTCATTTGAGTAGGAGGAGGAGAAACAGAAGGTTCATTCATTTGAGTAGGAGGAGAAACAGAAGAAGGTTGATTCATTTGAATAAGGGGTTCATTCATTTGAGTAGGAGGAGGTTCATTCATTTGAGTAGGAGGAGGTTCATTCATTTGAGAAGGAGAAACAACCGGGGTAGTATCTTCTATAGTGGATTCACCTTCAGGAGAAACTAGAGAAATATCGCCATCAGTAGAAGCAATCGCATCTATAGGTAGACCCATATTATTCGAAGGCATAGAACCAGCAATAAAATCTAGAAATGAATCTAAATTACCACTTTGTAAGTATAGAATATCATCGGTATCTGTTTTAGAAAAATCCATCATAATACCTTCTCCACCAGCAACAGCAGTAAAAAAACTTCCAGCCTTATTCACAGAAATCTTTTCATAAACTCCATTCTTCATAGCTAAAAATAATCCAGAATGTACTAAAAAATCGCGATTATCTTTTAATGGTCTCTCAATAATTCCACCATAAGCAGTTAACCATACTTTACCATTCACAGATGATGTATTTTCTACCTTTGTATAAAATAACCCATTTCCAGTTACAATTGTAGATAAAGATAAACCAGAAGTAAGATTAATATTATCAGTACATGCTAAGAATGAATTATTATGAATACACCATACACCACTTGGTTCAATAACGATTTCTTTAATATTTCCAGGAATAATAGAATAAATCGATAATTTACCTTGGCTTGGTGCACCCCCTTTTGTTTCAACAATTTCACCTGATACGGATTGAGGTGCAGTTGTTGATGTAGTTTCAGAAGACCCATAGCTTATTTTATTCATAAAGATAGTACCAGTACTCATACTTCTCCATAACCCGCTAATAACACCCTTACCACCCATATCCGCTTCGACTTTTAATGATTTATCTAAAACAATTTGACATTCTGCACGGGTTTTAATAATATCGCCTTCTTTAATGATAATATCTAAATGATCAAACCCAGAAACATTTGTAATTGTCGATTCAATCTTTGGAATATTCAATAAAGGATCTGTAGTTGTAGGTGTTCCACTAAAAAATGAACCAAACATTTATATAAATAATGATAAGATATTTATACATATGTTTAGTTCATTTTTTATATGTAAACAATAAATATATAAAATGCAATCGATTGATTTACTTTCTCTCGAACTTCTTACAAATAAATCACAATATAAGAAGTATTTAGCAAAAGAAGATCCTAAAAAATTCCAAGAACATCAGGATTTTTTGAATAAAATAAAAAAATATAGTCTAAAAATACTATCTATAACAAAACAATTTTTAGAAAATCCAGATAAATCATTTAATACTGAAATGAATGAGATATTAAAACAATATGCTAAAACAACCATACGATATATAGAATTAAAAGGAATAGAAAGAGAGAATTTATATCATAAAGACGATTTTGAATCAGATGAAGAAGATGATATGGATTTATTCGATCCCGATAAAATGGAATCAGAAGATGGCGAAGATGAGAAACCAGAAAATACCATAATTGATATATTTTCATTAGAAACAACTTTACCAAAACGACAAGATATCCAAACCTTTTGGGGTAATACGATTATAAAATCGGAAGATATAGAACCCCCTGAAAAATAAAAATGAAAAAATAGGTATTCTAAAATATATGATAATATAGTAGATATATTGAATGCCGATACATAGAAATACTAGATCTAAAAGAAAAAAATCACATAGAAAAAATAAAAAACATGGCTATAAAAAACATCATGCTACAAAAAAATTGAGATTTTTAAATAAATATAATAAACATACTATAAAACAGCCTGCCGAATTTCAAAAGATGAATTGTAGTCCGGCTGTAGATGGTAAATCGGTAAATGAATCCAGTTGTTTAACGCCCGATATTTTATTAAAAATAAAAAATAAATATAATGAAGATCATCCGGATAAAAGTATCTTGACGAAAGATCCACGTGAAATATGGAAACAACTCAATCGACGTCTATCTGTCGAGGGGTGTAAAAAAGAGGATTGTTGGTTAAAAGAATTAGATGATGAGAGTTTAAGAAAACAAATCGATAAACATATTTTTGCACCGGATATGCCTAGAGAATGGTTAACTAATCCAGATGAATGGCTTTCGAATTTCGATATTTTTAATGTTGTTTCTCAATATAAAGAATCTTATCCGGATTTTAAATTTATGGGTCCTACAACTATGGATTTTGATACGCGTTTACCAGAAAAAAATAACCAATGTGTAGAAGAACAGATATGTAATTTTAATTTAAAAACAGATATGAAAAAGGGATTTAAGAAATTCGCATGCGTAGTTAATTTAGATAAACATTGGCAGAGTGGATCGCATTGGGTATCTCTATATATAGATACTGATGCAAAAATAATCTTCTATTTTGATAGCGCTGGATGCTCACGTGTACCGAAAGAAATTGTAAGTTTAGTGAATCGTATTAAACATCAAGGAAAACAATTAACTACATCGATCGATTTTACGTTTCATACAAATGGTAATAAAAATCATCAAACAGGGAATACCGAATGCGGTATGTATTCAATCTTTTTTATTATTACAATGCTTACTGGTAAAACACCTTTTCATAAAAACCGTGTTTTATCCATACAAGAGAGACTGGATTTATTCTTACAAGAAAGGATACCAGATGAAGTAGTATTTGATTATCGTGATTTATATTTTAATAAACCAGACCAATAATTTGTTTAGCCCTTTACTTGAACAAAATAATTCACATATCTGGTGGCCCTTTAGGGCCAACTTATATATGGTATTATTTTTCAAGTAAGCCTTACGACTTTACTTGAAATATGTGCAAAATCGCCCATAGTTCAAGTAAAGAGTTAGGAAATATATTCTTTTATGCCTATATATAAAAGAATATATGGAAAATACAAGAAAGACAAATCCAAGAAAGACAAATCCAAGAAATATAAAAACAAGAAAGACAAATATAAAAAGAAAGAATAAAAGAATTTCTGTCAAAAATATAAAATATGATATGAAACCTATTTATGGTGGTGTTAGTGAAGAACCTAAAAAAGAAGGATTTTTTACTAAAATAAAAAATAAAGTAAAAGATATTGGTAATAGAGAAGCACAATATATTGATGATACAAATGCTGTTAAAATGAATTTAAAAGATAAAGTTATGAAAAGATCATTATTAACTAATTTTGTTACAGCACCTCTATTAGGACTAGCACGAAATACACAGGCCGCAGCTAATAAACTACGATCGAAATCCACAGATAAAGATAAATCTGATACTCCAGTAGATATTTCGAAAACAATCGGTGATACAGTAACTTCTATTTCAACGAGTGTTTCTAATATGACAAAACAAACAATGTCTGCATCTGAAAAAACCAAAATTAAAGAAAAGCTAAAAAAATTATTGAATAAACATGAAATAAAACCCGAAGAATATGCACATGCAGTTGAACAAATAGATAAATCGGATAGTGCATTTTCAAATAGTAATTCAATTGTATCTATTATGTCACCCATTCAATCTGTAGTAAAGGTCATCGGTGATTGGTTTGTTGCTAAGGAAGATATTAATGATGGTAGTGATATTCAACCAAGGCGTACTATTATTAAATTATTGAAACTTCCAAAAGCATCGAAAACATTTGTAAAGGGACATTTGGGAAAAGACGGGCATGAAATTGCAGATGAGTTCATGGTATTAACTAAAGATGTATTTCATACACAAGGTGAAAAAACGGCATATGATGTGAATAGTGTAGATAATTTATTAGCGAATGTAATAAATGGATGTATCGGACCTGGTTGTAAATATGGTCGTGTTCAACAGAAGCCAGTTATTGAGAAGGTAGTAAATATTATTGATAATCAAACTAAATTACATCAATTAAAATTATTACGAGATCAAAATATGAGGAAAATGGAAGAAGATGATCAACAAGAACAACTTTCAAGACAATATAATTTTGCGAATTGAATTCATATAATAAAGTTGAAATAACTATATTATATAGCTGCAAGATGTGGGATTCGAACCCACGAAACCGAAGTACGAGATCTTAAGTCTCGCCCCTTTGACCGCTCGGGAAACCTTGCTCAAAGTATTTTACCTACCACCAATATATACCATTACTATTTCTTTAAGTATGTTCTATTAAAAATAAATTGATATAAAAAAATATCGATATTTGAAATAAAGATAAATGTCGGAATTTATACTTCCAACAAATCAAAAAATAATATGGGATACTCTTCAAAAACATCCGTATTGTAGTATGGTATTTCCTCCTGGTTCAGAAGAAAATAAAATAAATTGGTTCAAAAATATTATTTCTGAAACATTTTATTCTATTCAAGGAAAAACAATTATTCGAACACAATTAATAGAAATAAATAAAAATATTTTAAAACGAATGATTCATGAATTAAAAGAAATTATTGATAGAAGATCGGGTATAATCCAAATGAAAAATCAACCAATTCAAACTGAAACACTATATTCGAGAGAATCTATTTTAGAAAATAAAACTACAGAATTTCAGAATAATTTAGAGAGAAGACAAAAAGAATACGATCAATTATATCAACGTCCCAAACCGCCAGTAGTAGAATTTGAGAATACAACGGATGGCGTTATAGAAAATATAGATGAATTAATACAACGTCAATTGAAAGAACGAGAGGCAGATCTAGCCATTTTTCCAAAACCAAACCTTTCAAATATACCTATAAAACTGGAAATTTCCGAGGAAGAAAATATAAAGATTGATATTTTAGATTTATCTGGTGAAGAAAAGGTTAAAAAACAAGTTTCTTGGAATATATCCGAGGCGATCGAATCAAAAATAGCGGATCTTACCCGAAAATATACCGAATTACTGAATTTTTTAGAGAGAAAAATACCGGATTTTAAAGAAGAATTCTCTCCCTCCTCTGAAAGTATGAATCTATAATTTTGTTTTATATGTATTGAATATTTTATCCCATAATGAAAATCGCTTCGAATAATTACAATTATTTATCGAATGATGTAAATCATGATCTTCTGTATATAATTCAATATTAAACAATTGTGGTAACCATATAAATTGTGGAAAAGATGTTGTAGGATAAGAGAATCTTCCAATATGTCCACATATTTCAGTATATGTTTTATAAATTAAAATAATATGGAATTGTCTATAAGAAAAATAGGGGAAAATATATAAAGATAGCAGAGTCGGTAAAGAATTTGTAAATAATAAATCGATAGGATCTTGATAAAATGTAGTTATTGAAATTGGGTGTAAAAATTTATGATGTTTCTTATGTAAATATTTATATATTAGTTTATGATGCGCCAATCTATGCGTAATATAATGAAAAAGATCGAATAAAATTTCGAAATAAAACGAAAATGGTATAAAATACAATATATCATAATATATTTCTCTCGAATAAAATAGTGAATTCATCATATTTGTAGATATATAAATGTGTGTTACTACCTCAACTGATGTAGATATAATAACATTTTTATGAAATTCATATTTATAGTCCTCTATGGGTTTTATTATATTAATTTGTGGTTTATTTTTTATTGAAAACTCGATGAAATTTAATAATATGTAATTTCTTAGTATAAAAATAAAGTATATAGCGAAAAAATGATATAATATATTTATATTCGTAAAATAGATAGAATAATTATATTGGAATACTCCCATACAAACTAATATACTGTTTATAATAGTAAAATTTTTTATAGAATTTATTGATACTGACATATAATATATGTATATATTATATGGAGAATGGGAATACACCTATAAAAACTGTATCAACTCAACAATACCATTACAAGAAAGAAGTGATTAACTCGGATACATTAATCATATCATTCGCTAGTCATGATAAGAAAATAGGAATTATTAAAATTTTTGAATTTTCTAATTTTTTAGAAAATAATTTTTATAATATATCTACCTATTTTTTTATTGATAAATATATAAATTCCTATCATAATGGAATTTATGGAATAACTAGTACTATAGATGAAACGGTAGAATATTTGAAACCTCTTATTAAACCTTATAAAAATATAATTTGTATAGGTACTTCTGCTGGCGGTTATGCTGCGATTCTATTTGGTTCATTATTAAATACTACAAGTGTGATTGCATTTATACCACAAACTATGCGATTTGCTAAAAATATAGATGAAAAATATAGAGATTTAGCTCCCTATATTAATTCATCGACGAAATATTATCTCTATGGCGATTCAAGTATAACAAATGTGAATGACTGTCATCATATTAATCAATGTGAGAGAATATCATCTCATTCAAATGTATATATTACTATAAAAAATAAATTTAATATAAAAGAAATGAGAGATAATGGAGAATTATATGATATTTTATATCGTTGTATTAACGAATATTTTTAACTTTTTATAGAATTTATTAGAAAGAAAAATATATAATTTCAAAAACCAATTCTCTCAATTTGATATTTCTAACTGAGAGAATGATAAAATAAAAAGGGAGGATTTCAAAGGGCATGCGCATTTCATATTAGTAGTAGATAGGTTCCCTTATAAAATTGAAATCTTTTTTTATATTTCTATGGAAGATACATTTTCCAAACCAGCAGAACCGAATAACCACTCCATATAAAATGCCCGCGATCATTGATACCGTACGTAGTCGTAATAACAAGTCCAATTCTTTTAGAAAGGATTCGGATAAGGCGAATGATGCTACTATAAAGAAGTTACAGAAGGAGCAAGAGAGGAAGATGAGAGAATCGCATAATAATGGAGGAAAGAATACGAAGAAGCTTGCGGCACGCAGAGCGATTATACTCGCAGAAGACAATACGGATATCATTTTGGATGAAGAGGCGCCAATTATTACCAGTAATTCGGAGCGTGTAGTGCTGAAGCGCCAGAAGAGAAAGCCAGGCCACCGTGCAGGAGGTGGATATAATATCCGATTTTAGATAAGCGTAGGTAGAAATAGTAGGTAGAAATAGTAGGTAGAAATAGTAGGTAGAAATAGTTAAATAATACTTTTTTCATAGTTATATATCTCTCAAATCCATATAAATATTTCTTAAATTAATTATTATATTAGAAAATGGCTGAAATAATAAATAATATATCAAAAACAATTCCCAAAATTATCCATCAAATTTGGATAGGTCCAAAACCACGCCCTCATATATTAATGGATTCTTGGAAAAACAAGAATCCTGATTTCGAATATATTCTTTGGAATGAGAAAGAATTCGCTAATCGAAATATCGTATTTGAATGTCAGTCAAAAATCGATTCTATCGAAGAAATCTGTGGAAAAGTCGATATTATGCGTCTAGAAATCCTCTATCGATATGGTGGTATTTATATTGATGCAGACTCAATTTGTATTGAACCCATCGATTCTTATTTGATGGCCCATACAGCATTTGCAGGATATGAAAATGAGACGATGCGACCGTC
>Ga0136644_10000512_pt1 | contig 31078 bp, 22 predicted proteins | sample C_130820_EF_Meta_FD_94780 | JGI IMG/M metagenome (GOLD analysis project Ga0136644, IMG submission 94780) | Freshwater microbial communities from Lake Croche, Canada to study carbon cycling - C_130820_EF_MetaG (v2) (version 2) | ecosystem: Environmental > Aquatic > Freshwater > Lake | place...
ACGCGATCGTCGCGAGCGTGGCCCGTGGGTCGGCCAGAGCTTCGATGTGAACCGTGATAATGTCGGAGCCGAGTTTCGCGTAGGTCTCGATCGACGCCTCGGGTTCCTCGATCATGAGGTGCGTTTCGATCGGCACCTTCGCCGCCCGCCGCACGGCCTCCACCACCACGGGCCCATAGGTGAGTTGCGGCACGAACCGGCCGTCCATCACGTCGAGATGCAGGGCCTTCGCCCCGGCCGCCTCGAGCCGCTCTACTTCGCGGGCCAGATGCCCGTAATCACAAAGCAGCAATGCGGGCAGCACGACGGGACCATGGGCGTCGAGAGTCGCCGAGAGTCGATCGGTGGCCTGGCCAGCCTGGTGAGACACGGTCGCGTGATACGGGGGGCGGCGAGCCTCCGGTGGCCCGCAACGCTGCCCTCGATCCTACCAAGTGACCGGTTCCCGAAAGCCTAACGGCGTAAGCCGTGGGGCCGTTCCCAAGGCCGCCCCGCGTTCTAACTTCCTACCCCTGATAGACTTGCAGCAAAGGGGAATCGCCATGGCCGCCAGATCCACGCCTCCCGCAGTCGATGGGGTCGATGGGCCCGGATCGCTCCTTCCCAGCCGGCTCACGCCCGCCGATCGCGATCGGATCGAGGCCCGCGTGCAGGCGATCGGCCGCGACTTGCTCGCGGCCGCCCTCGCCGCACGGCCCTCGGTGATCTCTCCCGACTACTGGGCCGAGCAGGCCGGCGAGTGGGCCACCGCGGATGACGACCTCAAGGTCCGCCTCTTCCGGCTTGTCGATTGCATGCCGATGCTCGACGACCCGGCCGCCGTCGATCGCCACCTCCGCGAATACATCGACGACGCCACCATCGACCGCCTGCCTTCCGCGATCGGCCTGGCGCTCAAGGCTGCTCGCACCGGCATCCTCTCGCCGCTCGCCGCTCGCGCGGTGCGGGCCGCGATGCTCGCGCAGGCCCGCCGCTTCATCGCCGGCACCAATCCCGCCGAGGCGGCGAAGGCCGCCCTCGCCGAACGCCGCCGCCATCGCGGCTTCACGCTCGACCTCCTCGGTGAGACGGTCACCAGCGAAGCCGAGGCCGACGCCTATGCCGCCGCCTACACGCGGCTGCTCACCGAACTTCCGCCGCAGGCCGCCCACTGGCCGCACGACCCGCTCGTCGACGACGGTCCCACCGCCAACGGCCAGCCGCAGGAACTGCCGCGGGTGAACGTGTCGCTCAAGCTTTCCGCCCTCGACAGCCGCTTCGATGCCATCGACCCCGTGGGGACGTCCGACCGTGTCCTCTCGCGATTGCGACCGCTCTGGAAGCTTGCTCGTGACTCGGGTGCTCAAGTCCACGTCGACATGGAGAGCCATGCGGCCAAGGAACTCACGCTCGAGATCTTCAAGCGGATCGCCATGGAAGACGAGTTTCGCGACTGGCCGCACTGCGGCATCGTGGTGCAGTGCTACCTCCACGAGTCGCCCCGCGATCTCGCGGTGCTCGCCGCCTGGGCGAAGAACCGCGGCGCGCCGGTGTGGGTCCGCCTCGTGAAGGGTGCCTACTGGGATTACGAGACGATCCACGCCGAGGCGGCCGGCTGGCCGATCCCCGTCTGGCATGAGAAGTGGCAGACCGACGCCTGCTACGAGGCCGCCACCACGTTCGTGATGGAACACGCCGACGCCCTCCGCCCGGCACTCGGTAGCCACAACCTCCGCTCGATCGCCCACGGCATGGCCGTGGCCGAACACCTCGGCCTCGATCGCCGGGCCGTGGAGATGCAGATGCTCTATGGCATGGGCGACGCCGAGAAGGAAGCGGTCACCAAGGCCGGCTGGCGGATGCGGGTCTACATGCCCTATGGCGAACTCGTGCCCGGGATGGCCTACCTCGTCCGCCGCCTGCTCGAAAACTCGTCGAACGATTCGTTCCTCCGCGCGGGCTTCATCAAGCACGTGCCCGCGGAGACACTCCTCGCGCCACCGCGGCCGCCTGCCGGTGGACGCCACGCGAAGTCGCGTGCGGCGGAGGCGTCGCACGAACCACCCGCCTTCGCGAACGAGCCGCTCGCCGACTTCTCCATCGAGGCCAACCGGCAGGCCATGGCGCATGCGGTCGATCGCCTCGCCGCGTCGTTCGTGACAGGGCCGGTGCGGGTGCCGGTCGTGATCGATGGCGGTGAGGTTGCGACGACTGATCGGCTCGTTCGTGAAAATCCTTCCGACCGCCGCCAGGCGGTGGCCGAGGTGTCGCTCGCGGGAGTCGCCGACGCCGAGCGGGCCGTCGCGGTGGCCCACGCCGCGCTTCCCGCGTGGCGGGCGATCGATGTTCGCCGACGCGCCGACGTCCTTCATGCCGCCGCCTCGATCATGCGGGCACGGCGATATGAACTCGCGGCCACGATGGTGCTCGAAGTGGGAAAGCCGTGGCGGGAGGCCGACGCCGATGTCGCCGAGGCGATCGACTTCTGCGACTACTACGCCCGACAGGCAGTCGACCTCTTCGCGGCCCGCCACGTGAATGTGCCGGGCGAGGAGAACGTCACGGCGTTTCTACCGCGGGGCGTGGTGGTCGTCATCGCACCCTGGAACTTCCCGCTCGCGATCCTCGCTGGCATGACGACGGCGGCGCTTGTCACCGGGAATACGGTGGTGATGAAGCCGGCCGAGCAGTCGTCGCTGATCGCGAAAAAGCTCCATGACATCCTTGTCGAAGGGGGCACGCCTCCGGCCGCGCTCGCGTTTCTGCCCGGCCGCGGCGAGGTGATCGGCCCCGCGCTCGTGGCCCATCCCAACACCGCCCTCATCGCCTTCACAGGCTCCCGCGACGTCGGCCTCGCGATCAACCGGCTCGCCGCCGAGTCGTCGGCCGCCGGCGACGCGCGGCTCGTGAAGCGGGTGATTGCCGAGATGGGAGGGAAGAACGCGATCGTCGTGGACGACGACGCCGACCTCGACGAGGCGGTGGTGGCAGTCGCTCAGAGTGCCTTCGGCTTCCAGGGTCAGAAGTGCTCCGCCTGCTCGCGGGTGATCGTGCTCGACCACGTGCACGATGCCTTCGTGGCCCGGCTTGCCGGCGCCGTGCAAAGCCTGCACGTCGGCCCCGCCGCCGATCCCGGCAGCCGCCTCGGGCCCCTTGTAGACGAAGAGGCCCGCGACCGCGTGCGTCGATTCATCGAAATCGGCCGCCGCACCGCGCGGGAGGTCGTGGCGGTGGATGTCGGCGACCTCGCCGACCGTGGCTGGTTCGTCGGCCCGCACGTCTTCGCCGACGTCGATCCCGACGGGCCGCTTGGCCAGGACGAGATCTTCGGGCCGGTGCTCGCCATCGTGAAAGCCCGCGACTTCGACCACGCCCTCGAACTGGCCAATGGCTCGCGCTACGCCCTCACCGCCGGCATCTTCTCCCGCAGCCCAGCCCGGCTGGCCAAAGCCCGCGAAACCCTCGAGGCGGGCAACATCTATTGCAACCGCGGCATCACCGGCGCGCTCGTGCATCGCCAGCCCTTCGGCGGCTACCGGATGTCCGGGATCGGCAGCAAAACGGGCGGCCCCGACTATCTCCTCCAGTTCGTGGTGCCGCGGACGGTGACAGAAAACACCATGCGGCGGGGGTTCGCTCCAGTGCAACCCGCGGGCGACGGGCGGAAAAGCTGAAAACCAACGGGTTTTCCGGGGGCTGGCGGCCGCTCACGAAACCCTGACAATCGGCGTCTAGACCCAAGCCGTCGAAAACCGTTTTCATCCCCGGCGAGTCGTTCGCGCCGACCCGCTCGTCCCACCCCGGAGTCGGTTGCATGATTCTCTTCGGCAGTCTGTATCGCCGGTTGCTCCTGGTTGCCCGGATGGTTGCCCTGATGGTTGCTGCGGCCTCATCCGTGGCCGCGACCAGCCGCGCACAAGACGTCGATCCGGCTTTGAAGCCCTATCACAAGGTGGCCGGCGAGGTGGCCGGGTCGCTCAAGTGCGTCGGCTCCGACACGATGAACAACCTCGTCGCTCTCTGGGCCGAGGGCTTCAAGAAGGTCTACCCGAGCGTCCGCGAGGGGATCGAGGGAAAGGGCTCGGCCTCGGCACCGCCGGCGCTCGTCGAAGGCACCTGCTCCTTCGGCCCGATGAGCCGCGACTGGAAGCCCTCGGAGATCGACTCCTTCAAGGCCAAGCACGGCTATCCCCCCACGGTGGTGCCCGTGGCGATCGACATGCTGGCGGTGTTCGTGCACCGTGACAACCCGCTCAAGTCGCTCACGCTTCAGCAGGTCGACGCGATCTTCTCGAAGAACCGCACGGGCGGCGCCACGGGCGACATCCGCACCTGGGGCGACCTCGGGCTCGAGGGGGAATGGAAGGACAAGCCGATCAGTCTCTACGGCCGCAATGCCTCCAGCGGCACCTACGGCTACTTCAAGGAGTTCGCCCTCTTCAAGGGCGACTTCAAGTCGACGGTGAAGGAGCAGCCTGGCAGTTCGGCCGTGGTGCAGGCGATCGCCAGCGACAAGTATGCGATCGGTTACAGCGGCATCGGCTACAAGACCGCCGATGTCCGGGCGCTGCCGCTTGCCCCGCAGCCTGATTCCGCCGCAGTCGAGCCCGTCGCCGTCAACGCCTACTCCGGCGACTACCCGCTCGCCCGGTTCCTCTACCTCTCGGTCAACCGCAAGCCCGGCACGACGCTCGACCCGCTCCGCCGCGAGTTCCTCCGCTACGTCCTCAGCGCCTCGGGGCAAGGTGACGTGAAGAAGGACGGCTACCTTCCACTCCCCGCGACGGTGGTCCAGCAGTCCGTGAAGGACGCCGGGATCGAGTGATCTCGTCGCCCGGCGGCTGCCGCCGGGTCCCCACGCCGCCCCCGGTCAGATCGCATGCAGCCCAAGCCCTCCTTCACCGGTCGCTCGCGGCGGCGCACGACCCATGCATGGGTGAGGGGCTCCGACACGATCGCGCGGGTGGTGATCACGCTCGGCGGCATCGGCACGATCGTCGCCGTGCTCGCCGTGGGCGTGTTCCTGCTGGCCGTCGCGGCGCCGCTCTTCACTTCCGCCACGGCCGCGCTTGACAGAATCGCACCGCTGCCCGACGTCAGTGCGTCGTTCGTGGGAACCGACGAGTCGGGGTCGGTGGCCTGGTTGCTCGACGGCGAGGGCGACGGTCACGGCCGGATCGCCGTCGTCGGGCTGGCCGACGGCGCCACGCTCCTGGAGCGGACGCCGGCAGAGACGGGCCTCGCGGGGGCGACGGCCGTCCGCGTGCCGGCTGGCGGCATGCTCGCCGCCGTCGGCTTTGCAGACGGCACGTTCAAGATCGGGCGGATCGGGCTCGATGCCGCCTATCAGCCTGCTGAGGAACTGGGACGCGAGTCCCTGCCCGCCCGCGTGGGCGATGCGCTGAGGGTCGACAGCGCCGTCGTCATCCGCCTGCCAGGCGATCGGTTCTCGCGGGTCTCGCTGGTCGCCGAACTCGGCGACCCACCGGCGCAGCCGCTCGCTGCTCCGGTGGTCGATGTCGACGTCGTCCAACTTGCGGGCGGCCCGCTCGTGGCCGCCGTGGACGAGGCGGGGCGAGTTCGCGTCGAGACGATCACCTCGAAGCGAAACATGATGACCGGAAAGATGACGACCACGCCGCGTGGCACGTCGATCGAGCCCACCGACGGCTTCGCGACGAGGTTCATTCGCGTGTCGACGCTCGGTGACCAGCTCTTCCTGATCGCCGCCGACGGCGCCGCCCGCCGCTACCTGATCCGGAATCTCGACGCACCGGTGGAGATGGAGCGGTTTTCCGTGGCCCCCGCCGGCACGAGCGTCACTGCCGTCGAGCGGCTCTTCGGAGGCGTCGCGCTCGCCGTGGGTGATGCCACCGGTCACGTGCGGGTGTTTTTCTCGACCCGTGGCGACGCCGCCGCCGATGTCGCGGCATCCGGGGCCGAAGACGGCCTGAGGATGGCCGAGGCCCGCGACATCGAACCGCCGTCGGGACCGCCAGCCGCCGTGGTGGCGATCGCGGCATCCCCGCGCTCGCGGCTCTTCGCCGTTTCCGACGCCACTGGTGCCGTGCGGTTGCTGCAGTCCACCACCGGCCGCAGAGTCGTGGAGGTACCCGCGGCGAAGGCGGCCGCCGATACCGCGCCCGCCCTGATCGCCGACCATCTCTGCATCGCGTCGGGTGAAAACAGGCTCGTCGCCGCGGGCCGCGGCAGTCTGACCGCCTGGTCGATCGATCCCGGCTATCACGAGGTCTCGCCCGCGTCGCTCCTCATGCCGGTGTGGTACGAAAACTACGCCGCCGCATCGCACGCCTGGGAGACGACCGGCCATGAGGCATTCGAGTCGAAGTTTGGCCTCGTGCCGCTGATCTTCGGCACGATCAAGGCCACGCTCTATTCCATGCTCTTCGCCACGCCCGTCGCGATCCTCGCCGCGATCTACGCCAGCCAGTTCATGCACCCGCGGTGGAAGTCGCGGATCAAGCCGACGATCGAAATGATGGCGAGCCTGCCGAGCGTGGTGCTCGGGTTCATGGCGGGGCTCGTGTTCTCGCCCGTGATCGAACGCGGCCTGATGCCGCTGATCACCGGATTCTTCGTGATGCCGGTCGCGATCCTGTTGGCCGCCCACCTCTGGCAGTTGATTCCCTCGGGCTGGCGAACGCGGCATCCGGGCTGGCGGCTCGTGGCCATCGCCGGCGGCGCAGTGCCGGCGGGCATCTGGCTGTCGAGGGCCACTGCACCCGTGGTCGAGCGGCTGCTCTTCGGCGGAGACGTGGCAGGCTGGCTCGATGGCCGGGGGGGAAGCGGGTTTGGCGGCTGGGTCGTCGCAAGCCTGCCGCTGGCGGCGCTCGCCGCGCTCGCCGTTGTGGGCCGAGTCGTAAACCCCTGGCTGCGGAGGGCCACGGCCGGATGGTCGCAGCGGCGGTCGGCGCTGGCGGCGCTCGCGTCGTTCCTCATCGGCGTGGCCGCGACGCTCGCGATGGCGGTGGCCGTGGCCGTGCTCCTCGACTCGCTCCGGCTCGACACGCGGGGGGGCATCTTCGGCACCTACGTGCAGCGAAACGCCCTCGTGGTCGCGGTGGGCATGAGCTTCGCCATCATCCCGTTGATCTTCACGCTCGCCGACGACGCGCTGTCGAGCGTTCCCGATCACCTCCGCAGCGCCTCACTCGGCGCCGGGGCCACGCCCTGGCAGACGGCGGTCCGCGTGATCGTGCCCGCCGCGGCGAGCGGGCTCTTCTCGGCCGTGATGATCGGCCTCGGCCGCGCGGTGGGCGAGACGATGATCGTGCTGATGGCTGCGGGCAACACGCCGCTGGTGAGTTGGAACCTCTTCAACGGCTTTCAGACGCTCTCGGCTGCGATCGCCACGGAACTTCCCGAGGCGGCCCGCGGCACGGCCCACTACCGCGTGCTCTTTCTGGCGGCCCTGACCCTCTTCGCGATCACGTTCGTGGTCAACTCGGTGGCCGAGGTGGTGCGGCAGCGATTCCGGAGGAGGGCGTATGAGCTCTGACCGGCCGGCACGCCGCATCCGCTCGGGCCATGCCATGCTCACCGCCCACGGCGAGCCGTGGGTCTGGCTCACCGCCGCGTCGCTGGCGATCGCGATCGCGATGATCGTCGGGCTGCTCGCCTTCATCGCCGTCCGTGGCCTCGCCACGTTCTGGCCTGTGCCGATGGAGCGATTCACACTCGCCGATGGCCGGGCGTTGCTCGGCGAGGTGACCGAACGCGAGGCCGCCGTGACCGCCACGCAGCAGGCGGTGGGCCACCCCGCGCGGCGACTCGTGCGGACCGGCGACTTCGACGGCACTGGCAACCACTACGAGTGGATCGACGACACCGCGATCACCGCGATCGCCCAGCCGGAGTGGGCGACGGTGGTCGAGCGGGCGGAGGCCGGCAGGCTTCACGGCGTGCCGAAGCGACTGCTCCACGGCGAAGAGGTCGTGGCCGAGGGTCCGGAGGGCGTCTGGGCCGCATACCGGCAGGAGCATCCCAATGCCCGGTCGCGTGCCCTTCGCGCCCAGCGGATCGACAAGCACGACCGGGGCGAACTCCAGCGGCGGCTCCGGGCGGCGCGGCTCGCCGTCGTGCAGGCGGGCATCGACCACGGAGCGACGGGTACGGAGACCGCTGCCGCCGAAGCTCGCGAGAAGTCTCTCGCTGAAACGATTGGCGGGCTCGAGCAATCGCTCGACGAAGAAACAGCCCGGCTTCGCGGGGCCAACGCCGGCTGGGTCGTCGAGTTCGAAACTCCGTCGGGAGGCGTCGCGGCCGTGCCACTCGATGGCATCGTCCGCGCCTGGCAGCCCAATCGGCTCTCGCTTGGCGAGAGCCTGGGTCTCTATTTCTCCCGCTGGGGTGAGTTTCTGGCCGATGACCCGCGCGAGGCCAACAGCGCCGGCGGTGTGTTTCCCGCCATCTGGGGCACGGTGACGATGACGCTGATCATGGCGTTGTTCGTGGCGCCCTTCGGTGTGCTCGCCGCGCTCTACCTCCGCGAGTATGCCGGCCGCGGGCCGATCACCACCGCCGTTCGCGTGGCGATCAATAACCTCGCCGGCGTGCCGAGCATCGTCTACGGCGCCTTCGGCCTCGGCTTCTTCTGCTACGTGCTCGGTGCCGGCATCGACGACCTGTTCTTCAAGGCGAGTCTCGTGGCCGACGGCCAGCCGACATTCGGCACCGGCGGCCTGCTCTGGGCCTCGTTGACGCTCGCTCTGCTCACGCTCCCGGTGGTGATCGTGGCCACCGAGGAGGCGCTCTCCGCCGTGCCCAACTCCATGCGGGAGGGTTCGTATGCCTGTGGCGCCGGCAAGTGGCAGACCATTCGCAGGATCGTGCTGCCCCGAGCCCTGCCCGGGATCATGACGGGCCTGATCCTGGCGATGGCCCGCGGAGCCGGCGAGGTGGCACCCTTGATGCTCGTGGGCGTGAAGAAGCTCGCCCTCGAACTCCCGGTGGATGGCGCGTTTCCGTTCATTCATCCCGAGCGCGAGTTCATGCATCTCGCGTATCTGATCTACGACGTCGGATTCCAGAGCCCCAACAGTCAGGCGGCCCGGCCGATGGTGTTCACGATCACGTTCCTGCTGGTGGCCATCATCGCCCTGCTCAATGTGGCCGCGATCTGGCTGCGGTCGCGGCTGCGGCGGCGGTTCGTCGCGCAGCAGTTCTGAGAACCGTGGTGTACGATTTCCTCGTTCCGCCCCGCCGGGGCATCACCGGAGCCGAGCCCGCCATGCCCACCGTCGACGAACCGCCTCGGGAAGCTGGGGCGCCGCGGGCCGGCGAGCCGCCCCAGGATCGCCTCGCCGCCGTGGCCGCAGGCCGCGAAGTCGAGGCGGAAGTGCACGACAGCGTGCTCGCGGAGCCGCCGGTCCTGGAGGTCGACCGGTTCAACCTCTGGTATGGCACCAAGCAGGCGCTTCATCGGATCACGATGCCGGTCCCGCTCAACAAGGTGACGGCCCTGGTCGGCCCGAGCGGCTGCGGCAAATCGACCCTCCTGCGGAGCGTGAACCGGCTCAACGACCTCGTGCAGAGCGTGCGAATCACCGGCGACATGCGGATCAACGGCGACTCGATCTACGATCCCCGGATGGACGTGATCGAGCTGCGGAAGCGGATGGGCATGGTGTTCCAGAAGCCGAATCCCTTCCCGATGAGCATCTACGAAAACGTCGTCTATTCCCTGCGGATCGACGGCGAGACAAACCGGGCCGTGCTCGATGAAGTCTGCGAGCGAAGCCTGCGGGGCGCGGCCCTCTGGGATGAGGTCAAGGATCGGCTCCCAGAGAGCGCCCTGGGCATGTCGGGCGGCCAGCAGCAGCGGCTCTGCATCGCCCGAGCGATCGCTGCCGAACCGGAGGTGCTGCTGCTCGATGAGCCCTGTTCGGCGCTCGACCCGATCGCCACGGGCAAGATCGAGGACCTGATCCAGGAACTCCGGGGCCAGTATTCGGTGCTGATGGTCACCCACAACATGCAGCAGGCGAGCCGCTCGAGCGACTACACCGCCTTCATGTATCTCGGTCGGCTCATCGAATACGGGGCCACGACCGACATCTTCACCAAGCCCGTCCTTCGCGAGACGGAGGCGTATGTGACCGGCCGGTTCGGCTGATCCACGATTGCGCACCCATGACCAAGCACATCGAACGCCAGATCGAGAGCCTCAAGGAGCGGATTCTCCGCCTCGGCACCCTGGTGGAGGAGGCGATCTCGAAGTCGATCACCGCGCTGATCAACCGCGACAGGTCGCTTGCCCAGCGGGTGATCGTCAACGACTCCGACATCGACGCGATGGAAGTCGAGGTCGAGGAGGAGTGCCTCAAGATGCTCGCCCTCTACCAGCCCGTGGCGGCCGACCTGCGGTTCGTGGTGGCGGCGCTCAAAATCAACAACGACCTCGAGCGGATGGGCGACCTCGCCCGCAACATCGCCAAGCGGGTGACGCAGCTCGAAGGAGGCGATCCCTACGACCTGCCGCCGGAAATCCGCACCATGGCGACGCAGGCTCAGGAGATGGTGCGCCAGTGTCTCGACGCCGTGGTCAAGCGCGACCCCACGCTCGCCCGGCAGGTCCGCGAAGAGGACGACATCGTGGACGAGGCCCGCCAGCGGATCCAGCGACGGGTGCTCCAAGGCATCAAGGACCACCCCGAGAACGTCGAGAACCTGCTGCGGATCAACTCGGTCTCCAAGCACATCGAGCGGATCGCCGACATGGCCACCAACATCGCGGAGGACGTGGTCTACATGGTGGAGGGCGACATCGTCCGCCACCGCTCCGAGGCCTGACGGCCCCGAAGCGCAGGTTTTCAACCTGCTGCACATCCCGGCATCGTTCGGAAATCTCTGCTCCGCGGCTTTCAGCCGAGCCGAGACAAAAACCGGCTTTTTTCGACGTTCGCGCTCGCCGCGGCGGCGTGGTACCCTCTCCCAGCCGGGAAAACCGGGCTTATCTTGGGAGACGTGCCGATGGTGGTGTGCTCGCTTCGCAGTCGTTCGTTCGTGGCGGTGGCCGCGGTCCTCGTGTGCGCTGCCGCAGCCCGCGCGGAGGATCCGGTGCTGGTCTCGATCACGGGGCCGCTCGTGGGCCGGGTGGGCGAGCGAACAAGCTTCGAGGTCGAACTCGTCAATCGATCCGGCAAGCCCTTGCAAGGCCTCCGCGTCATCGACTACTTCGACAAGGGATTCCACCACGAGGCCTCGACCAGCCCGATTGAGCAGAAGGGCACGATCGACCTGATGCCGGGGACGGCGCGGCGGCTCACGCTCGATTTTCTGCTCGACGAGCCGGGCCGCCAGTGCCACCGCGTCGAGATCCTCGATCCGGCGCATGTCTTCGTCGGTGGTGCGACGCATTGCGTCGAGGTGCAGCCCGCTGTGGCCGCCGCCACTGCCCCGCGGTATGCGGCACCGCCAGTCGTGGCGCCCGCTCCGGTTGCGCCCCCTCCGGTCGCGGTACCCGCGCCCGTCGCGGCCGTACCCCCACTCGCCGCCGCGCCACTCGCCGCCGCGCCGCTTGCCGCCGCGCCGCTTGCCGCCGCCACGATCGCCCCGCCCGCCCCCGTGCCGCTGCCGCGTGCCACGGCGACGACCTCTGTCACGCTGCCCGCGTCTCCCGCCCTCGAACTCGACCTCATCGGCCCGGCCGAGGTGCTGTCGGACGGAGTTGTGGAGTACGTCGCCACCGTGAAGAACAAGGGCGCGGGTGCGTCGGCACCAACGTCTCTCGAGTTTTCCTGGGATGACCACATGACGCCGCTCGAGGCGTCGGACGGCTACAACCTCGTGGCCTCGAAGGTGTCGTGGAACCTTCCCGCCATCGAGCCGGGCGGCCAGCTCAAGCGGCAAATCAACCTCCGGGCGAAGGCTCCGGCCGGCACCTACAGCGACACTCCAGCGACGCGATCGTGCATCCGGGCCGTGCTTGGCGGTCTCGGCGGCACCGTGATGATCGCCGACGAGGCTTGCGCGCTGATCAGTTCCACCGCGCCGCGGCCGCGGATTCGCACCCCCTCCGAGGCCGGCCTGAAGATGTCACTTGCCGATCTCGACGACCCGGTGCGGCCGGGTGATGCGACGACGCTGGTCTGCACCGTCACCAATGCCGGCACCGAGCCGACCGGCCGGCTCGACCTCATCCTGATCCTGCCGGACCAGGCTCGCCTCGACTCGGATCGGTCGGCGTCCCGCGTGCGGATCGACGACGCCCGGGTTTCATTCGATCCGATCCAGCCAATCCCGCCCGGCGGCCAGCGGTCGTTTGAGATCACCTACAAGCTGCCTGCGGGCGGCACCGGACGAGCCTCGGCGATCCTCTCGAGCTCCGACCTCGACGGCACGGTCGAACGGAGCTGTCAGACGAGTTTTCTCGAGCGCTGATGCTCGACCCTGACCCGGTGGTGGTGCGGTTCGACGGGTTTGCACGGCTGCTCCGACCACGCAGTCTGGCGTGAATCGTCTCTCGGATGCCGGACGATGACTGGCTGCGGAGGCAGGGATGCTCGTCGTCACGTCAAACTGGGCCCTCGGGGATGGCACGCTCGTGCCAGCTGCCGCCGCATGGCATGGCACGCTGTCGTCCGCCATCCACCGCGCCGCGCTTCGTGCCGGCATTCGCAGCGACGGCTCCTATCGCCCGATTGATCGAGTCGACCTCGTCCTGGCGGGCGACACGTTCGACTGGCTGTTGTCAGCCGAGTGGCAGTCGGGCCTGAAGCCGTGGCACGGCACCGCGGCGGCTCGGGAGACGGCGGCCCGCGTCGCGAGACGGTCGATTCAATCCGCCCGCCGACTCCTCGGCGCGGTGATCCACTGGGCCCGTCAGGGTCTTCCCGTGCCGGCGGCCGCTCGGGGCCGGCCGGGCCGCGTGCAGCTCAACATCCCCGTGGGGGTGACGCTGCTGGCAGGCGACCGAGACGCGGCGGTCGACGACTTTGTGGGCGGTCGGCGCGATCGGCAGCCGGTGACGGTGGGAAGTCGGTGGGATGACGGCCGGGTGACGATCCGCCACGGTCACGAGCTCGACCCGGCGTGCAGGCCGGCCAGCGGTCGACTGCCGGCACGGGACCGCCCGCCGACGCTCGCCGAGAGTGTTGCCGTGGACCTCGTTGGGAGGTTCGCGGCGTCGGCCAAGCCGGTTCTTGCCGGGGCCTCGCGACTGGTCCGCAGTCTCGCCGCCGTCGGCCCAATCGGAATCCCGGCGGTGATGGCAGCCCACGTATCCAGTATCGATGGCAGGGGCGTCGCCGAGATCTGGCGGCGGTGCGTCGATGCCTGGTGGCACGAGGCGAGGCGTTCGGTGCCCACCTGTGAGGTCGAGTTCGACGCCGTGGACGCGATCGCGGGCTGGTTTACGAATGCCTGCTCCGATGAGGGCGGCATTCCCACCGGCCTCGACCGCCTCCGTCCCCAGCCGCCCCGAGGCTCGCCAGGCTTGGTGCTGGGTCACCTGAGCGGTACCGGCATGGGCTCGTCGGTCGTCTGCCTGGGGCCCAATCGCAACGCCGGTGAGCCGGCCGTGCCGCACCTGGTGGCCTGCCTGGAGGCGGAGGGCTGGCCGCGGTGGCAGTCGATTCTTCCGGCCGAGCATCGTGCGGCGGTGGTCGCGATCCGTGCCGAGGAACCGTCCGCGGCGCATGGCAGCCGGATCGTCGATGCGGCATGATGGGGCCGTTGCACCGCCTCGACCGCCCCACCCATGACATCGCCACTCTACGCCTTCGAGATCACGCTCCAACCCCAGCCCTCGGAGGCCACCGCGGGACCGACGCTCACCGACGCATGGGGCTCGTGGAACACGCTCGATGTGCCCAAGGAGTCGCTCGCATCACCGATGGCGATCGGTTTCGATACGGCGTTCGAGCGGCTCGCTGCCATCGAGCGGCTCTACGCGGAGCCGGATGGCTCGTTTGTGTGGACGTGCTCCCGCACCGGCGACGGATCGTCACCGACCTGGTGGCAGGTGGACGGCAATGCCTACGAACGCGCCGGCCGGGTGTTGCTCGTCGACCTCAAGGGGAGCTGTCCGCCGACAGAGTTCGACCGGCTGCTGGGGGCGTTCGGCTGGCCGGGGCATCCACTGATGATGCAACTCGTCCGGTCGGCCACGTTTCTCGACGAAGCCACGTTCCGGCGCCACGCCACGGCCCGGGGCCTTGTCGGGGACGGGAAAACCCTGCGGCCAGCCTGAGGGGTGGGGTGGTGGCGGTTGTGCCGGCACGGCCGGGGCCGGCCCGTCCGCGAGGCTAGAATTGGCCGATGACCGAGATGGTGGATCGGCCCCGTGGCGGGCCAGGGGCCGAATCGATGAGGAACGAAATCATGGCAGCGTGGATGGAGCGGCGGTGGCGAACGGGCGGACTCGTGGCCGCGTGCCTGGCCGTATACGGTGCGACGGCGTTGGCCGCTCCCACCATTGAGAGCCTGCCGCTGGCGGCCGCCTACGGCAGCGGCGTCCACTCCTACTTCGCGGGCGACTACCAGCGGGCCTATGACGAACTCTCGCAGGCGATCGAGGGGGGCACGATCGATCCGCGGGCCTGGTACTACCGTGGCCTCACGGCCCTCAAGCTCGGTCGCACCGACGAGGCCGAAGCCGATTTCTCCGCCGGCGCGTCTCGCGAGGCTGAGGGTACCGGCGCGTGGCCGGTCGCGAAGTCGCTCGAGCGGGTGCAGGGCTGCGACCGGCTCAAGCTGGAACGTCATCGGTCGCGGGCCCGCGTCGCCCAAATCCAGGAGGACCGACGTCGCGGTCAGCTCCGCTATCTCGACGTCGAACGAGCCACGCCCGAGGTGCTCCGCTCCCGCAGGCCGATCGTGGATCGCCGCGTCGACGAGGCGAATCCCTTCGAGGGTCGCGTCGAGGATGTGCCGGCGCCGGCAAACACCGACGCCCCGCAGCCCGGCTGGAAGCCGCGGACCGAGGAGATGCCGAAGCCTGCCGCCGAGCCGGCTCCCGCCTCCGACGATCCCTTTGCGCCCAGCGCCAACTCTCGGCAGGACGCCCGCGACGAACTGCGGGCCTCGAGACGGGAAAATGTCGCCGAGCAGACCGATGGTCGCCTGGAGCGCGAGGCGACCGAGTTCGAAAACACGCTCGAGCAGCGGGATGCCCAGCAGGAGTTTGAAGCCGCCCGCTGAGAGTCGCCGGGTCGTCAGCCCGCGAGCCGAGCCGCGGCGAGTGCGAGCCGGGCCCAGCCGGCGATCAAGAGCACGCCGCCGATCGGCACGATCGCGCCGAGCAGTTTTACGCCCGTGAGGGCGAGGGCGGCGAGGCATCCGCTGAAAATCAGCGTGCCAACCAGGAAGCACCAGGCGGCGGTGGCGAGCCCACTGGCATCGGGGCGTACCGCCGCGAGCAATCCGACCGCGACCATCGCCAGCGCGTGAAAGAGCCCGTATCGCGCCGCGGTTTCCCAGTTGCCAGCCTGGCCGGTGGCCTCGAGCACGGCCTTCAGCCCGTGGGCGCCAAACGCTCCGCCAGCCACCGACACACCGCCGAGGATCGCTCCGGCCACGATGGCAAACCGCACGACGCTCGTCACGGCCGCGTCGTGCCCAGGAGCTTCTCTTCCTCTTCTTCCTGAATGATGATCCGCGGCGTGACCATCAGCATCAGGCTGTCTGTCGTGCGGCCGAGGCCGACGTTCTTGAAGAGGCGGTTGATGTAGGGGATCTTCGAGAGGATCGGCACGCCGAACTCGTTGCGGCCCTCGCGGAGACGCTTGATGCCGCCGAGCAGCACGGTGCCGCCGTCGGGCACGCTCACCGTCGTGGTCACGGTGGTGAAGAGGAACTCCGGCAGCTGGATCGTGGTGCCGTTGGACTGCAGTTCGAGTTCACCCTTCGCGGCGACTCCGTTCGTCACGCCGATGAGGCCGTCGGCACCCGGCACCTTGACGTCGGCGCCGCTCTTCTCGTCGCTGGTCTTCGACTTCGTGGACCGCGAACCTTCGAACTGGAACTGCTCGACTTTGCCGATCTGCGAGAAGAACGGCACGAGCGTGAGCCGGACGAACCGCCGGTCGTTCGATACCACCGCCTGCACGTTGACCGCCGTGCCCTCGTTGAGCACCGTGATCACCGGTTGCTGAGCCGCTGCGAAGTCGCCCACGACAGGGACGACCGCGGTCACGAACGGCCGCTGGCGGGTGTCGGACACGAAGGCCTGCTGGCCGTTGAAGAGCGTGACCTTCGGGGCCTGCATCACGTTGGACCGCGTGTTACCCTGGGCCGCCTGGATCAGGAAGTAGGCCTCGATATCGGAGAGGATCGCGAAGCCAAAGTTCGCGGCACTCGTGGCCGGGTCGGGGAGGCCCGGGAGGCTCGGCACGGTGGCGCTGCCAAAGCTATTTTGGCGGAAGGGGATCGAGAAGAAGCTTCGGCCGTTGGATGTGCTTGTGCCGGTTCCGCCAAGCCCCGTTCCGCCGAGCCCGGTTCCGCCGACACCACCCACCCCGGTCGCGCCGGTACCGGCGTTCCCAACACCGCCTGAGTTGTAGAGAGCCACGCCAGGATTTCCCGAGTTGTCGAGGCCGATCGTCTGCGATCGGCCTCCGGGCGAAGCGTTGATGCCCTCGGCGAACGGTGACACCGATCCGTTGCTCTGCGTCGGAATCGCAGTCATGTTGAGCGGGGCATTGACGCCGGTCTGGATATTGAAGTCGAAGTCGACCCCGATCCGCTCGAAGAACGTGTCGGCGAGCGTGATGAACCGGACCTCGATCGTCACCTGGAGGTCCTGAAGGCGACGGAGTTGTTCGAGGAGGTTTGCAATCTCCTCATGCACCTCCTGAGTCTGGCTGACGACGAGGCTCAGGTTCGTGTCGAACGGCCGGATCGCGCCCGGGCCTCCCTGCGTGTCCCAGGTTTCCTGGGCGACCGTGCTCTGGATCAGGTCGATGAGCGGCTGGAAGTTCTGCTGTCCGCCACCCGCCGACGGCGGACCGAACGGAATCGACGGCGTCGAGCCGGTCACCGGCGGGCCGCCGCCGCCCAGTTGCAGCTGGGCGAGCGAGCTCGCATCGAGCGTGCCGTCGCCACCCGCCCGAGCGGCATTGATGCCGGCGGGGGCCGGGCCGACCTGCACGGCAAGATTGTTCCGCATGGCGACCTGGTTGTAGCCGTCGCGGAGGGCGCCGGTGATGCCGAGGCCGTCGGACGTAAAGTTGGGGATCGGCAGCACGAGGTCGGCCACGGGATAGGTGATGGCGTAGACGTCTCCCTTCACGAGCCGCGGACTCGTGACCTTCAGGACCTCGTCCCTGACCACGTAGCTCAGGTGGAGCGGCTCGAGCAGGAGCTTGAGCGCACTCTTCAGCGAGATCGACTGGTCGAGGGAGAGGGTGACCGGGGTGTCGCTGCGGACCGCCTCCTGATCAAGGCCGACCATGTCGAGATGAATCGCGACGTCGGCCTGCTTCGCCAGGGAGTCGATCACGACGGACAGCGGCTGGCCGCGGTAGCCGGGCTTGACCTGGATGTCGAGCTTCTTGTGAATGGCGACCTCGGCCGCCGTTGCCCGCGAGCGACCTTCCGCGAGCCGCTGCGACCGCGACTTCGTCAGGTCCTGCCAATCCTTCGTCTCAGGAAACTTGATCGGTCCGGCAAACGGCGTCCCCGAAGCCTCCACGTCCTCGGCGACATCGAGAAACCCTGCCTGTCGCTCGCCATCGATCGACTTCTGGGCGTCGAGGCGACGGATCATCCGGCTCTGGGCAAGCAGCTGCCGCACCACGGCGTTGTCGGGGGCGAGCTGGCCGGCCTTTTTGGCGATCGCTTCGGCCTCGGCGAACCGCCGCTCGTCCACGAGCGTGTTGTATTCCTCGATGAGCATGGCGATTCGCTGGTCGACCTCGACCTTCTGCGAACGCTCGCGGTCGACCTGGGCCTCGACCTGGCTCGCCTGCTTCTCCATGGCGAGTTCGTTTCGCCGCTTGCCGGTGGCTTCCTCGATGTCGCGGCGGGTCCGCTCGATCCTCCGGAGGATCTGGGTCTTGGTTTCCTCGGGCAACGTCTGGTCGTCGAGCCCCTTGGCGGTGATGTCGAGCAGGTCGAGGGCATCCGCCGGCGACTTCTGCGAGAGCCGCTTGGCCTCGAGCTGCTTGGCGGCCACCTCGGCGGAGATGCGGGCCACCAGCAGGCTGTCGGCGGCGGCTGCGCTTGTCGGGGCGGGCCTCGCGGTCGGGCTCGCGGCGGCTGGATTGGCCGCCTGGCTGATCGCGTCCTCGATCACCCTGCGGGCCGCCTTTTCATCGAGCGGCTTGGCCTCGTCAGGGACCGGAAGATCCTCGGCGCGTGCCCACCCGCATGCGAGCAAGACCGCTGCCACGGCGACGAGACGGCCATGACAGGCCGGCACGGGTCGGCGCGGGCCGAACGCGGGTCGCAGGGAGGGGCAGCGTGACATTCGCGGATTCCTTGTGCGGGAAACGATCCGTGGGGTGGGAGAAGTACCCGCGTGCGTCGCCGCGGGTCAAGGCCACGTCCACCCTGGAAAAACCCGGCAAACGGGGTGATTTCGGGGGTGGTAGGGCCACCCTGGATCGTCAGGCCTGGCCTGACGGGTCGGCGGCAGCCACGGGCGGGGTCTGCCGGCGCATGATCGACTTCTCGACGGTGTCGAGGAGTTGGTCGATCCGGAAGGGCTTAAAGAGCACCAGATCGATGCCGGCCTGCCGTGCCTTCACGATCGAGTGGCCGGGGTCGTAGCCAAAACCGGTCATCAGGATCAGCGGCACCGGGTCGAGAATCTCCTGGAGTCGCAGGAGGAGCTGGTGGCCGCTCATGTCGGGAAGACGGATATCGGCGATGATCGCGTCGTAACTTTCACCGCGGCAGGCCCGCACCATCGACGCGGCCTCGCCGCCGTCCCGGGCGGTTTCCACCGTGCAGCCCGAACGTTCGAGCAGGGCGTGGGCCGCTTGCCGCACCTGCTCGTCGGAATCGACGACGAGAATCCGTTTGGCCACCAGGGCCCGGCGGCGGTCGCCCTGCCGCCGCTGCGTGTGGGCCGAACTCGGGGCCATCTGTTCGCCGACCTTCTGGATCACCTGCTTGATGTCGCGGGCGTTCTTCAGGATCCGCTGGAGCCGCTCCACGACGTCGGCGTCGTGGCCGATGTACTTCTCGATGACGCTCACGGCGTCGTTGAGGATGTCGTCCACCGGCAAGGCGACGGCTCCGTGAATCGCCTCGATGCTCTCCGCCGCTGTCGTCGCCTTCTCGGCGACGAGGAGTTCGAGTGTGTTGAGGGCCGCGGCCACGTCGCGGGAAAAGATCTCCAGGAACTGCAGGTCGGTGGCGTCAAACCCGCCGGGCTCAGGGCTCTCCACGTTGAACGTGCCGATCACCTGATCGTGGAGCATCAGCGGCACGGTGATCGAGCTCTTGGCTCCCTTACAGCCCTCCAGGTAGAGCGGGTCCTTGGTGGTGTCGCTGCACCAGTAGGCGTGGCCGGTGGCGGCCACGTAGCCGGTGACGCCGTTGTGCTCGGGCTTCGCGTGCAGGATCCTCGCTTCGGCCTCGGGCTGCATGCCTTCGGCGAGCAGCGGTTCGAGCCGCCCGGTCTGTCGGTCGAGGAGCCGGATCTCGAGCACGTCGAACTTCAGCAGGTCTTTGGAGTAGTGGATGATGTTGCTCTTGAGCAGCTCGATCCGCTCGCTCACGGTCATGTCGGCGAGTTCCACCGGCGACAGATCGGCAAGCGTCTGCCCGGCCGCGTGGATCGCCGCTCGCTTCTGTTGCTCGAGGATCGTCTGGGTGACATCGCGGACGGTGACGACGGTCCGTGGCCCGGAGGCGATGTCGGCGGGAGTGAAGGCCGCCGAGGCGTGGACGGCGAAGAAGCGGTTGCCAGTCGTTTTGAGAATCGCGGATCGCGGCCGACCGGCGAGCAGGGCCTCGTGAAAATCACTCAGTTCCGTCGGTCGGTGCTCGGTCGCCCAGCCGGCCAGCGAACTGAGAAAGTCGCGGCCGCGGAGGTCGCCCTGCCCGCACCAGCCTTCGAGCCGTTCATTGGCCCAGGTGATGCTGCCTCCGGAATCGAGCACCGCCACCCCATCGGGAAGGTGCTCGACGAGCTCGTGCTCACGATGCCGTGTCGCGGTTGGATCGGCCAGTTCGTCGTCGCTCTGCGTCACCAGCCACTCTCCGTAGCCGACAGGCACCAAGATCCGAGTATAAAACCGCTCCATCCGGCCGCCAAATCCTCGCGTGGCGTTGTCGCGTGGCGGAGCAGACCTATACTCCTTCGGGTTGACGAGCCAGCACCGTCGCCATCCGGCGGCCTGCTCCCCGCCCCCCCAATGCGGCAGTGCCGCTCCCTGAGGCCGATCGTGAGCGAGTCATCCCCGTCGTTCCTGGAACGCCACCAGTTTCTCATCTATCGGCTGTTTTCGCTGGCCGGCCTGATTCCGGTCGGCGCGTTTCTGGCCGTCCATCTGCTGACCAATGCCTCCATCCTTGCCGGGGATGACGGCCGCACGTTTCAGTCGCGGGTGGACATGATCCATTCGCTCGGCCCGCTCCTGGTGCCGATCGAGTGGGCGTTCATCTTCCTGCCGATGCTGTTTCACGCGGCGGTCGGTTTCGTGATCATTGCCAACGGCCTGCCGAATGTGGGGTCGTATGCCTACGTGGGGAACGTCCGATACACGCTCCAGCGGGCGACCGGCATGATCGCCTTCGCCTTCATCGTCTGGCACCTCATGCAGCTGCACTGGCTGGGGAAGCCGTTTGGCGGGGGGAAGTTCGACCCCCACCAAGCAGCCAGCACCGCCGCCACGGCTCTGCAACCAACCCTGACCTCCATTCTCTACACCATCGGCATCCTCTCGACGGTGTTCCATTTCTCCAATGGCCTCTGGACGCTCGGCATCACCTGGGGCCTGTGGACGAGCCCGGCTGCCATGCGGCGGGCCAACGTGGTCAGCATCGTCGTCGGTCTCGGACTTGCGGCCGCCGGCCTCGGGGCGCTCGGTGGCTTCCGTTCGCTCGACGTGCCCAAGGCCCGGGCGGCCGAGGTCTGGACTGAAAAGCAGAAGCGAGCCCTCTCCGTGCCCGGTGGTGCCGTGGCCCCGGCACCGATTCCCGCATCCACCCACTGATCCATCACGCAGGATTTCTACCCATGGCTCAACCGAGGATTCTCGTCGTCGGCGGCGGTCTTGCAGGCCTTGCGGCCACCATGCGGCTTGCCGAACTCGGGGTCGATGTCGACCTCGTCAGCCTCGTGCCGGTCAAACGGTCGCACAGCGTCTGCGCCCAGGGGGGCATCAACAGTGTCAACGCCCTCACGCGGCAGCAGGGCGACAGCGAGTGGAAGCACCTCGACGACACCGTCTACGGGGGTGACTTCCTCCAGCACCAGCCGCCCGTCAAGGAGATGGCCGACTGGGGCCCCAAGATCATCGACTTGATGGACCGGCTCGGCGTGCCGTTCAACCGCACGTCGGAGGGTTTTCGTGATCAGCGACGGTTCGGCGGCACGCTCTACAAACGGACCGCCTTCGCCGGCGCCACGACCGGCCAGCAACTCCTCTACGCGCTCGACGAACAGGTCCGCCGCTGGGAGGTGGAGGGAAAGGTCAAGAAGTGGGAGTTCTGGGACTTCCTGGGGCCCGTGCTCGACGAAGCCGGTCGGTGCCGCGGCGCGATCTGCCAGGATCTGGTCACCATGCAGTTCAAGGCCTTTGCGGCCGACGCGGTGGTGCTTGCCACGGGTGGCAACGGACTGATCTACGGACGCTCGACGATGTCGATGGTCTGCACGGGCAGTGCCGTGAGCCGCGCCTATCAGGCCGGGGCCTGCTACGGAAACGGCGAGTTCATCCAGGTGCACCCCACCGCTATCCCGGGCGCCGACAAACTGCGGTTGATGAGCGAGAGTGCTCGCGGTGAGGGGGGCCGGGTGTGGGTGCCGCGGAAGCCGCAAGACCAGCGCGATCCGCGAAGCATTCCCGAAGCCGAGCGGTCCTACTTTCTCGAGGAGCGGTATCCGAAATACGGCAACCTCGTACCCCGCGACATCGCCACCCGCGAGATCTTCGACATCTGCACGACCGACGGCCTCTCCGTCGAAAAGGACCGGCTCTGCGTCTACCTCGATCTGACGCACATCCCGAAGGAGACCCTCGACCGCAAACTCGGTGGCATTCTCGAGATTTATGAGAAGTTCCAGGGCGTTGATCCTCGGGTGACACCGATGAAGATCTTCCCTGCCGTTCACTACTCGATGGGCGGATTGTGGGTGGACTACGAGAAGAGCGCCTCGGGTGGCCTGCTAGAGGGCTCGCCCCGCAACCAGCAGACAAGCCTCCCCGGCCTCTACGCAATCGGCGAATGCGACTACCAGTATCACGGCGCCAACCGCCTGGGTGCGAACTCGCTCCTCTCCTGCATCTTCAGCGGCCTGTTTGTGGCCCCGACGCTCGTCAACGTTTGCGGTGCGGCCGCGACGGCGGCGGGCGATCAGACCCGGCTGTTTGAAGCGGAGATCCGTCGCCACGAGGAGCGCCATCGCGAACTGCTCGCGCGGACCGCGGGCGACGAAAACCCGTACGCGCTCCACCAGGAGCTCGGCAACCTGATGACGCGCGTGGCCACGGTCGTTCGCCGTAACGATCAACTCACGCACGCCTACGACGAGGCCTGCCGGATGGCCGAGCGGTGGAAACGGTGCGCCGTGTCTGACACGGGCAACTGGACGAACCAAAACGTGGTGTTCACGAAAGCGCTCGGCGACATGTTCCCGATCGCAAAGCTGATCCTCAAGGGAGCACTGCTCCGCGACGAGTGCCGCGGCGCCCACTTCAAGCCGGCCTTCTCGATGCCGGGTCTGAAGGCGACCGATCCCGAGGGCAAGCGGCGCGAGGCCGAGCAGTGGTGCGACGCCTTCGAGGCCAATACGCGAAAGTGGCTGAAATCAACGATCGCCACCTGCGGACCGAACGGCGATCCGGAGATTTCATACCAGGACATCGACACATCGCTGATCCCACCCCGGCCGCGGCTCTACGGTCTCGTCGGGGGCGACGCGATCGAGGAAGCCTGGAAGGATCGGGCGGCGAAGGCGGCCGGTCAGGCCGCGGGGAAGGGCCAGCCGGTTGGTGCCGGGGCATGACACGCGAAAACTCGAGGGAGAACACCCAATGATCAAGGCAGCTGATTCAGCCGCGGAACTCGTGCACGCGGCTGGCGGCGATGACCACGGCGCGGCTCGTTCGGTCGTGCGGGTTCGCGTGTTGCGGCAGGATGTGGCCGGCGGCGAGAGCTACTGGGAGCGGTTCGAGGTTTCCTACGAGCCGAACATGAACGTCATCAGCGTTCTCCAGAAGATCGCAGCGCAGGCGCGGTCACAGGATGGCCGGAAGGTGGCTCCCGTCGCCTGGGACTGCAACTGCCTCGAAGAGGTCTGTGGCTCCTGTACGATGCTGATCAACGGCCGCACGCGGATGGCCTGCTCGGCGCTCGTCGATCGGCTGCAGGCCGAGAGCGGCGACGAGATCGAACTGCGGCCGATGTCGAAGTTTCCGGTGGTCCGCGACCTCGTGGTGGATCGACGGCGGCTGTTCCGTGGGCTTGAAAAAGTGAAGGCGTGGGTGCCCGTGGAAGGCTCCTACGACCTTGGCCCCGGCCCGCGGATCTCTCCGGAGGAGCAGGAAGATGCCTACCCGCTGTCGGAGTGCATGAGCTGTGGCTGCTGCCTGGAGGCGTGCCCGCAGTACACGAAGGTGGAGGCGGTGCGTCGCGACGACGAGTCTGAGGCCGATTTCGAGAAGCGGAGGAAGTCCGCATTCGACACTGGTTTTGTCGGGGCCCATGCGATCAGCCAGGCGGTGCTTTTCAACGCCCATCCGACCGGCCGAATGATCGCCGACGAGCGGATGGAGGCGCTGACGCGGCAGGGGGGCATCCAGATGTGCGGCAACGCGCAGAACTGCGTGGCTGTGTGTCCGAAGCGGATTCCGCTGACGCGTTCGATCGCCCGCGCCGGTCGCGCGGCGACGGTCTGGGCGCTGAAGAAGCTTTTTGACCGGTAAAACCTGCCCGTCCGGGGCGATCGCTTTCGCGGTGTTTGCCGGTACGGGCGAGGCGTGGTACCGTTCACCCATTGACAGGGGCGGCTTTCTCACACGCCGCCAGCCGCTGTGCGGGCACCAGCCGATGGCTGATGCCCGCCTTCCGATGCGGGCATCAGGACGCCCCGCGGAGCGATGCGGACGACGTTTCGAGGAAGCAACGAGGCAACGAGTGTTCATGGACAACGGGGCAGGGCATCCGGCGGAGACGGGTGCTCCCGCCGAGCCGGTTTGCGGGGCGTCTGCTCCGCAGGCGGCGGACAGTTTTCAGAATCTGGGACTCTCAGCGGCGACACTCGCCGCAGTCGATCGTGCGGGCTACACGACGCCCACGCCGGTCCAGGCGGGATTGATCCCGCGGGCGATCGCCGGCGTCGACGTGCTCGGCCAAGCCCGGACGGGCACCGGCAAGACGGCATCGTTCGTGCTGCCGATCCTGGAGCGGATGCTGCACCCGGGCCGTGCCGGCGGGCCTCGGGCGCTCGTGCTCGTGCCCACGCGTGAACTCGCCGTGCAGGTCAAGGACGAGTTCGAGAAACTCGCCCACGGCACGAAGATTCATTGCGTCGCCGTCTACGGTGGCAAGCCGATCAAGGGGCAGATCGACAAACTCGCCAAGCATCCGGCGGTGGTCGTGGGCACGCCGGGCCGCGTGCTCGACCACATGAGCAGGGGCACGATCTCGTTCTCGGCCCTCGACATGGTCACGCTCGACGAGGCCGACCGGATGCTCGATATCGGGTTTCGCCCGGATATCGAAAAGATCCTCCGCCGCTGTCCGGAAAGCCGCCAGACGCTGCTCCTGTCGGCCACCGTGCCGCCGCCGGTGCAGAAGATCGCCGCGCGGTACATGCGCGATCCCGAGATCATGGACTTCTCGACGAACGAACTGGCAGTCGAGACGATCGAGCAGCGTTACTTCACGGTCGACCCGACGCGGAAGTTCGACCTCCTCGTGCGGCTGCTGGAACGGGAGAACCCGCGGCAGGTGATCGTCTTCTGCCGCACCAAGCGGGGCACCGACAAGATTCACGAAAAGCTCTCGCGCCGCCGGTCCCTCCAGGCCGACGAAGTGGCCTGCATCCACGGCGACCTCGCACAGAGCGTCCGCGACCGTGTGATGCGGCAGTTTCGCGACGGAAGCGCGCGAATCCTCGTGGCGACCGACGTGGTGGGCCGCGGGATCGACGTGTCGAGCGTGTCGCACATCGTCAACTACGACATTCCCGAGTTCTGCGACGACTACGTCCACCGCGTGGGCCGCACCGGCCGCATGGGTCGCGAAGGAATTGCGTTCACGTTCGTGTCGCCTGAGGAGGGGCCGCAGCTCACGCGAATCGAGATGCGGATCGAGCGGCTCCTCAAGCGGGACGAGATCGAGGGCTTCGATGCCTTCGATCGTCGCCCCAAGCCGGCCCCCATCGAGCACCTGCCCACCGGCGGCTTCCAACGCGCTGCCGATGCTCAGGCCGCCGAGGCCGAGCCGGCCGCCGAGGCTCCGAAGCGGCCGCCGGCAGCGACACTCGGCAAGGGCCGCGGTCCGAAGCGGCATCGCAGGGCGCTGTGAACCCCCGGGCGCTGAAGCAGCGACTGGAGAGCCTCGAGGCCGCGGGGGTCAGGCAACTCCCGAAGGCCTCTGATCCCGGCCGCTTGCCAACGGCCGCGGCCAAGGTTCGTGGGATAGCCTTGTCGCAGCCCTCGCAGGCGGCGGTCGCTTCCGCGGCCGCCGATGACCGCGTCGCATCTTTGCGGCTCCTGGCCGAGGAAGTGGCGGGATGCACGCGATGCGCCGAGCTTGCGGAGACGCGAACAAACACGGTCTTCGGCGTTGGTCGGCCAGATGCCCGCATTTGCTTTCTTGGCGAAGCCCCCGGGGCCGACGAAGACGCTTCAGGAGAGCCGTTCGTGGGGCGGGCCGGTGAGCTTCTCACCAAGATCATCGAAGCCTGCCATCTTCGCCGCGAGGACGTCTACATTCTCAACGTGCTCAAGTGCCGCCCTCCCGGAAATCGTACCCCCTTACCCGACGAGGTGGCCCACTGTCGCGGCTACTTCGAGCGGCAGTTTGCGGTGATCGCGCCCGAGTACATCTGCTGCCTGGGCACGACCGCCGCACAGAACCTTCTGCAGACGACCGAGCCGATCGGTCGCCTGCGAAAGCGGTGGTTCACGTATGGCACCGCCAAAGTGATCTGCACGTATCACCCCTCGTACCTGCTGCGGAATCCCGCAGCCAAACGCGATGTCTGGGACGACATGAAGGTCATGATGGCCGACATGGGCGTTGATCTCTGAACCGGTTCGCACCGGATCCTCGGGGTGAGTGCGTGGCACGTGCAAGCCGACCGGCCGTGAGGCCGCGCGTCGACCGTGCGAGCCATGGAACGCAGCGACAGGAAGCGTAACGCCGTCATACGAGCCGCACGTGATTCTCGCGAATCGCAGGGCCACCGCAGCCGGCCGGCGACATGCTCGGCGCCCGCGGGACGTGTGAGTTCTCAGCCCAGACGCTTCGGAGCAACCGCCGCGTGGCACACGTCTCACCGGCTTCTGCGCGTGCCTCCGATCCGGCTGCTCCCCTGTCCGGAATCCTATGCGAGCGATGATGGTGCGAGGGGCTGCCCGTGCCCGGGAGCCGGGCTCGGCGGCAAGCGAAGCCACGATGGCGAAGCGTAGCCGGCGTGCAGCGAGCGAAGGGCCGGAGCCCGCAGCGAGCGTCCGGCGACGGGCGCGGGCAGCCCCGAGCCTCGTGAACGCCTGAAGATCAAGCGTGACCCGTAGAAGGCGTGGGGCCACCGACGGACCCGGCCTGAACCCGCTGCGGAGACATTTGCATCCGACGTGCCTTGGCCCGTAGTCTATTGCCGTCGGAATCGCCCGTTTCACCACTGGAGAGCGTGTCATGAAGAGTCGTCTGGTTCTTGGCCTCGCGATCGTCGCCCTCGCCACCTCGGCCGCCGTCGTGACGGCTGCGCTCAAAGAGGCGAAGGACGCCACCTGCCCCGTCTCGGGCCATGGCTGCGATCCGGCGGCCTCCGCCGACTTCGACGGCGGCACTGTCTACTTCTGCTGCGAGAAGTGCGTCGGCGCCTTCGAGGGCGATTCGGCGAAGTTCGCCGCCAAGGCCCACCAGCAGATGGTGAGCACCGGCCAGCTCGTGCAGAAGGGCTGCCCGTTCAGCGGCGGGCCGGTGAAGCCCGGCACGCAGATCTCGATCGGCGATGCCGAAGTCGGCTTCTGCTGCCCCAACTGCAAGGGCAAGGTCGAGAAGGCGTCTCCCGAGGATCAGGTAACGATGGTCTTCGGCAAGATCGACAAGGGCTTCAAGCCCGCGGCGAAGTAACGATCATCCGCGGGGGCCGCGCCGCCCTTGGCGGCGCGGCCTGCCGAGCGGTGACGACTGACCCGGCTGAAATCCCGGCCGTTTGGCCCATTCCACGGCGGCGAACTGCTCTAGGGCGGCCGGGGTGAGCGCGGGATACTCCGCCCCCCGGCGACCGCCGGGTGGAGCATCCCATGCGCGTCTTCGTATCAGCCGGCGAGCCCTCGGGCGACCATCATGCGGCACTGCTCGTCCGCGCGATCCGGGAGCGTCGGCCCGACGTCGAGTTCGCCGGCCTCGGCGGCCCGCACATGGAGGCCGAGGGGGTGGACCTCGTCGCCAACATGACCCAGTTTGCCGTGATGTGGCTCAGTCGGGCGATCCTCAACATTCACCGCTTCGTCGACCTGGCCCGCCGCGCCGAGCGAAACTTCCTCGATTCAAAACCTGACGTCTGCGTGCTCGTCGACTTTCCCGGCTTCCACTGGTGGCTGGCATGGCGGGCGAAGCGACACGGGATCCCAGTCGTCTTCTACTGCCCGCCGCAGATCTGGGCCTGGGCGAGTTGGCGCATTGGGAAGATGCGGCGACTCGTCGACCACGTTCTCTCGGCGCTGCCCTTCGAACACGATTGGTTCACGGCCCACGGTGTGCGAAGCACGCTGGTGGGCCATCCCTTCTTCGATGACCTCGATACGGCCCTCTCGCCACGGGCCTCCAGCCCAACCGCCACGAAGCCGCTCGTGCTGCTGCTGCCGGGCTCCCGCGGTCAGGAGATCGAGGGGGTGCTCGGTTCGCTCCTCCGGGCGGCCGCCATCATCCGGCGGCGTCTGCCTGAAGCCCGCTTCGCCATCGGGGCGCTGCACGAACGTCATGCCTGCCGCATCGAGGAGGTGCTCCGAGCGACCGCCGGAGCGACCGGGCTCGGCATCGAGATTTATGCGGGTCGCACGCGAAGCCTGATCAGCGAGGCCACCGCCGCGATCGCCTGCTCCGGCTCGGTGTCACTGGAGCTCCTCGCGGCCCGAGTGCCGACCGTGATCGTGTATCGCGTGAGCGGCTTCGCCTACCTCGTGCAGAGTTGGTATCGCCGCGCCCGGTTCATCACGCTGGTCAACCTGCTCGCCTGCCGGGAGCCGATCGGGCCGGTGCAGCCTGTGCTCGTGCCGCCGCTCACCGTGCCGCCGGCCGACCCGGAGGCGGTCTATCCCGAATACCTCGCCGTGGGTGATCCCGCCGAGCGCTCCGCCGCGCACGTGATCGAATGGCTCACCGACGCGGCGGCGCGACGGCGAGCCGTGGAACGGATCGAGGTGGTCGCCGCCGTCGTCGCCCGGCCGGGCTCCGCCGCTCGGGCCGCCGATTCAGTGCTCGCGATCGCGGGTGGTGGCGACGTGGCCATCGCGGCAGACCGCCGGGCGGCGTGATTTCCCGGACGGCCGTGTACCATAGGCCTCACGATGCTCGCCGAACCTCAGGCCACCTCCGCCGACCTGCTCTTCGACCTTTCGGGAATCCGGGTTCGCGTGTCGGCCTGGTTCTGGCTGGCTGCGGGCCTGCTTGGCTGGAATGTCTGCCAGTCATTCGCGCTCGGTGACCAGCGGCTGCTCCTGCAGATGCTGATCATGTGGATTGGCGTCGTGTTCGTATCGATCCTCGTTCACGAGATGGGGCATGCTCTGGCCTACCGCAACTTCGGCCAGGCGGCGCACATCGTGCTCTACCACTTCGGCGGCCTGGCGATTCCCGAGATCTGGGGCCGCCGCCACCTCCGGCCCGTCCAGCGGCTCCTCGTATCCGCGGCCGGCCCGCTCGCGCAGCTCTTCCTCGCCGTGGTGATCATCGGGCTGCTGAAGGTGAGCGGCTACCAGGTGCCGTTTCCGATCCCGGCGGTCGGCTCCGTGCTCGGCTTCAACGAGGGCCGCGGCTATACGTCGCCACTGGCCTATGCGTTCTTCGACTTCATGCTCTACGTCAACATCTTCTGGCCGCTTCTCAACCTGGTCCCGGTGCCTCCGCTCGATGGTGGACAGATCGTCCGTGAGGGTCTGCTCGCTGTCGGCGTGGCGGACGGGGCCCGGATCGCCGCCATCCTGGGCGTGGTCGCTGGGGGCCTCGTGGCCTGGTGGGGTTATGCAAGGGGTGATCACTTCCTGGGGATCATGTTCGCGATGCTCGCCGCGTCGTGCTTCCAGAGCATCTCCGCCGGCAACACCCCGTGGCGGCGGTGGAACTGACGCCCGTGGCGGCCACCCGCGTGGTGGTGCTCGGGGCGAGCAATGTCTCCCGCGGCCTCGCGCGGCTGGCCGCGATCGCCCGTAGCCGATCGGCGGTTTCGCTCGACCTGTTTGTCACCGCCGGCCACGGCCGATCGTACGGCGTCAACAGCCGCGTGGCGGCACGACGGCTTCCCTCGATCCTCGGCAGCGGCTTGTGGCGGGCGCTCGAGCGGGAGCAGGCCGCAGCCGACGAATCCCAGCGGCCGCTCGCCCTCGTCACCGACATTGGAAACGATCTGCTCTACGGCTTCTCCCCCGAGCAGGTTGCCGGCTGGGTGCGAGAGGCGGTCCGGCGGCTCGCCGAGCGGGGCGGGCGGATCGCGATCACCCGCTTGCCGCTCGCCAGCCTGGAGACCGTGGGGCCGGCCCGCTACCGCGCGCTGCGGACCTGCTACGTGCCGGGCTGCCGGCTCCCGCTGACAATCCTCAAGGAGGCCGCCGCCGACCTCGACGCGCAGATTGCCGCCGTGGCTGCCGACCACGCCGCCACTCTGATCGAGCAGCCGGGCGACTGGTACGGCCTCGACGCGATCCACCTTCGCCGGCGGCATCTCGACACGCTCTGGCACACCGCCTGCGATGCCTGGCGGCTGCCTGCCGCTCCGGCCCGCACCGCCTGGCGCGATTGGGCGATGGTCGGCTCGCGAGCCGCCGAGGTCCGCTCGCTCGCCCGCAGGATCCGCTACACGCCCCAGCCGGTCATCAGCCGCGGCGACCTGCGGCTGTGGTTGTATTGATCGCAGCTCAGCGGGTCTCGTGCCGTGGCTCGGGCAGGCCGGCGGCGATCACGGCGCCGACGGCGATGACGACAGCCCCCGTGACGAAGACGTGCCGAAACCCCAAACGGTCGACCGCAAGACCCACCAGGGGCGAGAGCACGAAGGGGGCCGCCAGCGCCGCTCCCACGATGCTCACGTATCGCGGGTGTTCGGCGGCCGATGGAGCGAGTTCGAGGGCGTAGTTGGTGAACAGTTTGAGCGAGATCGGGTTGAGACCCAGCGGCACGTAGACGATCCAGAACCAGTGCACCGCGGTCGAGTGCGGCAGCAGCGAGAGCGCCGTCACCACCAGCGGCGTGAGGGCGGAGAGGGCAACGAGCCAGACGAGCACGATCCGCGTACCGCGGCGATCGGACACGGGGCCCGCCACGAGGCTCGCGAGGCCCGTGGCTGCGTTCTGCGTGCAGACCCAGGCGAGCAGGCTGTCGGCGCCGCTCCCCAGCCGATCGCGGGCAAAGGCCTGGTAGTGGGGAAACATCATCAGCACCGCAGAGAAGCAGGCGGCCACGAGCGAGAGTCGCACGAGCGTGCGGTCGGCCAAGATCGTCGCCCGCCAGGTGGCGAGGCCCGCGGAGGCGACCGCCCACGGCAACCGCGAGCCCGCCGCCGCCAGGGAAC
>Ga0136644_10000513_pt1 | contig 31065 bp, 30 predicted proteins | sample C_130820_EF_Meta_FD_94780 | JGI IMG/M metagenome (GOLD analysis project Ga0136644, IMG submission 94780) | Freshwater microbial communities from Lake Croche, Canada to study carbon cycling - C_130820_EF_MetaG (v2) (version 2) | ecosystem: Environmental > Aquatic > Freshwater > Lake | place...
TCAGGAATAGGCTTGTGGTTGATCTTGAACGTCAAGAACCGAGGAACTGGTCCCTCCTCGCCGAACGCCATAAACGAGACAAAGGCGCCATTATCGAGGTATCCCTTCTGGCGATAGGAACCGTCTGTGTTCATGGCGTCGCGCACCTTCACTGCGTAAGGAAGTTCGTACCAGCTCTCAAAGTGAACAAACGCTGACTGGATAGCACGGTCATCCTGTTGACGAGTGACAAAATCTACACGCTTCACCTTGCCGAGACGAAGCTTTTCCTCAATGCACCACTGAAGGTCGCCCGGTCCGAACGAAGTGAATCCATTACCGGTAGACACCAGCATGTTGTCAGGGATCATCGGAATGTAGATGCTCATCCACGAGTCAATCTCGAGGGCCATGTTTGGCGCGGCACGAGGCGCACCCCCAGAACCGATCTGAGCGCGGCGAATTGCAATGTGCGTCATTTCCTTTCCGTTACTCCAGTGGATCGGTGCGTCGCATTCCAAAGACACACTTTGATAGCCCGCGTTGATCTGAGCGAACACGTCATTGTGGTCAGCCGAGACGCTCTCGAAGTCAACAAAAGCTGACGAGTATTGCACGTTGTTGGGCGTGCTGTTCTCGACAATTCGCACTGAAGCAACCTTGCCAAGGTGTAGAACGTCCTCAACAAGTTCAACGGCGCCCTGCGGTGTCTGGTACTCCATAGGAAGAGACACAACGCGAATGCTGGCAACAAGTGAAGACGACATTTTCAACTACTAAACGCGAAGACGATTTGGTTTTTATCTCAAGAATCTTTGTCAAAAAGATTTCCAATTTTTTAGACAAAAACATAAAAAAAGATGTTCTGAGAACATCTTTTTTACACCTTTGCACATTTAAAACGCCCATTTTAGAGGAAAAAAAAATATGCAAAAATATAAAATTGATTTACTTTTTTGTCTTATGTCTTCAATAACACAACACAAGACAAAATGGAAATGTTTACTGGAACTCTTACTACGAGTAGACCTCTTACTACTGAGGAGTTAAAAGAATACGGGGATGTATATAGCAAATCTGATGATATGTATATGACATTTGTAGAGGGGTTGCCGAATGAATTGGAAGGACCTTGTTATAGTAAAGTATCTAGGTATGTAGACATGAAAAAGGGTTTTCACGAAACAATTGATTTTTTGAAATCCAAAGATATAACATTCCATGTGTGGATTGATTATGCTAATTTAGAAAACGGGTTTATAGGTTATATTGAATTTGGGTTTGGGGCTATACCTGAAAATGTAACATGTTACAAAATAGACTTTAATGGTGTCCAACACCACCCAAATGTAATTTATTGAAATAAAAAATGCGTAAAAACTATACTTGTATATTTCTTTTTGGTAGGTCTAATAATAATTATCTATCTCTAATAAAATATCATCTGGTAATAAATAACTATCACCAATTATATTTGGTAAAGTTTCTACCTTTAATATCATATTTGTATCAATAGACCACCAAGTTTTTTTTGATTCATTCGGATATTTTTTACTTTCATAAGCATTAACTATTAATGACTGCCATTTACTATGTACAAATAATTTTACAAAATTTGCTCTAAACATGGGTTCATTTTCATCATTTTTATAATAAAACAAATAACGTTGATCTGGGCATAATTCAGTGAAGTTCATATTGGTAAGTTAATTATACACTTTTTTATTTATGTAAAAAAAAATCAATTTTTTACATAAATATTCATCAGTAACGTTGCATTAGAACACTATCCGCACTTTTTGCGGATTACAATGTGCAAAGGTGTAAAATTTGACAATGTACAACTTTATCATTAATAGCTTAGTTCTTTGCGAACCCGCATTAATAAATTATCTGGTTCTGGCTCTTTTCCACGCATAAAGTGCACCAATTTTGCCATTTTTGTTTCTAATAAAAGAGATTTCAAATCCAAATTTTGATTAAATTTTGCAACAAGCGCAGCATATCTAGTTTCCTCATTTCTGGGGTTTAATCCTACTTCGAAAAAATCAGAATCTATTTTCACGGCATTGTCTCTTAACACGCGGTCCTTTAATTTCCCTGTTTTTCCAGCAGCTGCGCGAGCTAAATTAATGTCTTTGCCAATATCTGAGTTGCTGTCTAATGAAAATTGAAGATAAAAATCAGGGAATCCTTTCTTAAATTGAGAACCTAAATAATAATGTTCCACACAATTCCATCTATGATTGTCAATAGTTATTGGCGCAATCCAAGAATCATCTAATTTTTTTCGCCAATCTTTATTTTTATTTAACATATTAAAATCAGTCAATTTCATATCTTCTAATTTTTCACCAGAACCCTTTCCGGCTTTTGGGGCAGAATTAGAATTTGCATGGAACATAAAAACTATATTTTTATCATATACATCTTTATTTAAATATTCATCCTCTGGTTCTTTTGGCCCGCCTTCATCGGCATCTAAACCAAAACTATTTTTTAATTTACGAAAATCTTCTACCAAATAATAAGGACCCGCATTTCGTTCCATACATTTATTAATAACCATAACTTTAATATCGTAAGGTATTTCGCGAAATTTTAAAATTCTCTTTTCTTTATAAGAAATTAATTTGTAATGATTTCCCGTGTAACAAGTAATAATATAAAAATCTGGATTAAAGTTGCCTTCTTTTTCCAATTCGCTATCGTTTAATTGCCCGCAATTTAAAACGGAATCTAAATCCCCATATTCAAATGCTTCTTCTGATAATATAATAACTTTTATATTCAATAATTTTTCTAATGTAGAAATGGCCCAGGTATCAGCCCAATACCGCGTCCGCAATATAAAGTCACGAAACTTTTCAAGATCTGTTATTTCTTTCATATAATCGAATTCTTTCATTAAATCCTTTGTATCGTCGCGTTCCAATTTTAATCTATTATATTTTTCAGTAAGCGATTTTGCTTCGCCCAGTATTTGTTTATGTTCTTCTTTATTGCTCGTTGTATCACTTCGTTTTTTTAAAACAGGAATCATTTTTTTAATAGCTTTCATTTCTGCCTCTTTGTCTTGCAATTCTGCCAAAAAGTTTGTATAAAGAACGCGGTATTGTTTGAACTGTTCTTCCGTGGCTTCTTTAGATAATAATTTTCGTAACTTATCAACTGTAGTTATTTTTCCAATCTGTTTAAACGCGTCTCGCAATACTGCAAAAAAACAATCGCCACCGCCCTCATTGTCAATAATGGAATACAAATTGTTTTTCATAAATTTTTGTAGCCAGTTTGTTTTTGAAGTTTCTTTATATTGCTCTTTCAACTCTTTTGAATCCTCTTCTGATTCTTCTTCTAATAACGGTGGTGGCAATATACTCGGTGCCGATTCAAATACATCATTATTAGATTTTATTAACTTATCCTTCTTTTCTTTTGAAATATGCAAGTCTAAAACGCTAGGTGGGTCTTCAGTTAAATCAATAATATCTATATTTAATTCTTCGGGCTTATCGGTAAATAAATCGTCTGTTCTCGAAAGTTGTTCTAATTCATCCGTTTCGTTTAATAATTTATTAATAAACGTGTCGCTTGCATATATAATAATATTTCCCTTTTCTAAAATAACATCTCCATCGTCATCAATAATATTAATAACCTGGTTACTTTCTACTTCGAATACACCTATTTTTGACTTAGGTTCGTCCAAAACAATTAAATAAATTGGGTAATAAACAATATTATAAGACGAGTATGTATATTTTTCCTTTCCCAATGCTATTGTTAAATTGTGACCATACAATGGATATTCGTATAATGTTGATGCGTGATCAATATCTTCTTCATCCATTGTTTTAGTTTCCTTATAATTTATATCATTTGGTCTAAGTATAGATTTTACCATTATATAATACTATTTGTTATTATTTTTATTTTATTTGCATTATAAAAATAATATATTTCTAAATCAACGCTAATTTAGAGCAACGCGTATTTTAAACGCCGACTTACGAAGGCAAAAAATACACACGCATTCTGGCTAAATTCAAGATAGTGGGCTTTTTACTCGTATATAAGATTGGGTAGATATACAAGTTCCCACCAGAATGTTATTCAGTCTAACTACCCAGACGGAACAACGATTTGTTGTTTTGTTTTTCTTGGTTTCTTTATTACTTCTTTCTTTACTACTTGCCTTTTGAATTCCTCCGGTCTTGTTTGGTTCATTAAATAACATTTTCCAAGTAATAAAATATTCTTACAAGCATTCACATCTCTATTCACGAATATACGACAATTGGTTTCCTCTTTTGGAGTTAGTATTTCGTGGAGTTGCTTCATATGTTTCCTTCTTTTTACTTTCACATTTTCCATTTCTTTCAAAGTTTTATTGTATAATTTACTGGTATTGAATTCATTTACATCAATAATTTCAAACCTACTCAATAACAACTTTTTCATTCCTATATTTGGTGTTGGAATAGTGCCTTTCATTTGTGTTGCCCTGCTGTAATCACCGTGTAAAATAACAATTTTCTTACCATTTTCCTTTTCTTCTTTGGTTAGATAGGTATTCTCTATTTCATTCAATAGTTTTACTTCACTTTGTTTTGTTCTTACATATCTACGGAATGCTAATTTTCTGAAAAGTGGTCTTTGGTAAAAATCTTTTATTTCATTATTGATTTTCGTTTTATTTATTATGAAATTCTTATATTCTTCTTGGTTGAGTGTCCTTGATTTGTAAACAGATAATACCGCTTCTTTTTGCTTGATGTTATGGTTTATTTTTTCTTTATTGATAATAGAAGCACTTTGCTTGGTATAAGTTTCAAAGCGTCTTCTACAAGCAGTATATTTGAAGAATTTGTTATTTTCATCAATCATAGTTATAGGACGAATTTTACCAGGGTCTAATGAAACCAACTTGTATTTATCTCTTAGAAATTCATCGCATACTTCCTTGGATAAATCTTCTAACTTGGTAAAATCTGTTTCATTATTTACAGTGGGCAATTTGTCGCCATATTCCTTATCCTTGTATTTTTTCAAAATAAAAAGTAGCGAACAACTAAAACCGTCCGTAATGATTTGATTATAAAAAACATATTCTTTCTGTTTGAAAATATCTTTCTTTTCTAACTTTAATATTTTACTCCAAATATGTTTTTGATGTTTTTTCGCATGTAATACCAATTCGCTTTTGTTATATTCAAACATTTCGCGTTTTTTATCATCAATCAAATCAATAATACCATTAGAGTTTAACGTAATATGTTTGGGGACAATATTATTTCGTTGTGGTATAACTTGGTAAGGTCTTTTGCCCAATTCTTCTATTTTCTGATTGATATAAAATGAATACTTAATATATTTTTCTGGATTTGCCTTTACGTCATAAGCAACCGATTTATTCACTTTGGTTGGGAATAAAAATTCCTTATTTTCTTTAATCCATGTATGATATTCTGGTTTTGAAATTTCTATTTTATTATTTATCAAATCACTCTTCAAATCTCTTATATCTTGGTTAAGTCCTTTATAGAGTTCCTTACGCTTTTGTTTATCCTTTTCTGTTTTGATTTCTATTGATTTTGGGTCTTTGAATATAAGATTAATATACTTGAATAAATGCTTTACAAAATGAGTGGAAATGTTTGTGTGAATACAAGTAATCATTTCATTTGCGGTAATTGCTAATATATGAGTTTTATTGGAATAGCATGGTTGATTAGAAACTAACTGTGAAAACTCTTCTCTATAAAACCTTTTCATATCTATTTTTCCAGAGGCATTTTTGATATTTTCCTCCTTGGTTTTTTGACCTCGTTTTGAGTTTGGCGAACTAACTGTTTTTATCACATCTAATACAAATTGCTTATTGATAGTAGGTAGTTCTTTTTTATTATTGAACTTATCAAGTAAATATAACCGTATGAACTGATAAGACAAAACAACTATTTCGTTTATATCCCCAACTGCTTTTTCAATAATAGGTTGTAATGTATCATACCTTTTCATTACGCATTTTAGCGGACACTTTATAATCCGATACACCTGTTCTTTTTCAGGTGGGTCAGGTGGTTTTTCTTCCAGTTCCATTCTATAGATTAGAATGAGAAAATAATTCTAAATATTTTTCCTAAATAATTATTTATTCACAACTTTTCCTAAATAATCATTTCTCTGAATTTTGGACTTCTTCCAGTTTTTTTAACTTTCGTTTTTCATACGCTTTTTTGTTATATTCCTTAATCTTTTCGGGCGATTTTACATTTGTTTTATTATATTCTTTTACTTTCTCAATAATCTTTTCTTTATTCTTTTGATAATACGTTTTCTTACCATAATTTTCTATTTTATATTCGTTTAATTCTTTCGTTAATTCATTAATTTTTTCTAAATGTTTCTGATTATCATTCATGATTTGTTCTTTTTCTATAATAGACAACTCGTAAAGTCGTTTAAAATTAATAGGTTCTTCCATTTGTTATTATATATGGATACAAATTTTTAAATATTTTTCTTAAAATAAAACTTACTTAAACATTTTACCATAATAATTATAGTAAAATGTCTAACCACTTTTCTATGGGTGCTATAAACAAAGAAACATTAAAATATGAATATCCAAAAATAGCCAGTAAAGAAAATAAATATAAGTGTCCGTCGTGCGACAAAGATGTAATTTTTAGAAAAGGTAAAATAAAGCAATCTCATTATGCTCATAAAAAATCGGATAATCCTTGCTATTATTATGATAGACCAAGCGAAAGTCAAATACATAAAGACGCAAAAATGCTGATGAAAATGTTATTGGATAACAAAACCAATATGGCGTTTTATAGAAAATGTTATAATTGTTATAAAGACCCTGAATATATTTCTGAAATAACACGCGATACTTATAATGATATCACAACTGCGATTATTGAATATAAATTTCAATATAATAATTCAAATCGTAGTGCTGATGTTGCGTTGGTTGAAAATGATAACATTAAATATATTTTTGAGATATGTTATAAAAATAGGACGAAAGAGGAGAATAGACCAGAGCCTTGGGTTGAGATAGATGCTCAAACTTTTATAAACAACATTAACTCGAACGAAACAAACAGCGAAATATTGATAGAATGTAAAAGAGAATACAAATGTGGGGTTTGCGAAGAGAATGAAAACTATGAAAGAAAGCAATACTATAACATGTTAGAGAGAATGCGAACGAAAGGAAAAGAACAAACAAATGAGAAACTAGAATTATTTAATATGGGAAAAGAAGATGAAAGAACAATTAAAGTTCAAAATAAAATAGCATTAGAACGCGAAAGAACAATTCAAGTTCAACAAAAAATATCGTTAGAACGCGAAAGAGAAAGATTAGAAAGAGAAAATTTAAAAAAGCAACTCGAATTAGAAAGAGAACAGTGGCGAAACAAAATAGAAAAAGAATATAATGAAAAACGGAGAAAGGAAGCAGAATATCTGAAAAAATTATTGGAACAAAATAATACATGTTCCATTTGTAATATAAATTACTGTAAATGCGATGTGTCTAACTTTATAATGGATGAGTATAATAGAACTATATGTGCTAATTGTAATAAAAGAAAATGTAAATGCGTTAAAATAACAAACTTTTTCAAAAGATAACTTACTTATGTATTTTACAACCATTACAGCATTTACTACAACAGTTATTAGAACATTTACCTTTTTTGTTGTTTATCTTACAAGAAACACATAATAATATTTCTCTTTGTAATCGCTTTTGTTCTTTATAATGATTATCAATTATTTTATCAGCCATTGATGCGATAGTTTCTTTGACACTCTGTTTTATCATTTTATTTTCATTTTTGATATTATAAAATATACATTCTTTTGACGCATTATGATGACCAAATAAACCACATCTATCACAAAATAAATCTATATCTTCGTTTTCAAAAACATGTTTATAATATTTTATCATTACGGCGTACGTATCTATATTTAACTTATCTTCTAATTGGAAAAAATCATAATCATAATATGAAATAAACAAATTATTATTTTCTATGTATTCTATTATTTTTCTTGAATATACAGTTGTATACGTTCTATGAAATAATTCGTTTAATTCCCGATATCTTTCATAGGGAATATTATTATATTCATCGTTCATAAAATCTTCTTCGTCGTAACCATAATACACATCATAATAATTGCTCATATCGCTTGTAAATTGCGAACATAAATCACATAAATGTTCGCAAAAATCATCGTCATTTTCTTCATTATAAAGATTAAATATATCATGAATGGCGCTATTTTGAAATTCTTTGCTATTAAAATCATAAGTTCTTAGGCAATTTTTATTAATTGCTTTACTAAATATAACCCTATCTTCAAACGTTAAATACGAAGTAATTTCAAAAAACATATCATCTGTGTTTATAATGTTGGCTATATCCATTTTATACATTTTTATGAATAGTTTTATATAATTTCTATAATTATAATTATAGAAATGACCAAACAATTTACGCCAGATTTGAAGTTAAAAGCCGTAAATTATTATAACCAAATTCACAACTACGTTCAAGTGTGTAAAATTTTTGAATGTAGTGAAAGAAGTTTGAAACGATGGGTTGAGCAATATGAAACAAAGAAAAATGTAGATAGAAAAACAAGAAAATTAGGGTCTTATAAATTAGAAAAACAACATATTCAATTTATAAAGGAAACTCTACGTAACCATAACGATATTCAAATGAATTTTTTACACGAATTACTAAAGGTAAAGTTTCCAAAGTTAGATATATCCAGACAGTATTTATCCGATATTATTAGAGATAATAATATTACAAGAAAACGAGCAACATTCAAACATTTCCCAAAAACGTATAGAGGAAATATTAGAAACGAAAAAGAAGAACTAAAAGAATTCTTTGATGTAATTCGTAAATACAAATTAGAAGATATTATTTCTATTGACGAAACTTCTGTAAGCACATCTCTAACGCATAAATATTGTAGAGCATTTTTGGGAGATAGATGCGTAAAGAAAACAACGAATAATGAAGTATTCAAAAAATATTCTTTAGTTGTTGCGATAAACAATAAAAAATGTATAGCATCTGAATTATATCAAAATGGTGCCGTAAATGCTGAACGATTTAATGAATTTTTGAAAAAGATATGTAGTAAGGTAAAAGGCAAACTGTTTGTATTAGATAACGGTCAAATACATAAAAAGGAAGAGACAAAACAAATCATAAGGGAAAGCGGAAATTTTTTAGTATATACTTGCCCATATCACCCACGTTTGAATAGCATTGAACAGTTCTTTAACCAGATGAAACATTATATCAAGTTAGATAAACCGAATACTTTTACTGCGTTAGACAAAAGTGTAAAATCATCAATTGGGAAAATTAAACAGGATAACTATGAAAATTACTTTATTTATGCTTATAATAAAGATTACTATAAAAATAAACATGTTGTAAAGAAATATACCAAAAGAAGAACTTTGAAGGTTTATAAGGACTAACAAAGTCGGCAATTAAAATACGCGTTGCTCTAAATATTGCGCAAATTATCTAGTATGTCCATGTTTTTAAACACAGCGCGACTAGACAAACTCTTATGTTCTTTTACTTTTAATTGAGAAACGTATGTTATATTTTCAACAATTATTTTCCAACCCAAATCGTTTTTTAACACCGACGCAGAGCTAGTTACCAATATAAATAAATTTTCTGTCATTTCTTCAACGCAAAAAGTTTTATTATCTTCGTTTACATATTTTAATATCAATCCTTGTAAATAATTGATAATATATAATAATTTATCGGAATTTATTACCTCTTTTTTCATTAGATTTACTATAAACATCGCCATGCCTTTTCGTTTATCATTCAATTTATTATTGTCACAATATTTATCATAATCTGTATTCGAATCTACATATTCAATTAGTAAAACGCTTTCTGTATATTGAACTATGAAATCTTCCAAAATAACATTTATATAATCATATTGTTCCAACAATTCTTTATAAAGCATGGCGTACATTTCTGAATAAAATTTATTTGTAGTTGCAACCTCAAATAATTCTTTTATAATTCTCTTTACATTTGCATTTGTTTCATCCATTGCGTTAATCTCACTTATGTGTTGATTAATCAAATCGCGTTGCGCTTCGTAATTTTTATTCGACATTTTATTCAAACATATTCGTACATTATTTACCATTTTATCCAATCCCTCTTTTTTCTCTATCTTCGTGGCAACAAATGGCTTTGCCTTTTCCCAAGAATCATCGGCTTTATTACTATATTTTTTATTAGAAGAAGACCGTTTATATTTATATTTATCATCATTAACAGTTTCCTGAGTCGGCGTCGTCGTAACGCCTAACTCTTTTATTAGATTTTTAATAATATTTAATTCAACTTCTGGCAATTTATATGTAAAATTAGAATAGACGATGCTATTATAATTTTCCATTGTATAAATCATGTTGATAATGCCTATTAGTAAATAGGGTATATTTTTTATATTATTGTTATTACTATATATTTCTTCTTTTGCGACTTGCTCGCTTTTTATTTTTGCGCTTATTAGTTTTTTTATTTTTTCGGTACGATCTTTTCTTATTTGTTTTTTTTTGTAGCGAGCTGCCCCCCGAGTATAAATCTTCTTCTGCCATGGCGCCAGAAACAGTATTTGCGTTTGTATAAATGTTTGCGTTTGTGCCTGGCACTGGTGGCGTTGGCGGAAACGCTGCACTAGGGCTAGATCCCCCACCAGCAGACGGCATTGGTGGAAGCGCTGCGATAGGGCTAGACCCCCCACCAGCAGAGGGTGGTGCCGACATAGACGCTGACACGCCAGAAGGTTGACTAGCAATTGGTAAAGTAAAATCATAGGGAATTCCTTCTATTTGTCTTTGCATTATATTATAATAATATCTAGGACCCGGTACGTCGGCAGGTATATTGCGAGATAATTTTAATAATTCCACGCGGCGCACTCTATTAATTATATTCGGCTCTTCTATACTTGGAAAAAAACTTTTAGAAGTTGCGTCTGGATAGCGAAATGACACACTTGACGCAGTATCTACCAATATGTATTTTGGATTGTCAATATTTTTAATTAAATTTATATTGGTAGGGTCGTGATCATGTGCGCATCCCATAATAACGCAACCACGAATATTGTTTTTAGCGACGGCGTCAAAATATTTTGGGCCGTTGCTAGGGTAATAATCACATCCGTCATAAACGCGATTAGATACTATGTTATGCGCATTCGAACCTGGCTCTAGACCAAGCGCATCACGAAAACTGTCGTCTAGTTGATGAGTAGGACAATGTCCCACTATAACTAAAGGATCATCTGTGTTCATGCTGTCGCACACTGCGCGATTTCTTGCGTCAATGGATCTAGTAAAAAAAATATTATTTGTGTCTGTAAGATCGCTGTCCCGCAATCTAGATAAATTTGCAAGCGTTGGACCGTTTGCGTCAATGTCTTGTTGCAAAGTTATAAAGGGTGCCAAATTTTCTTTATGTGAAGTTCTGTGGCGATGTATTCCACCATGAACACACATTATTACATTTTCATTACCGCTATTCATAAATCGAATAAATAAATAAAGGCAATTTTTATAAAACGGTTGCAATATAGCTTTGCGAGTGTCCGCTATTTTTATGGCGTTTATAGAATTTTGTTGATTTTGAGGCGCAATTGGATCTAAGTCTTGATAATATAATTTTGCCGACTTATGCGTGTATGATACAACATAAGATTGATATTCCGGTGGTTTGTACCCACTTCCAAAAATAGCACATAAGTCATGATTTCCTAATGTAAAAATTACTTCTGACCCACTTTCCTTTGCGGTTAATCTCATGTTGTGTAATAAAACGTGAAGCAATATTTCAAAAATGCCTTTAGGATCATCAACTTCGTTTCCATCTGATCTACGCGAACCGTCAACTAAATCGCCAAGCACTAGTAACAAGACGTTTTCCCCACCCATCCATTTTACATTAGCAATAGCTTGTGCATTATAGACATCATCCGCTGCAAACGGATCCAAATCGATATGAATAAAACCATTAAGTTGCATAGTTTGTATAAATTTTCGCAAATCTGCATGTATATCGCTAATTATGTAAACAGTTTTAAATTCACCACAGGGAATAGTATGTTGTCGTATTGGAACAGAAACGCCATATCTTGAAAGTTTATCATGAATTGCTGCCAATCTAACTGTTGTTGGCGCGGTATAATCATTCAAAGATTCTATTTCATGTGAATTTATAATAAAATCTTCACTAGAAAACGCCGCCATTGTATAAATTATAATTATAATTTATTAAACTACCTATTTCCTAAAACAATATAGAATAATCTGACTAATAAATAGTAAAATGGAAGTAAATTCATGGGATAATTTAGATTTAAAAAGTGAATTACAAAGAGGAATTTATGCATATGGGTTTGAGGAACCCAGTGAAATTCAAAAAAAAACTATTTTGCCAATAATATCTGGAAAAGATACTATCGCGCAAGCTCAATCAGGTAGTGGAAAAACTGGCGCATTTACAATTGGTACTCTACAAACAATAGACATGTCATTAAACGCAACACAGGCGTTTATTTTGGCACCCACTCGTGAATTAGCAAAACAAATTTCTAACGTTATCGATTCATTGGGAACTTTTATGGAAGGTTTGCGAACTAAAGTATTAATTGGTGGATCGTATATACAAAAAGACGCCGAAGACATTCTCAAATCGATTCCTCATATAATAATTGGATGCCCTGGTAGATTATTAGATATGATTAACAGAAGATACGTAAACGCACATACAGTTAAATTGTTTGTATTAGACGAAGCCGACGAATTGTTATCGCAAGGTTTTAAACCTCAAATTTATAATATTTTTCAATATTTTAATGAGGATATACAAGTGGCGCTTTTTAGTGCCACTATGCCAAAAGAAATGATAGATCTGAGTGAAAAATTTATGAGAAATCCTACTAAAATACGAATAGAAAAAGAAGAATTAACGTTAGAATGTATTCAACAGTATTATGTGGCTTTACAAAACGATCATCATAAATACGATATGTTAAAAACAATATTTTCTTCTCAAAATTTTAATCAAACGATAATTTACTGCAATAGTGTTAAGCGTGTCGCAGATTTACATAGCGCATTACTTACCGATGGATTCTCTGCGTGTGCTATCCACAGTTCTATGGAAAAACAAGATCGCGATGCTGCTCTTTCAAGTTTTAGAAACGGTATATATAGAATATTAGTTTCATCAAATATAACATCTAGAGGAATTGACATACAACAATTAGGATCCGTTATAAATTTCGATATACCAAAATGCGTGCACAATTACTTACATAGAATAGGCAGAAGTGGTAGATGGGGTAGAAAAGGAATTGCAATTAACTTTATCACAAAGCGGGACGTATATATTATGAAGAATATAGAAGATCATTACAAAATAGAAATCACAGAATTACCATTAACCATGTAGAAATTTAGCAATTCGTTTATTATTTTATATTATAAACGAATTTAATACTATAATGAATTCTATTTTTTTTGCATTGGAATCTAAATTAGATGAGTTTCGAAATATAAATGGCGGCACAGAAGAAGAACAACCCAATACTAAGGGCGTAATTATTGATACTACTTTTAAATTGCCCATTTCCTACGTAGACCCATCTTACGTGTTTCCTTTATCAGATACTATTTCCAACGATTTAGAATTAGTAAACGCAAACGAAACCGGAATGTATAATTATTTATTTCAACCCAAACACGTATTTGCAAAACAAATGATATCTCAATGGAAACAATTATATACTAATCATCCAGAGTTTTTAAAGGATACTCAACAAGTAATCCAGTCTATGGGATCTTATGTTAATCAAACCAATTATAACCTCGATTGTGATAATATTTTATCAATATGGAAAGATATAAAATTAGACGACTCGTTTCTTGAGCGTTACCATTATATGGATTGGGATTTTCTTGCTTATTTAAACAAGTCGTCTTCTTTTTTACAAGCAATTTCATTAGTAAATATTTGCTCACCAGCCATGAGTTTGGCGTTGCCTATTTTATTTCTCATTTTCCCATTTATACTATTAAAAATACAACGCATTCCTATTACATTTGACGTATATACAGAAGTATTAAAAGGAATAGCTAGGAATCACTTTATTGGAAAGGCGCTTATAAATATGAAGAACATTAGTTTTGATAAATTAGTGTATGTTCTTTTTTTATTCGGAATGTATTTATTTCAAATCTATCAAAACGTTTCGTTAGTTCAAAAATTCTATAAAAACACTAAAAAAATAAATACGCAATTGTTAGAATTAAGAAATTATTTAGACTATACTATTTCAAATATGGATTCGCTATTGAATATTTTCACATTAAAACCAACTTATAAAGATTTTTGCATAGACATAATTAAAAATAGAGAAACATTAATTAAACTTAGAGGTGAAATATCAGGTGTTTATGAATTCAAACCAAGCGTCATGAAAATAAATCAAATTGGGTATATGTTAAAGTGTTATTATGAACTATATTCTAATTCTGAATACGAATGTGCATTAAAATATTCAGTTGGATTTGAAGGCTATCTTAATAATTTATTAGGCGTTTATAATAATTATAGCAACGGCATTGTTAATTTCGCATCTTTTAATGATATAACAAAACCAACATGTGAATTTATCAAACAATATTATCCACCATTATTAAACGAGAACCCAGTAAAAAATGACTGTGGATTTGATAAAAACATAATTATATCCGCACCAAATAAATCGGGAAAAACCACTATTTTAAAAACAACCACTATTAATATAATATTTTCACAACAAACTGGCGCTGGATTTTATGAATCTGCCCAACTTACGCCGTACACTCACCTTCATTCATATTTAAATATTCCAGACACCTCTGGAAGAGATAGCTTATTCCAAGCTGAATCAAGACGATGTAAAGAGATTATAGATGCAATTAATAAAGACAATGATCCCATCATTTTTCGCCATTTTTGCATATTCGACGAATTGTATTCTGGAACAAACCCCGAAGAAGCATCTAAAGCTGGGTATGCTTTCTTAAAATATTTATCAAATTATCAAAACGTTAATTTCATTTTAACCACTCATTACTTTTCTATATGTAAAAAATTCAAAACTTCTAATAATATAAAGAATTGCAAAATGGAAGTTAACGTCCTTGAGAATGGCGAGTTTGTTTATACATATAAAATTAAAAAAGGCATTTCTAAAATAAAAGGTGGCGTGCGCGTTTTAAAAGATATGGAATATCCAAAAGAAATTATTGATTCTATTGAAAATTATTGAATTGTAAATTTGTAAACAGATCTGTGACCATTTGTGCTAACAATAAATATTATTTAGAATAAATAATATGTATTAATAAAATATATGTCCGTTGTTCAACCCGCCATTTCGAAATCTATCATTGACGAAATAACATTATATATAAATGCTTATAGGGGAAAAAATCAAGCCCCACCACTAACATGGGACAGTAACATTGCTAATTTCTCACAACAATGGTCCTATTATTTGATTTCTAATAATTTATTTAAACACAGCGGATCTGCTAGTTACGGTGAAAATTTGGCAATGTTTCAAGGATACGGAACTGACATTCTAATGCTGTTAAAAAATGCAGTTGACTCATGGTATAATGAAAATACAAAATATGACTACAATAGACCTCAGTTTTCTTCGGAAACAGGACATTTCACATGTCTGGTTTGGAAATCAAGCACTTCGTTTGGAATGGGAATTTCTATTAATTCTGCCACAAACACAGTTGATATTGTGTTTAATACGTCGCCGCCAGGAAACGTTAGTGGCGAGTTTCAATTAAACGTTTTGTCGCCCAATATTGTACCAGTTCCTACGCCCACGCCAGTTCCTACACCCACACCAGTTCCTACACCCACACCAGTTCCTACACCCACACCAGTTCCTACACCCACACCAGTTCCTAGCCCCGTACCAGTTCCTACACCCACACCAATTTTAAACAAACAATCATTTATTATTGCTTTTAATAATATTATTACTGCCCTAAGAACAAATCAGTCGAGTGTAAACATTACGACATATATTAACAATCTAATAAACCAGCTTTCTACTTATAATTCAACTACTAATATAACAAACGCATTGTACAACGCCATTTATTTAATACAGACAAACCAACCAAAATTTGCCATATATAATCAAATTAAACTAGCCATTCATTATATTTACGCATTATAATATCATTGTCTCAATGAAAAGCTAATATTAGGATCTAATAAATTAAAAGAAATAGATCCGTTCGTTTTTGGCGCCGCCTGCTGTTGTGGTTCTTTGTAGACACCATCGAGACGACTTCTGTATTCAACATGTTTACTCATATTCTTTAATGGATGATAAAGACCTAATTTGTTTATTTCAGACGGTTGCCAGTCATGTTGATAAACAATAGTTTTCAATTCATTTGGTATATCCAACTTTAATTTATTATGCATCGCCACGCTAATAAACATAGCTTCTAGACAAAACAAAGACTTATTTTTTCTAGCATATTCATTTATACAGGACAATAGATTTTTAGACATTCTAACTGCACAAACCATTCCACAATAATGTGGCTCTGGAAAAGCAATATGAATACGACTCCACAACCATTCATTAGGTTTCTTAAAATCGCATTTACTTACCAAAATATCACTTGATTTATATTGATTATCTAATAAAGAAATGGTGGATTCACCGTAAAAAAACACATCTTCCTCCACAAACCAAACATGTTCATATTTTGTATTCAAATTAGAAAAGTAATAAAGCGCCTTATCCCAAGAAATTATACTCGGCATTCCTGTGGTAGTTGAAGAATTAGTAAAAAAATTATCAGAACATTCATCGTTTTTTATTTGCACGAAATTTAAATTGGGATATTTTGATTTGTATACGCTATCATAATCCACTGAATTTTCATCAATAATGAAATAAACATCATGCTCTTTAAAATCCTTCAAGAATTCCATCCATACCGGCAAGGGCTCTTTTGTAAGTATTGCAATACAACTATTCATCGTATTTCTATAATTATATAAAAACGTTTTTAAATATATTTAAAAACATTTATACATAAAGTGCAATGAATATCATTCAGACATGGAAAACAAAAAACATTCCAGAACATTATCAATATTTTGTTAAAAAGGTAAAGGATATGAATCCCACACATAACTACATGTTTTTTGATGATAATGATATTGTTGACTTTATTCAAAATAAAATGCCCGAATATTATAACGTTTTTACTGGTCTGACTTCAAAAATACAGCAAATAGATTTTTTTAGATACCTTGCTATTTATTATTACGGCGGATTATATTTAGATTTAGACATTGATCTAGACATACCCATAGACGATTTTTCTCGTTTGTACGATAAATGTATTTTTCCCGTTGAAATAAAGAATGTATGTGACGAATTGCTAATTAATCAAAACGTCCATTACTTAATAGGGAATTACGCATTTTATAGTTCAGCCGGTCATCCATTTATTAAAAAAATTATTGATAATATTGTATCACAGCGTATCAATGAGAGTGATATAAAAAAGGCGCAAGAAACTTGCACTGACGATATTCGTGATGTATATGTATATTACAGAACTGGTCCTATATTGGTAACACAAACATACGTTGACTATTTATCTAAAAAAGAACATGAGGACGTTCTCATTATTGAGTCGCGACCATATAAAGATAATTGCTTTGGCGATTATGGGCGTCATTGTTGTTATGGATCTTGGCGAAGCTGTCATGCCTTACAAACAACCTTGTAAAAAAATAATAATTGCTAATATATTATTATTTTTTAATGAAGATCATAATTTTTTCCGCAGCTTCTTTATGTGAAGTAACATTCACATTTTTATTATACATTGGTTGCTGACTTTTAAAAACAAAGTATTTCTTAGTTATCGCATTCATATCTTTTAATAAATCATATTGTTCATTTGTATTTTGAGAACCATAACCAGATAAAATATAACACAATCTACCGTTTTTTTCGAGAACGTGGTGACACAATTGGATCGTTTTTTCCCAATAATTATCTAGCCATTCTTGATACGTCTTATATTTTTCAGTGCTTTGTTGTTTCCCTTCGTATAATTCTAAACGATAATAAGGTGGACTAAAAAATACAACATCAAAATGTCCTCTATACAGATTCATAAAAGCTGGGGTTTTGAATAAATCTTCTGATGGTTTGCAATAAATATCGATTGATTTTTGCGGGGCGATTCGTTTTGCCATTTTCTTTGTTTTTTCGCATACACTTGGTATAACATCTGTCCCAACGTATTCAAGAACGCTTTTTGATTCTAAAAAACCATAACAATAAGAAGACCACCCCAAAGTCGGCGTAAAAATTCGAGTTCCCTTTAATACAGATTCATTTAAAGAATAAACTAAATAAGGGTTCATAATAGATGCCCGAAAATAATAAGATGAAAATACGCTACCAAATCGACCATTTTTTAAATAAAAAAGAGAACTTGGTGTAACCATTTTATAATCAACAATATCCTTTAAAAATAAATCTTGTAACATATTCAAATATGTGGGAATGTTCTCGATTCCCGATTTTGTATTCTTTAAAATATCTTCCCAATGTACATTTCGTATAATATTTTTAGAAAGACTCTCTTCATTATTGTTCATATTTCCATTTTTCATGGGTTTCATACAACTTAATCGCGGACGATTTGGATCAATATAAAGTGAAAGACGGTAAAATCGTTCCAAATAATCATTTCGGTTTTGAATATATTCAAATAACAATTTGAGGTTCTCTATTTCTATATTTTTTTTTTCTGCGTATTCTTTTAATGGAAATAAATGAGTTCCTAATTTAACTTTGGCGTGATTTAAAAAATCAATGAAGGATCTATTCTTTTTATGGGGTCTATGAAACATATATAAGAATTTATCCAAGGATAAAATATCCATAATTGAGAACCTATAATAACATGATAAAATATTTACTGATTTTTTTCTAAAATCACTTCTTTCAAGACGTTTCGCAATATTTTTTTATCTAATTTAGCTTGTTCCTCTTCGTGTTCTGCGCCCAAAGAACTAAGTGATATTTTCATAAACGTTTGGTTTTCGGGGGTGTCTAAGTAACGAAATTCTGGATGCTGTTGTTGCCATTCGGGCAACAATTTCAAATTCTTTCTGGCGATTTGATCTAAAGCCATTTTCATTTTCTTATTGTCGTTCTCTTTTTCCCATTTATCCTGATCTTTAACATATACAGTTTCTCTTTTTATATCAGTACAATGGATGGGTCGCATACAAACGTCTGTGTTTTTCAAAGCATTAATAAATATTCGCGATATACCTTCGACAAAACCCAATTTACCAGTCTGTTCTAAATCAGTAACTGTTAAATTCAAAGAATTAACGAAATCCATAATATTTAAAGCATTTCTACATTCTTCATTTAAAAACATATTCAAATTAAATTGATTATTGTTACTATTCGTCACTTGCGTAATGTTGTTTGTAACTTTTGGTTCCTTTGATATTTCTATTAATTGTTTTTGTAATTCCTGATTTTGTTTTAATAATTCAATAATAGTTTGCGTAGGATTCAAAACGTCCGATACATTAACCTCTTCTTTTCCAACCACGATAGTAACTGTTTGACATTGTTTTTTATGATACCATAAACTATTTTTTGCCATATATACTTTATTGCAGTTATCACATACAAAAGTTTTCTTTTTAATTGGCTCGGGTTCAGCTGCGCACTTTTCTGATGGGTTTTCGTTCAATAAAAGTGCATTTCGGTGTTTTCGAGTGGCTATATGGCGATTCCATTGCCATGCAGCACCGCAATTAAAGTCACATGCATCACATTTAAATTTCATCGCACTTTTTTCCATTCTAAAAGGTTCTAAAAAGTTCTATATGTAATAGAACCATAAAAAGTTGTCCCTAAATAGTTTTTAGTAAAAATATTTAATCGCCACACTTTTTGGTTCTATGGAAAAATTATGCAGTGGACATTTAACGAATATTATTATATTATATTAAATCATAAATGCAGCCATAATAAAAATTTATCCATTTTCTGCACTTTTTTCGGTTCTATTACCATAAGATGGTTGAGTAAAAAAATATAAATTAAATATAATGAAACCAAGTATGCATTCAATTCTATAATTATTTTTTTCTGCACTTTTTTCGGTTCTATAAAAAGTTCTATGGCTTAGAACCGAAAAAAGTGCAGAAAAAATTCAGCGTAAAATTACTTAAAAGTTATGCAGCCAAATTTTATATGCAAAAACGTGTTTTGCTGCATTATGCTTTCAATCGATTTTTTTCAAGATTTTAAAGAGGAAAAAATAAAAATGGACATTTTATTTTTGTCCATTTTTCAAAATTGACCCGACTTTTTTTTGGGCATTTTTTAAGGATCTGATTATTCGTAAAACTATTTATTCTAAACTAAAGATTTATTTTTATAATTACAACTGCATTTCAATGAGGAATAATAATATATTTTTAGAATATTTTTATAGATGGGTAAATTATAGAATGTCGTCTAGTTCTAGTGATTCGTCAGATTCAACCCGATACGAAAGACGCCACCGACATAGACATCGACGTTCTAGAAGCAAATATCATTATCATTACTATTATGATTATGGTTATAATTATCCAATCTACCCAGCTTTTCCATTGTTCTTATTTAATCGTAACCGATTTTATTGGTAATAATATTGCAATAATATGCAATATTATTTTTTATGTTTCTTAAACTAAATGTATTATTTTTTTAGGCAGTTGGCTTGTCGGCAGCCTTAGCTGCTGGCTTGCGAGCGGCAGGCTTGGGTTTGGTGTTACGGCGACGAACCGTAGTGAAATCGCCATCTGCCTTCTCCTCAGAAGAGTCTTGGCGAGGCGCGCGACGAGGCTTATTATCGTCGAGGGTGCGGGTCGTGCGACGAAGCTCGCACATCAAGGAACCACCCTTAATTCCAGAGACGTCATTTGCCTGGAACTCATGCGAATCAGTACTCGACTTCACAAGGTCAAACTCGACATATTCGCCCTGAAAAAGGTACTTATATTGAGAGTTTGTAACGCGGATAGCGGAATAATGAACAAAGATATCTTTGCCAGAATTCTCACCGTCGTTTACGGTGACGAATCCATAACCAGCTTTGTTATTAAACCACTTAACTTGTCCAACAAGGCGACTAGACTGTGTATCGGTAGAACTCATCTCTCTCTCTCGATTATATTTATATATCACGATAATTTTTTATATCATTTTTTATAAACATTAATATATATCATGGATTATTTAGCAGGCAAACGATTGTACTCGATTTTATTATTGATCTTAGTAATAATTATTTCTATAATTACCGATCAGTTTGTTAGAAAATATCATTTAGACATCATCAATAAATCATCTGAAAAAAATGTTCTCAACAAATCATAATTTGGCGTTTCGTGATAATCTAATTTGTAACAATGTTCAATGTAACGGTTTATACTCTGAAAGGTTTTTGTATAATCGTTTATAAAATCCCACTGTTTCAATGCTTTGCGTTGTTGATTTTTATAATTTAATATATTTATTTCGTCATAAATTTCTAATTCGTTGGGTTTTTTTAAAGTATCCCACGGAAGTTCTCTGTTTAATAAAAACATTAAAATATATCCAAGTGAAATTAAATCGTCTCGTCTAGAAGGCTGGGTGCCATCGTGAACAAAATAACTAACATATTTTGGTGTACCTATAATATTTTCAATTGTTTTAATAGGCACATGATTACTGGATCCATCTACATAAAAAGCAGAAAAACCAAAATCAATTATAAATAATTCGCCACCCTTTAACATAAAATTTTGCGGTTTAATGTCCCTGTGTAAAATATATAATTTATGAATTGATTCGATTATATTTAGAATTGTAAACGCTACATGGGCGTTTGAAAAATTACTTGTTTCTGCATTCCTATTCAATGTATATTCATACAGAGAGTATTCGTACAATGGCATTACTAGACAAGTAAAATTATAGAACAGGCCGTACCAATATACTATTGGAATTTTTCTTGCACCATGATCATATAAGTATTTTAAAATAGTTGTTTCATGTTTTAATATTTTATAAGCGGTTTTTATGGGTTCGGTTTTAACAGCCAATGATTCATATGTTTTCTTATTTTTTGCAAGGTATACAGTTCCAAACTTTCCATTTCCTATTTTTTTTTGAATGATATATTTGTTTGCAATAATATCATTTTCAATCATAATTTATCTAGTAAATATATATAGGATACTTTTAATATGAAATTGTCAGATAAACATTTTTCGGTTATAGATAAATTTATTGACAAAACCGCGCCATATTATATGCATATGTTAGTGATTCTTCATGTAGTTTATGTTGGTGTATTTTTTGGATTAGTGTCGTTTAATTCGACGTATTTAAATTGGTTAAATATAGCAATTCAATTATTTATATGTTTATTTTTAATGATTCGTTTCTTTCCGTTACGAAAAAATCATACATTAAAAGAACACGATCCTAATATAATTTTTGGATGTGCGGCGTTTTTGTTATGGAATTTAGGATTTATTGAAATTATAAGTAAACGTTTATAAAACAAATCTAGATAATAAACTTCATTTATATAAAATGGATATAAATGAAATATTCAATGGCGTGATGAAAGACCCTTCGTTAATTTCTACTTTGGACATAAATAAATTATTAGAAAAAGTAGAAAGCGAAAAAACTGATTATTTGGAAAACAAAACCGTTTCTTCAGTAAATGATGAAATTTATGAAATAATTAAAAATATTGGATTAGATAAATCAACATTTGATAAACTTATGGGGTATAGATATGTAGATGAAATTCATGAACTACACAAGGGGAAACATATTCGTTGGATAAGAAAATCAGAAAAGCCTTCTTTAACAAATGGTGGAATCGTAACAGATATTAAATTTTTAGAAAACGGAACACAAATATTGTGTATGAATTCGCAAAAAAGATTTATTCAATACAAGTTTGATGAATGCTATACATTTCAAAAGTTATCTATGGAAGAGGAATTGATATTATTGGCTTATCAACATATTGAAAAATGAATCAACTGCTTTTCTTTATGGTGAATCGAACAGTGGGTTGTTTATTTTTTTTAGTCCGCGTTCTTTTGTTTGTTAATAAAAAAAACTCTTTGACGTGATACATCATTTTCTGCGCGACGTAAATATCTAAGTTTCCATTCATTCGGTTACCTGTATAAAAATAATTAAATCCTTCAAAGATTTTATCATATATATCTTTCACTTCTATTTTCTCTAAAAATTGAGAACCCATTTCTGAATGAATAAATCGATTAATTATTTCATCGACGCTTAAATTGTGATAATACGACGCGGGTTGTATGTAATAAACGCGCTCTTTTTTCATTTCGTAGAATTCACTATTATCAATAAAACAAATTTCAGTTGTTTTTGGCAAAAGTGTGCATTTTATGAAATCACTATGAGTTTTGTCGTGAGTGGTTCTGGATAGTTCTATGGCTTTGTTATTTATTTTAAACGCAAGAATAATTTTATCAAATATGGGTTTGTCGGATTTAAGTTTATAATTAAAATAATTTGATATAAGCGTCGGCCAACTTTTATGACATTGATTGTTTGTGTAAATATACATGTTATGAAATTTATTTGCTTTTCTCTTTTGATATAAATAATCCAATATCGATAAAATCCCATATCTTAGAAATTCCGGGTATAGGTCTAAGAGTTGATTAAAGTTAACTTGTATATTATGTATTGCTTCTAATGGTTTAAGTGCTCGCCATAACATATCCAATTCTACAAATGAACCTAGCGTCTCGTCTAAATCGAAAACTATAACCTTGTTATTGTTTTTATACTTGGGTTTTATAAAATATTTTCCTTTGTATATTTGCACGTATGTTTCGTGCATGACTATACTGATTAATATATAAAATATGGCTATTTTATATATTTCAATTATTGTAATTATCAGAGTTCTTATCAGAGTTCTTATCAGAGTCCTGTTGAACCAAAACCCCCATCCGCTCTTTCTGTATTTGAAAGATCGTCTTCGTTTACCAATACAACATAAATAGGACAGAGAGTCGGATGACATATTTGTAACAGTCTAGTGTTTTTTTCAACAGTATAATTTAAACCATTAGACGAACTGATACAACGAAACGCGCCAATTAATGTCCCGCGATATCCAGAGTCTATTATGCCCGTATGGTTTGCCAACATTAGCGGGGTTTTTGATATGCTTGATCTAGGATGAATTGTGTACGCGCATGTTGTCAATTTATCAGAAGACACTTCACAATATACCATTTCTGCGTTGACATTCATGTCGATAAATTTAGTGTCAAACAATCTATTAAAAACAACCTCCTGTGGAACAAATAGATCAAATCCAGAATCAGCAAAAGCATTATTCAATATCATTTTATTGTGAAACGCCACTTTATTTTCATATTGACTTCTCAATGCATTATCTGGAACAGCTAACTTTAATATTGCGAAATTGTTGGACGTCGAAATAGAAGTGTTTTTTATATTTTGATAATGTTCAAATACACTATAGCTCGTTGTCATTTCTATATTTTATTTACCATTTTATTTTTATATTCTTTCCATGAAATGTTTTTCCCTTCGATAACGGGTTCTTTTTCGTCGGCGCGTTCTTTATCTAAGTTATCAGCATGTTTTACTGCGCTATCTAAGTAAAGCTCTTTTAATATTTTACCAATCATAACAGATCCTTCGTGTTGATCGACGCGACCATCCTCTATTAATTTTAGCACAGTTAAAAACTTGGTCATGATAGTTAAATCTAGCTCATTGCGAACTAATTTATTAAAGATATCATTGTAATTACGATGTAAAAATTCGCATTCGTTTTGACATAATAGATATAATTCATCTTTAGACATCGTTGGATTAGTGTTTTTTAAAGTATCTATTTTTCGAACATCGTCTCTTATAAGAACACTATGTTTTAATTTGCGAATATTATCAGTATTATTTTCACATTTCATCTCATCGATTAATTGTTTTAATTGAAGCCTTTCTGTGTTATTCATATCGGAATTCATAATAAATTCGTTATAAAACATTGGTTCATATTTTTATATCCTTATTTAGCAAATAATCATATCAATGATATTTTTATCTTATAACTATGTATATAAATTATGAAATTTTATACTAGCGTTGCTATTGCAAGTATAGTTTTTATAATAATTATTGTATCTACCACTTGCGGATGTACATCGTTTGTTCCATATAATTCCGCCGGTGCTTTTTCAAAAGAATACGCATATGAAGGATTTACGGCAACCCATCATGCTGGTGAATATGGAAGCTCTAAAACCAACGTTCCTATAGATTCTTACAAATCGTTTTTAACGAATCCCGACATGGACAAATGTAAAAAAATATATGGGTTTGATGGACTATATTGCAAACCGTATGAAGCCGACAACAAAATAGACCCTTTTTCAGAGACTCATGGAAGTTTGGATTGCATTGGAAGCAGTAGTGGTTTAACTAATTCTGCTGGCGGATTATGTTTAAGCGAAAGCCAAAAACAAATGTTAATGACACGTGGTGGCAATCAAACTGGCGCGCCCATGCAAATCGGCTACTAATTAATAGGCTTTGGATTAATGTTATCAAAACTTTTATAACATTTCTCACAATAATAAATGGTTTGGCTTGAATCTGGTGTTATATCAATAGAATCTATAATAATATGATGAATGCATTTATTTTCCAAATATTCAGAAACGCCTCTAACGATCTCTTTGTATTCCGAATTCCTTAATTTTTCTGGGTATAATTCCAAATATGATTTTACTTTGGCCATGATTTCAACGTCTGGCTGTTCCATAATACATGTAATATTGTTTTTTGTTTATATATTTTTAGTTTACATATACGTTTCGCAAATACGCGGTTTCATTACAAATTAACTGACAAATTTAAAAAGTATAAAAAATTGAAATGTTTTTCTAGAACAATTTTCATACCAATTAATACAACAATGGCGACAATCACTCGTTTTCCACCAGAACCAAATGGATATTTGCACATTGGTCATTGTAAATCTTTATTGATAAATTACGACGAAGGGAACTCATGTCATCTAAGACTAGATGACACAAACCCGACGGGCGAAAGCGAATTGTTTGTCAATGAAATAATGAACGACATGAAATGGCTTGGATATGAACCAGGCGTTGTGACATACACATCGGATTACTTTGATAAATTGTTTGATTTCGCTTGCATTTTGATTAAAACTGGGTATGCGTATGTTGATTTTTCAGCACCAGACACCATTAAAGATGAAAGACGTATTGGACTTGAAAACGTTTACAGAAATATGTCACCAGATGTCCATTTAAGAGAATTCGAAAATATGAAAAATAAAAAATATGCGGCTAGTGGCGCCGTTCTTCGTTTAAAAATAGACATGGCGCATGACAACCATACATTAAGAGATCCGATTGCATATAGAATAAATTATTCTCGGCATTTTAAAACTGGTGAAACTTGGTGTATATACCCGTCGTATGACTATAGCCATGGCTTAGTAGATGCTCTTGAAAAGATAACAACTTCTTATTGCACAGATGAGTTTTATATTCGTCGAGATTTATACTATTGGACACCAATCACATTAAACGGGTTAGGATGCCATTTACCTCTAGCAAATGTTCACGAATTTGGAAAACTTACTGTTGAAAACAATACACTATCTAAAAGAAATATTAAAAAATTAATAGACGATGGCGCAGTGTCTGGTTACGACGACCCGTCGTTGCTTACTGTGCGAGGAATGCGTAATCGTGGATATACACCAGAAATAATTAAAGCTATCGCAAAATGTTCAGGGCTTGGTAAAGTAAAAACAGTTGTCTCTATGAAATTAGTGCACCATTTGTTAATTGCTAATTATAATTCCAGCGCAACCAGATGTTTTGCCGTAATTAATCCTATCAAATGTATAATTTCTAATCTAAACGAAGAAAAAATTTGCAATCATCCGCATATACCAAACAACCCTGAATATTTTCACACTACAACAATAAGTAAAGAAATTTATATAGAAAATGATGATTTTAAATTGGAGCATGGCGATGACTACTATCGTTTGTCGCCGATAAATAAAATGGTTAGATTGAAGTTTTATGATATTGTGAAATATGAAAACATCATGGACAATACTGTTTATGTTAGTGCGTGTAATTTGAAAAAAGACAAATCGGTTAAATCAACTATTCATTGGCTTTCAGTAAATCATGCCGTTCCGGCAAAATTTATATTCATAAATAATGAAAATCCGCTTATAAAAAATATTTACGATGGATTTGTTGAAAGCTATGTATTGGAATGTGACAACGATATAATATTTGAATTTGAAAGAATTGGTTATTTCAAGTTATTGCATAAAGATGAAAGCAATGTTCCATACTATCTTTGTATAGTTCATTTGAAATAGCGTTAGGAAAAAAATTATTATAAATGTGTTTATTTGTTTTTTTTGTTGATGTTTACACATACATTTGCGATGTTTACACATACATTGCCAACATGCTCTGATTCGTCTTTTCATTCTTAATCAAAATATCAAGTTCCTTCTTCGTAACAGTAAACGGGAATGTGACATTCAAATCAATGTCCTTGCTGAACAAGCTCTTTCCAGGCTTGACTAGGCGGAACAAATTAAGCTTCGTATAAATTATCTCAAGACAACGCTTCAAATTGCGCACGCCAGCCTCATCAGCAGTGAGTGACTCGTTTGAAATAATATACTGAATTGTCTCATCGGGAATGATGACGTCTTCTTCCTTGAAGTTAACCTGCTCGCGAATCTTAGGAAGCAGATAATTGCGAGCAATAATAATCTTTTCCTTGGCTTCATAACCCTTCGTTTGAATGCGATACATTCTATCGCGCAAAATAGGATTCACCTTACTCTCGTCGTTATAGCTGAAGATGAAGAGGCACTTGCTAAGATCAAAGTCAACTTCCGCAAAGTACTTGTCGTGGAATTGATTGTTTTGCGAAGTATCCGTCAAATGCGTCAAGATACCAATAATTTCCTCACCCCTTGGGGTGTCGCTAATCTTATCCAACTCATCGAAATAAATCACGGGATTCATGCACTTGCTGTCGATCAGAATCTGCACAATCTTACCCCAACTACTTCCTTCGTAGGTATAAGAATGACCCTCTAGAAAGCTAGCGTCACCGGTTCCACCAAGAGCAATAAACGCAAACTCGCGACCAAGAATCTTGCTAATACCTTCCTTTACCAAACTAGTCTTGCCAGTTCCCATGGGGCCCTTGATAGCAATCGCAGTTCCGACTGCGCTAGGATTCGCAATCCATTGACCAACCAATTGCATGATCTGAAGCTTGGCGTCGTCTAGGCCATAAACGCAATCGTCTAGCTTAGCCTTTGCTGTTTCCATAAAATCGCTGCAAACATCGATTCCGTCTTCCATCTTGACAGATAGATCCTTATAGATTCCAAATGGAACGCGCATAAAGGTATCCACCCAATTCTTGATCTTGTAATATTCGTTATCACTGGGATCCATTGAGCGCAAGACGTTCAACTTTTGCAAAGCAGTCGCCTTAAACTTAGACGGCATGTTGGAATCTAACAAAGCAAGGCGATATGGCTTCTCAATGTTGATGTGTTGATTGATTTCCTTGAGATCATTCATGATCTTCAGTTGCTCCTTGTTAGAAAGCTTCTTCTTGAAGTAATCAATCTCATTGGTTCGCTTCTTGTCAATATGGATCAAGCTATGATAAGTCTTTGCGTTTTGCGAGCGCGCCTTCTTTACGAGTTCCTTGATGGAATCGTTGCACTCTTGGATTGCGTTGCGAAGAATCTTACTGGTGGGCTTCTTGGCGAGTTGATCGGCAAGATGCTTCTTTGTTTCAGCCAATTCCAAATATTCTTGGCGAACGTCGGCTAGTTCATTGACCTCATCAACTTTATTCACCAGCTTTTCCTTCTTAGACTTCTTAACAACAGACTTCTTCTTTTCGCTGACCTTCTTCTCAGGAAGCTCAGTCTTCTGATAAGACTCTTTCATAAAAGTCTCTTCGTCGTCACTGTTGCAATCTGGCTCATCTTCCTCTTCGATGAGATCATCCTCAGCTTCGTCCATTTCAAACATAATACTATAAAATTTGTTCGCTGCCGCTTCGTCATCACCTTCATCATCAGCTTCGTCTTCGACGTCATCATCATCGTCGTTTCCAACGAGATGCTTTTTGTTGGGCTTAGGCTTTTTTGCCGATTTCTTCGACATCTTCTTATCATCACCAACAACGTTGTTGAAAAGCTTGTCTAGAAATTTGTGGAAGTAATTCTTGCCCATCTGCATGTCAAGAGAACTATCATCTTCTTCATCAATTTCGATGGTATTCTTCTGAGATTGCTTCTTATTGCGGCGAGATCTTGTCTTTGGCGGCGTGTACGACGAATCGCTCAATTCATCATCTTCATCTTCATCATCGTCGCTGCAAGTTTCATAGTCACCTTCTTCTTCTTCATCTTCATCTTCATCTTCTTCATCATCAACAAGTTCAATTTCAATATTCTCATCATCATCATCAGAATCACCCTTGTTCTTCTTGAGCTTTGAATTCTTCTGGTTGCGAAGGGCGGTCTTCTTCTTTTCAGCGATAGTTTGCTTGGTAGACGCAGGCATTTTATGTATATACGAAATGGTTTTTAAACCGGTTGGATTTATCTTTTATTTTTAACAAATCAGAAATCCCAATTTTTCAAATCTTTTCAAACAACATGTTTTGTAATTTTATGAAAAAACAAGAGTTTCGTTAAAATTATAATTTTATAAATTCACAAATGTTTTAATTAAACCAAGGAATTGTTGAAACATACATGATAATTTCATTTTCCATAGTAATTGCTGGAGACCATTCGCGTCCGCTGCAATATAATAAATCAAAATGATTAGGCATGTCGTTAATTTCCCTTTCGCCATTTTTTACATAAGTTACTAATGTCCACGTGGGTGGGCGAAACGGGTATTCGTCAGTGTAATGAATTAAATATTTTAAAATTCGGTCATCTTTTAAAAATGAAAAGATGATGTTATTAATATCCTTTGGCAACTCTTTTATATAAGTTTGTATTGGGCTAACATTATATTTTTTAATTTTTATTGTTAATTCGGCTGTGTTTATTTCATTAGGTGATTCAAAGAACGATATTTGGCGCTTTGTGTAATCAGTGTCTTTGTAACCCCAAAAATATTGTAGATTTGATAAATCACAACCTTGATTAAGCAAATTACTAAATCCACGGTCAAATCTTCGTGTGGCGGTTTGTCTAGACATTGTTATAACATCTGTATACGCTTATATTTTTTATATACATTAAGATTCAATTTTTTACTTTACGAATCGAATTCAAAAAATTGAATCTTAATGTATATAAAAAATATAAAGTATATAGTTATAGAGGATAGAAATGTCGCAACAGAAATCCAAAATGAATGAATATAAACCACCCTCGAAAATTATTGGTGTTCAATTTAGTATGTTGTCGCCAGAAGAAATCAGGAAAAATTCAGTCGTTGAAGTGACCTCGCGTGATACATATATAAACAATAAACCTGTAGTAGGGGGATTATTTGATCCAAGAATGGGCGTTTTAGAACCGGGTATTATTTGTCCTACTGACGGTTATACTTACATCGATACGCCCGGATATTTTGGACACATCGAATTGGCTCGCCCAATATTCTTTATTCAACACATCAAGGAAATTATGAAAATTTGCAAATGTGTTTGTTTTAAATGTAGCAAACTTTTGATCAATAAGAA
>Ga0136644_10000516_pt1 | contig 31003 bp, 33 predicted proteins | sample C_130820_EF_Meta_FD_94780 | JGI IMG/M metagenome (GOLD analysis project Ga0136644, IMG submission 94780) | Freshwater microbial communities from Lake Croche, Canada to study carbon cycling - C_130820_EF_MetaG (v2) (version 2) | ecosystem: Environmental > Aquatic > Freshwater > Lake | place...
TCTTATATTTACCACTTTATACATAGCGCTCAGATTGGTAATATCAAAAGGCGCTTTTTTTAGACGGCTATTGACAGCCTCATGAAGATTATATAAATACATACGCACGTATTTACCAAAATCTGCGTAGGTGTCGGGAATATTTACAGGATGTGCTAAAATATACGCGTTTAAATGTGTGCGACAAGTTTCACAAGCAAGTGACTTGTGTAAAGTAGTCAAAATGATTTTCCAAGCACGCTTTTCGTCACCCTGAAGACCAGGTAAGGGAGCAGAACCGGCCCGCTCACCAAGTGCATGAAGCAAGGTCCAAAAGACCGGTCCCCATTCTGTATTTTCAGGTACATTAATAGGTTGATTTCTACATTTACAACCCATTTGTGTCTTATTTTAGGTCATAATAAATTCTACTAAATAAAACGCTTAACGTCGGTATAAGACGTTACGCCCTGAAAGGATGTTCTTAAATTAAGTATTTAACGGTAAATAAATATAAACATGTATAGTATATGAGTCATTCTGAATTAGATATTGAACACTGGAACCCAGATTTAGAACAAGTTGTGAAAAACGACGGTGAGCAATGCCAATCATTGTTTTGGATGCATAATGAAGCAGCTAATTTGAACGCTAAATGCAATGACAGAATTCAGATTCCGGCAATTATATTAGCCTCAGTAACCGGATTCTTATCTGCCACATCAACGCTTATTCCACCAGTAGGGATTGGTGCTATGGCACTCAGTGTAGGAATTCTGAACACTATTAATTCATATTATAAATTTAGTCAAATATCAGAGGCTCACAGTTTAACAGCAAAACTATATTTTAAAGCATATAAGATAACAGAAACAGAATTAGCTTTACCAATACACCAACGGGAGCACGCGATTACGATTCTTCAAAATCTTAGAGACACTATGGTACGTATATCAGAAATTGCGCCACCTTTACCGTCGTCCGTAGTATCAAAATATAACAATACCTTCAAGACATCAGTAGTTACCAAACCTATTATTGCTGCTGGAATGGTACCGATTACAATTTGTGTGGATAAACAAGATAAAGTTGATTTAGTCAATTTAACTCTACCGAACACAGTTGATATAAGTTCAAACACAATGGAACAATGGCCCACAATAAAACGACAAAAGTAAATCATTATTGTCAAATACTTAACCAAAGATAAACTTGGCAGTCATAATAAATTGTTCATTATTTTTAGACTCATTATATACATGATATAGCGCATAATTTTTATTTGTTAAATCATTTATCATATACTTATAATTAGGAATAACAACACAAGGAACTTCATTATAAATTCTCCAAAGATTAAACCACATATCGTCTGCTGTTTTACATAATCTAAGATAATCAGTAGAAAAGATTCCATGGGTATATTTTGGATGTATCTTTCTTTGAAACATAGACGGATGATATAAAACCGCACCCTTCCCAGTATGAAAATTATGAATGTCCATAAAACGAGCCCTTGATAATTTATATACACTTAAATCGTCGCTGTCTAAGAAAAATCCACGACATGAAATACAAGCACCGGTATTTTTATAGTCGTTAATCATAGTTTCAATAAGAGTGGGCGCATAGATAGTATCATCATCTACTGTAATAATAATTTCATCAGAAGACCATTTGTCTTTCAATAAGGGTAAAAGTTTTCGAAATGGACCCGTATTTTCTGTGTAAATAATATTCACCGGTAGATTTTGTAACCAACCTGGAACAATAGGATACCCTTTATCAAGTAGATATTCATTAGAAGAAAGATATAAAAATATTGCATCTGCCTTTATAGTCTGATTTAAAAGACTTTTAATACAACCTTCCAGAATTTTTTCGTTAGCATATATTGATGTAAGTGATACATTTATTTTCATTCTATTATTATGATTTGTTAAATGCTTAAATATAAATCACCTGTTCAAGTAGGTATGAATAAAATATACATCCGAACAGAGGATATACCTAATGAGTTTCGTACACCCTTAGTACCGTCCGATGTTAGAAAACTTATTAAAAAAGGTTTTCAAGTCTATGTCCAAACATCAAAGAATCGCATTTACAAGGATTCAGAGTATTCACATGCTGGTGCCGTTTTAACGACTCAGAAGTGGTATAATAAAACATATAAAGATGCCTATATAGTGGGCTTAAAAGAAATATATGACTTGTCATATTTAGATAACCACACACATATCTATTTTTCACATTGTTTTAAAAATCAAACAAACTGTCAGGAAATATTGACCGAATTCAAAGAATCCAACAGTATAATCCACGATTTTGAGTATTTTCTAGATAAAAATAATAAACGTATTATAGCCTTTGGTTCTTATGCAGGACAAGTGGGTGCCTCTCTAGGTCTAATACAATATTATAACAAAATAAATAACATCAAAACCTCAAAATTAAAGCCCTGGTCCTCAAAGCAAGAAATGTATGAAGCTATCAAGAACCATACCATAAAAAATCTTAAAATTGCAATTATAGGCGCCAATGGGCGCTGTGGCCAAGGTGTTCAGAAAGTTCTTCAAGACTTATCAAAACCCTATGACAAATTGGATAAGACTGCAGACTTTAGCACACTGGAACAATATGATATAATATATAACTGTATATTACTTGATACATCTTACAATAAGGTTTGGTTTTCAAGTCAATCAGAATTTAATAAACCCTTAGTTATAGTGGATATAAGTTGTGATTATTCAAAGCCTAACAATCCGATTCAAATATATAAGACGGCAACCACCTGGAATGAACCTGTCTTTTATTACAACAACTACGTAGATATTATTGCCATTGATAATTTACCATCGCTTTTACCTAAGGAAAGTTCTGATGAATTTTCAAATATTTTCAGAGGTCTTTTATGTCTAAGACAACAAGATGAACAAAATCCAATTTGGCAAAAAAATTTACAAATTTACCGTGAAAAAAGTGAAAAAGTAGAAAAAATTGAAGACACATAGTTCCCAAACTTTTAGATTGACACGATTTACACACTTAGCCAAAGAAGCTAAAATGTCTTGCACCCGTGTTATTGACTACAGTGCCAAGCTGCGCGCGCTCCACAACGCTGACCCCGTGCTAAACGCCATGCTAAACGGCACAGGACCCAGCTGGGGTGACCTTATCCTTATGGATGGACCTGAGGAGACGATGGCGGAGAAGCAGCTGTTTAAGATGCGCCAGCAGCAGGCTGCTGCCCGCTATGAGGAGATGATGATGCTTGAGGCAGAGGAGCTCAAGCGCCTGCAGATGCAGTGGGACAAGGAGGCACAGGAGGACGCCAAGTACATCACGGCCCTTTGGGCTTCTGAGGCGTACTGGGTCAACAATCACTGCAACTGTAATGAGACCGACGTGGAGAATCATGTGTCTGAGGATGGTAAGCCGTGCATGTGCTTTCAGAAGATTCACCTTGATGAGGCTGGTGAGCCTGAGGAGTGTCGTTTCTTCAACAGCCCGGCTGGATGCCGTGACGGTGACAAGTGCTTCTATAAGCACATTGAGCGCAACCCGGCCGAAATGCAGTGCCGCTTCGAGCTGAGTGATGTTGGCTGTAACCCTGGCTTTGGTCGCAAGTGCCCGTACAAGCACACGAAGCCTCAGGTTCCTGTGAGCGATGTGATGTGTCGCTTCAACTTCAAGTGCAAGCCCCGCAAGGGCACCACGTGCCCGTACAAGCACGGCTTTTAAGTACTAAAGCATAAATAACTAAATAAAAAATAAAAGATTTTTTGCCTCATTTTATTTTTTCTTGTTTCTATCTAGGTGTACATGGATTTTCCTATTGAATCCATAGAAAATATAAATTGTCCAAAGGCGCAAACTATCTTATGTGGTAAATACACCTTGGCCAAGGGTTTGTGTGTAAAGTCAAAACGTGAGTGTAATAAACGTACGCGAAAATCACGTCCCATATTGAATCTTGAAGCCAGTAGTAAAGGAAGGAGCTTTGGTTATGTAGTTGATAATTTAGGACGTGGTTGTTATCCCACAGAACTCAAAATGGATTTTGAAAAGATAAATACTCATTATGATACGATTCCCGATTCTTTTAAACTAATGACATATAATATTTGGGGGCTTTCTACCAAGGAAAAATTTAAGAAACTATTTAAGTTACGTAAGAACCTGTTATTAGACATACTCAAGGAATCAAATGCCGACTTAATGTGTTTTCAGGAAATGAGTCACGAATCCTACTTAGAGTTAGCTGAATTTATCAAGACCTATAAATATGCATCTGAAATTCCCTATCCAGCAAACAAAACCGAACGTAATCGCAATGTAGAGGTCTATTTTTTGTCTAAATATACACCGAAACGCGTTGCCGTTTACGGTCTTCCTGGTGTATTAAATTATGAAAATTCCATGTGTGTAGTTGAATTTCCCAATCTTATCATTTTTAATTTATATATTCAAGCGGGTTCTAAGGCATCTATAGGGCAAGAAAAGACCTGGATTCATTTTAGTCGTTGTCGTTATGACTTGTTAGATAATGTGTATAACATGATAAAAAAGCACTACTCCAGAAATAATGTAGTTATATGTGGTGATTTTAATTTTCACCTTGACGGTGACAAATCAGATTGGCCAGAAATGGAAATCATTCACAAATTAAAAACTGAAATGGGTTTCATAGATACCTATAGACATCTGAATAAAGATGCAGGTCTAAGTGAAGATACCGACAAGAACCTTATGAGATTCAATCAGAAATTAGTAGATAAGAAATACCGTTATGACGGTATATTGTATAAGCCAGCACTCAAATCATGGAGACTAGAAGATTCAAAGCTCATCGGTCAAGAATTAAAATACCTTAACCAAAAAGATTCAAAGTGGTTCTTTGAAACAGTATCAGAAGCAACCAAACAAGATAAAACAGTTGCAGAATTAAAAGGTGTCAAACACAATAAAACTGGATATAATCTTCCTATTAACGCATCGGACCACTTTGGTGTATTAACTGAATTTACCTATAATGTCGAATAAGTTTATTCGATAATAGCGCATAAACTGTCGGTACAATTAAATTCACTGTGATTAATCCTAATCTAATGATTAGCGACCCATCAATTTTAATTCCGTAGAAATTAAGCCCTAATTCATGTAATAAACTATATTTTTCAATGCGTGTCATTTCATCGGTAGAGAATAGCTCATGTTTATAAAGATAATAAATTACTTGTTTTTCCTTATTATTTAGTAGACAGATTTGGTAAATATACCATATCAAGGATAACGATTTAATAATAACACCAGCAATATCAGTGTAACGATTGTTATATAATATATTCACTAAATCAATCGGAATATGATATGTTAAAATAATGAATCCCATGAAAACAACAAAGTTCCAGTGTTTTCCAAAGACCTTAATTGCCTTATGGTGAATTTTATAAGATTTATAAAACTCTTCTATGTTTGGTCGACTACGTTTAATGCTTTTTAGCCATATATTAATACTCTGTGTTCTTTGAGCCAATTTTATACATATAAAATAATATAAGAGAGAGCAAATTGAGAAATAAAAGTACCAAGCAACTGACATATAAATATTACCAATTTGTATCAGTATATCTTTTTCCGTATGATAACCAAATTGAATAAATGCGTCATATAACCAATACAGCATAAATATACTATAAAAGAATAAGCTAGTATTTTCTGTAATACGGTCAATAGATGTGTGTTCAAAACAACTTGTTGTTTGCCACGATAAATATTTATACATCAAATAATTATATGCAATAAATGCAATAAATAAATCAATACTGTATAATATAGGTTCAAATAAATAGTAATTAGAATAATATAGAGGACTAAAAACTGACCCAATCAGAATTGTAGAAGCAAATAATGGCAAGGGTTTGTAAAAATACGTATTGATAAAAGGTATAAGAGTTATATCAAACATGCGGTGTATGTATTTTTCACATGATGGTATTTCATCTATTTGACTCATTAGTATAATATTTTATTTTATATTTAACGTCCAATACTTAAGTCAAGAAAGCTCCTACTTACCGTCAAATACTTAAGTTAAGAACATCCTTTAGTGTGTTCTTAACTTAAGTACTTAACTTCGGTATGAGACGTTATAAAAGGATTCGGTACGTGTAACATTTCTATCCCATATTACATCAAAGGTGTTAGCCTTCGGCCAAAGATAATTGACCTTAGAATCAGGAAACAGCACTTCTAGACGTCGCTTAATTTCGTTACCAAAGGCCTCATCAAAGACACAACAGGGGTCTGACTCTGACCACTTCAGATTTGGCTTAGTCCAACGATACATTAGAGCGCTACCCTTTGACGCCTCTGTAAGAACGCCATTATAGATTTCAGCAACAGTGCGCTCAATACGAAGCTTTCGTTCAGTATATGGAAGCATCATCAGGTCAATAACCGTATGAGGATAAGGATTTGCGTTAATCAACTTAAAACAAAGTGCAAAGAAAGTGTAGTAAATAAGATACATTTTATTTTTCATCATAAAAACACTAAGAAACAGTTTTCAATTTTATAAAATAAAGTAAAAATTTGAAGAATAAGATTATATCATAATCTCACGCTAAAATGCCACCAATGAAGAGTATTTATAATTTGCTAAGTGACGCCTTTGAAAGAATTCAACAAGATGAACGCAATTATATTAAACATGTGACCGATAAATATAAGATAACGATTACTAGTAATTCTATGTCAGGTACAGCCAACCTTGAATTATTTCTCAATGGACGTGATGAGCTATTTGATTACGATGATTCGAACAGTCTTTTCAATAATGATACATGGTCCGATTTCTGTATGGTATTCGAAAGTCAGATTCCAATTATGAATAATAGTCTTGCCAACGCTATTGTAGCCATACGCTCCAATAACAATTCGTTTATTACAGCAAATGAATTCTTGAGAAGTCTTGTACCACCAGCTGTAGTAATTCCTCAAAATGAATTTATTACAGATGACTTTGAGGAAATGCCACAAATTGATAATCAGATTACAGATGCTGAAAATCCAGACCAAGCTTATGAATCGGATGATTAAGCCGTTATTCTGACTCATCTAGTTTCTGAAACTGAATACCTAAGGTCTTCATATTGTCAATAATACGCTTTATATCATCCTTCGCTCTAAGTTGAAGGCCGATTACAGCAGGTCCAGTCTCCTTATTAATAAGGCGTGTATAACGAAAGTAAATAATGTCATCACTAGGTCCCAAAACCTTCGTTATAAAGTCTTTCAAGGAACCTGCCTTTTGAGCAAATTGAATCTTGAAATAATGCTTTAGACCTTCATATACTAAGCTACGCTCCATAATTTCAGGCATTCTAAAGACATCTGAATTACCACCAGAAATAACACTGACCACATTTTTACCCTTAATATTTTCGGCCAAAATATCAAGTGCGCATAGAGATAAAACTCCAGCCGGTTCAATAATATATCCACATTCGTTATACATTTGTAGAATCTTTGAGCATACATGTCCTTCATCAATTAGAAGCATATCATCTAGATTATCTTTACAGATGGGAAAGTTCAAGGCACCAACTTGCTTTACAGAGGCCCCATCGACAAAGGTATCAATTGTGTCAAGACGTTTAACAGAACCATTTTTGAGTGACTCATACATTGATGGCGCACCTAGTGGTTCAACGCCAACAATCTTCGTCTTAGGTGATACTTGACGAATATAAGCAGACACACCGGCAGCCAAACCACCACCTCCAACAGGTAGAAACAAATAGTCCAATGACTGTGTTCTAATCCACTGTGACCAAAGCTCATAACCCACAGTAGCCTGTCCCTCAATGACTTTTTCATCATCGAATGGATGAACAAAATCTATACCCTGTTCACTGCTATAGCGGTTTGCTTTAGCAAAAGATTCGTCAAAATTGGCACCCTCTAGAAAGACAGATACATAAGACCCACCAAACTGCTTGACCTTATCAATCTTCTGTTTCGTCGTAATCTTAGGCATGAAAATATCACCCTTTATACCTAGTTTATTACAACTAAATGCCACACCCTGAGCATGATTACCTGCTGAGCATGTGACTACCGATTTTTTACCAAGGTCAGATAAAACAGACATCTTGTTATAAGCCCCACGTAGTTTATAGGAACGGACAAGCCCCAAATCCTCCCTTTTTAGAAAGACCTGAGAACCATGGCGTAAACTTAGTTCACGGTTCACTTGTAGTGGTGTATGTTCACAAAAGGCACCTAGTCGCTTACTAGCCAACACGATATTAGAGAGCTTTGGATAATAGGATGTCATTAATGAATACGTACAACAATAGTACTCTATCAATTTTAATTACATATACCGTCAAATACTTAAGTTAAGAACATACACTAAATGTTAACATCGCAAAACTATCTAAAACCCTATAACACTGAATACATTATTCAGAATGATAATTGGTCTGTATGGTTACGGACGTTTCGGTAAATTTCTATGCAAGTACCTTGAAGAATATAATTTTGATGTTATTGTCACTTCTGTTGAAGAAGTCTTACATAGAAATTATGTGGATGAAAACACCTTCTTCCACTCTACAATGGATATGGTTATTTTTTGTAATTCAATAAATAGCTTTGAAGAAGTTATACATAAAATTAAAGAAGCAAATCCAGCTTTTTTCGACGACAAACTCATAGCAGATGTATTAAGTGTCAAGGAATTTCCTCTCAATGTCTATAAAAAATACAATATCACACAAAATATACTATTAACACACCCTATGTTTGGTCCAGATAGTGTAACACATGGCCATTTTTGGAAAAATAAGAAATTTGTGTATTATGTAATAAATACCAAATTACATACAACATACAATAATTTTATGGAATTTTTAACAGCCTCACAATGCGACCTAATCTTCATGCACCCTAGTGAACATGATAAGTGTGTTGCCAACAGCCAATTTGTAACTCATTATGTGGGACGCTCACTAAAAGAACTAAATTTAGAGGAAACACCCATAAATACGCCCAGTTATGAAAATTTATTAAATATAACCAAAACCACGACGAATGATTCCTTTGAATTATTCAAAGGTATGGCCTTAAAAAATTCATATACAACACCAGTTATAGATGACCTAGTATATTCAATATGTAAACTAAGAACAACCTTACATCCACCCACAAATATCTACTCCGCAACCAGTGCTATAATGAACAAAATTAAGGCATCAGAAAATAAAAATATGATTAATGCAGCAATAGGTGTACCATCTTGGGGCCCTGATACCTTATTTGATAATAGTTATTCCTTGAGCGGTGGAAATCCAAAGTTAAAAACAGCACTAACAGAATTTTTTGACAACAGGTTAAACACTGCAAATATTCTAATCACACCAGGTGGTAAGCCAGCCTTACATTATGCTATATCAGCTTACACAAACATTGGAACATCGTGGTTAGTACCCGCCCCTTATTGGGTTTCGTATCCAGACATGATAAAATTAGTGAATGGTCAAACGATAATAATTGAAGGTGATATCAAAAATAACTGGCTTTTTGATTTAGACAAGGTCGAAGAGTACTTCAAGATGGAAAGAGTAAATGGTATTATCATCTGTAATCCTAATAATCCAACTGGTCTCTTATATCCAAACGATTTTCTAAAAAAACTAGTAGCTATTACCGATAAATATAATAAAAAGCTAATTGTAGACGAAGTGTATTTACCACTTATTGTTTCAAATAATCTAGATTACAAGGATTCATTGTATTTTAGTAGTCCAAACAATGTGATTGCCGTATGGAGTTTTTCTAAGGGATGGGGTATACCAGGTTGGCGTGCCGGCTTTGTATTGGCCCATGAAGAGACTATTAAAAAATTAACAGGAATACAGTCAACAATCAATACTTGTGCTGCCACAAGTTCACAAGAAATCGCCTTAGAATTAGTAAAAAATAAGTGGCTACCCATAGAAGATTTTAAAAAGATAGACCAATATAAAAACAGACTCATTGATATATATAAGAAAAAGGGGTGGTCAGTACCAAATAACCCAATTACTAGTATGTATTTATTTCCTGTAAATTATAATATATGTATAAATACATATATAGATAAATTATTTGATAAGGACTTGGCAATTATTAGTGGAGAACCATTTGGTAACAAACATGGTGTGCGATTAACTATATATAACGATGATGAAATAATGGAAAGATATATAAAAATTATTGAAGAAAACACATGACATTAAAAGTTTGCAAGATAAAATACAATAGAGAGAGTGATTCCCATTGACAACCCAAATAGAACATAAATAGTGGGTGCAGTATAGTCATGTACTACTACAGGAACATCTGGCTTATCATAGTTAGTGGGTGAAAAGTTCAGCATGTTAACCAAACCAGCCGTCCAAACATCGCTTACATCATTCTCATCGTAGCGGAAGCAATGAGGATACTGAGCACTCATTAGATAATAGAGATTAGTCTTCGTCATAAGACGAATACCATCAATCGTATTATTAGTAAGGTAGAAGAGGCGTGTCTTATTTAGAAAGCCGGTAGTAACAGGCCTATTCTTCTTGATTCGTAGAAGGAGCTTATACGCCTCAGCCTTACGACTATCACTTGCATAGGACTCAACCGATGATTCAATCTTCTTCTCAATATTACTTAGGGTTGCCAGCTTTTCCAGAGTCCGAAAATCAGCAGTATGCAGGTCAATAGTCTCACCCATGGACTTCAGAATCTTGTCTGTCGCCTTAATAAGACGCCCAAGCTTATACGAACCACTGTAAAGAGTAACATCATCATAAATTTCGGGCATTGTTTATTTACTTGTTTTTATAAGTCTTATCAAAACAAATTAAGAATCAATTTTATAGGAATTGTCATTATTTTTTATCAAAATAGTATACTAAACCCAGTAATCCAACAACGGCATAGCAAGTAAAACAAGAGCCTCCACCTTGCTTTTTACCAGCCTTTCGTGTATAGCCGGGTTTCATTGCCCTTAACACTTACCGCTAAATATTTAAGATAAGAACACCCTTTAGTGTGTTCTTAACTTAAGTATTTTACATTGTTACTAACATACCAAAGTTAAGTACTCCCCTGATTGGGAGTACTTAACTTTTTGGTATGAGACGTTACCAACGTTTTTCACAATGACTATTGTGATTGCCTGGACAGTAGTCTTCTTGTCTAAACCCCTGTTCCTGTTTACAACAGAGACCATCATGATTGTCACGCGCTACACTTAGACGTCTACCTGTTAACACATCCGTATATTGACCACAAAATTTCTTACCACATTCCCAACACCAAGACTTACCACAACCACCACCAATATGAAATTGACCACTAGTTTCAAGTCCGCATGAAAAAATGTAATTGCAAGCAGCATCTTTTAAGCACCAACGTTCACACCAGGGGCACTGTTTAGCATCTATACTACCGGACTCTTTCATTATACTAATATAATATTATTATTCGTAACAAACTGGACACCGTGTATGATAGTACATATCCCCATCATCAAGATTTATATGTTGATAGCAATCAAAACACGCAATATGATTACAGTCCAGTTGCATCATGTACCTATAATCGTCGCAAATAGGACAGCACTCTTGTAGGTCTAAAAAGTCCTCCTCATCAATATCATTGTGATTATCCCCCTTCCAACACATCTTGAGGGACCAAGCACAGAATTTTTCACGACAGTGTAAAAATCGATTACACTCAACTAATTTACAATTAAATACACACTCTTTTTGACAGTAACCATAGAGTCTATTTTCTTCGGAAAGGTCAAGATGTAATCCATGAGAGCATGTACATATGTCCTTACAAAGACAATAACACAATGTTAAACAGGTTCCATCGCCAGGGCACCCCATTATTTTATAAAATATAAAATTTACAGCCAAATTTAAACATAACAATATCTAAGGACTAATTAAAAATAAATAGTAATGGACAAAATAGAAGATACAAATATTGTTTCGTTTGAACCCTTACTAACACCAAAAGAACTGAAGGATGAATATGTTCTTGATGATTCAACAAAAACACACATCATAAAGTGGCGTCAAGAAATCGATGATATTATACAAGGTAAGGATAAACGACTCCTAGTAATTATGGGTCCGTGTTCTATCCATGATATAAAATCAGCAATTCAATATGCAGAAGAATTAAAGGAATTACGTCAAGTATTTAGTGAAAAAATTTTCATAGTCATGAGAGTTTACTTTGAAAAGCCACGTACAACCATAGGTTGGAAAGGGCTTATTAATGACCCCAATTTGGATGGAACCAATGATATTAATCAGGGATTAAGAATAGCCCGCAAATTACTCCTAAAAATCAATACACTTGGCATACCGGTAGGTTGTGAATTTTTAGATGTGTTTACGCCTCAATATCACGCTGACCTAGTTTCATGGGGTGCAATTGGTGCACGTACTACGGAAAGTCAGCTTCATCGTGAATTAGCATCGGGCTTATCCATGCCGATAGGTTTTAAAAATGGTACAGATGGGAATATTGATATCGCGACAGATGCCATTCTTTGCGCCCAAAGCTCACACACATTTTTAGGTATTAATGAAGATGGTCAGGCCTCCATAGTAAAAACCAAGGGTAACCAGTCTCTTCAAATTATTTTGCGCGGTTCTTCTAACGGACCAAATTATGATTATGTTCATATTAAAAAGGTCAATAAAAACCTACAATCCAAACACATAACAACCCGTATCCTTGTTGATTGCTCTCATGGGAATTCAGGTAAGGACTACAAGAATCAGCCCGCTGTTGTCGAAGCAGTCATGAACCAGATAGAAAATGGTGAAACAAATATATGCGGATTTATGATAGAATCACATTTGAAAGAAGGTAGTCAAAAGCACAGTACCGAAAATGGTAAGGTTGGTCTAGAATTTGGAAAAAGTATTACAGATGCCTGTGTTAACTTACAAACATCATTCTTAATGCTTAAGCGTATGATGAGTCCAAATTTTAACTATTTTTAATAAAGGATTTTAAAATTATAAAAATTTATCATTTATACTTGACATTAATATTCTTTTTATATAATATATAAAATGGAAAGAGGCTTAATTATGTTATTACATTCTGTAATAATTGGAATTATACTTTATTTTGTCATGACATTAGGATTGGGACAACAGAATCTTGTTGCAGAAAATAGAAGTATTTTAATATCAAGTTGTATATTAATTTATATGATACTTTTTGGTCATGGATTACCAACAAAATTAAATAAACTACTCTAAATATTACTAATCCCGGTAATAATGTAATTTCAGGTAAATTCTTAACTTAAGTGTTTGACATGGTATTACACGTTATAAGACATTAATATTCAATACAATCTTCATCGCTTTCATCGCTTTCATAGATAACGTTCAACTGAGCTCCTTTCGAGTAAGGTTGTCTAATCTCAAGACTATTCATAAAATTACAAGCATCCCTAAACAAGGACACGCTATACGTATTATTTCGTTTTAGAACTTCGTCGCGCACCATCATTGTCATTATACCCATGAGATTCAGACCCTTTCTGTCAAATCCGCAACCCAGAAAGACATCGGTGCCAGCATGATAATAAATATGGAAATCGCTCAATGTTCCTATCATCATCCGAAGGTCCATGTTTTGATTGAGTCTTGCACTAATACCACGCATAAGAATTTTTACGGTCTGCTTCCAATTATAGTGTAAGATGTGATTTTCTGGACTACCAGACTTATAGCCTTGCTTGTGCCCATACACAATATTAAGACCCTCACACGATTTGATTGACAAGATACTTTTCTGCATAGCGCTGTTGTCGGATGCCAAGTAGTAATAATAGTAATGGAGCAAGGTATTAAAATAGGTGTCACGAAATGAAAACCCGCGATTTGATTTCATAGAAAGCAGTCCATATAGTCCCTCATTTCTATGAATAATAGTAATATCCTTTTGCTTTTTAGCTGTTTTAGATAGATTTTCCATCTAAAACAGAGTAGGCGTTTTGAATAGCTCATTATAAGTTTATAGCGATTTCATTTTTTTAGAATGCGTCTTCTAGTCTTACGTTTACGGCGTCCTGCGGCAGGTGCCACATTTGTCATGTTTAATTGTAAAAGTGCACCTTCTATAGCCACACGATTTGCATGAGTTAAATTAGCGTAAGTTAGCATTTTATTTAATGATTTTATAGCACCTTCTTTAGCGTTTGTTTTAGGCAAGCCTTCGGGCATAGTTCTAATTTTAGAAATTGTACCTGTTGATAAAAAGTTATCGACATAACCATTGATTCCACCAAAAATTTTAATATTTTTGAGAAACATAAATTCGCTGACCTGATCACCGGATAGGCCACCGACTATATATAGAATATCGTCGTAATTCAGACTACGAAGTTCTTCTACGCTCAATTCCTCAACTAACTCTAATACAGCATCAAACTTAGAAGGCATTACTAACATACCAACACATAATAAATAGACCTTTATTCTGTAAAAATGTGAAACTACCAAACACAATAAAGCAATAAAGCAATAAAGCAATGGACTATTCTAAGATGAAACTATCAGAACTACAGGCGCTTGCCAAGGAACGCAAGATTAAGGGTTATAGTGGTAAAAATAAGAATGACCTGATTGCTCTTCTAACCCCTGATGAGCAAATGCCAAGCAATATTATTGAAGAAACACCAAATACAAATCTTCGTATGATTGACCTCTTTGCTGGCACCGGAGCCTTTACGCACGCTTTTCAGCAGACGGGCAAGGTGACCTGTGTCTTCGCCAATGATATGGTAGAAGCATCGAAGAAGGCCTACGACGCCAATTTCGGCCAGAGCCATAAGTTGACACTGGGCGACCTAAATGATATTAAGGTGGAAAATATTCCACCACACGATATCTTGACGGGCGGGTTTCCCTGCTTTGTAGCAGGTACAAAGGTTCTTACCGACTCAGGTTACAAGAATATTGAGGACGTTGACCTAAGTGACCGACTCTTAACACATACAGGTAACTTTCAGAAGATTCTAAATCTACAGCAAAAGACAGGTGCCACTGACCGTAATTCTGTCAACATTGTCAACCATCCTTATCCAATTCACTGTACCAGTGAACACCCTTTCTATGTACGTGACCAGACCAACGATGAACCGAAATGGGTAAACGCAAGCAATCTTACTGTCAACCACTTTTCTGGAATGACAATCAATAAGGATTCTATTATTCCAACTATTAATAGCGTATCATTAAATAATCCAGACCAGTGGTTCACCATGGGCTACTTTCTAGCGTGTGGCTATCTTGATTCTGGTAAACAGGCTGACGGTCAACAGAAAAACAAGATTCAATTCACAAAAAGCGGTGCTGTGAACAGTATTTATATTGGGAACGTCCTAAATTTGGATGAAAATAATTCGTGTCATAATCCATCTTGGACTGCTATTCTAAAGGAATTTGGTAATTATATGTATGATAAAAAGATTCCTGAATGGGTTCACTCAGCTCCCATACAGTATATTCAACGGTTTATTGATGGGTTTGAAAATGCTAGTAATAATTCCTATACTACACTATCGGAAAATAGTGCATTTGGTCTTCAAAGGCTTTATCTTAAGCTTGGTAAGGTTGTATCTATTGATATTTACAACCCAAACCTAAGTCCTATGGCGTACACAATAACAGTGAACCAAACAAATGAAGATGTCTTTATTGAAAATTCATATGCTTGGTTTAAGATAAAATGTAATACGCTGGTAACAGGTGAACCGCAAACTGTCTACAATTTCGAAGTAGAAAATGACAACAGTTACTGTGTAGAGAATGCGATTGTCCACAACTGTCAACCATTCAGTTTGGCCGGTAAGCAGGAGGGCTTTCAGGACCCACGCTCTAATGTCTTTTGGAAGATTCTACAAATCATCGACCACCATAAGCCCCGCTGTGTTGTTCTAGAAAATGTCAAAAATCTTGTATCGCACGACGATAACAAGACCTTTGAGACGATTAAGAAGAATCTTACCGATAGAGGCTATCATATTAAGTTTAAGGTCCTAGATACTGCCAAAATCACCGGTATTCCTCAGCACAGAGAGCGTATCTACATTGTATGTATGAAGTCCAAGGAAGCACTAGATAAGTTCAGTCTGGATTTTGAACCCAAGGCCAAGGCTAAGATTTCCTCCATGCTAGAGACCACATCAATTCCAGATAAGTATTATTATACATCTGCATCATCTACATGGCCCCTAGTAAGTGAATCCGTTACAAAGAAGGACACAATTTATCAGTACCGTCGTGTCTATGTGCGTGAAAATAAGAGTGATGAATGTCCTACGCTGACGGCAAACATGGGTGGTGGCGGTCACAATGTTCCATTAGTTCTAGATAATAAGGGTATTCGAAAGCTGACACCCCGCGAATGCTTTAACTTCCAGGGCTTTCCTCAAACGTACAAGCTTCCACCACTGGCTGATTCAGGACTCTATAAGCTTGCAGGGAATGCAGTATCAGTGCCTGTGGTAACCCTGATAGCTGACCGCCTTGTGCCCTTGCTATAAGCTCTTGATATAGTTCATATAAAGCATGGTATAAAGTTCATTATGAATCGGCATTGTCTTCACCCCATTTATCATAATAGGTTTTGGTTGCCCATCGGCTTTTTGACACACATACAAAGGATTCCAGAGTTCATATAATTTGAACTGCATTCCATCCGCCTCTAAGATATCTAAAAATTTATAACCAAAAGGTTTTATCATGTTATAAATATTGTTTCCGCTCCAGATAGTATTTGGACTAGTACCATCTATATTGTGTTCTGCGTGAAATATGGCAGGTCGTGGTTTTCCAAGGTCTTTATCATGTCGTCTTAAACAAGAAAGCTTAATAATTCGATAGTATGTTGCATGTATTAGATGATGCGATGGTGTTTTCTCAATGGGGTCTCCACGTTGCCAATCTTTCGTCACCCTTTTAGAATAATCAATAAAAGATAGATATTTTAGAAAGTAATTACTATACGGAATTTCTTCCAATGATTCTTTTAATTTCTCCAGATTCTTGTTATATTTACCGTTATCACCCTCATTAGATTTATTTAGAAAATGCGATATTTTTAGTACATATTTGCTTTCTAAACAGTACTGATTGATTATATGCCATAATTCGCGCGCATTATTTTGTTTCGTATCTTCAGGGTCGTAAGGTGTTTCAAGAAGTCGCAATTCTGCCTACAAAAGGAGGAGCTTTTGATTGTAATTAATAATTTTTCAAAAATTATTAATTACTTACCGTCAAATACTTAAGTATGAGACGTTATATAAATCACTAACCACGCCCTTAGCTACTCAAGGCGTGCCAGAATTCATCCTTTATGATGTATTTAGTAGTGATACCACCGTACTTATTTGCAGTTTTTTGTACATCATAAAATTCGTGTCCATCAATGGAACGAATCATAGCGGTGACAACATGTCCATCAATAGGATAGTTTCCATCGTCGTCAGGATTGGACAAGGCTATATGAGCCTCTGAAGCTTGTTTTACTAAGGTCTTAGGCCATGATTCATTGGGTTTAAAACGGATTTCGTAAAGTCTGGTTTCTTTGTTATATGTCATTTCACCTTCGCCATCAACAGCAAACGGCTCTAGGAAGTCATTAAGGTATCCATTTTGAGTGTACCAATCAATGATTCCTTTTCCGTTCAGTTTCTTTTCGGGAGACGCATCCATTGCAATGACAACGTACATACTCTTCTTTGGGCTATTTTTCTTGGTATTTTTTACGACAGGTGTGACGGCCTTCTTTGGTGGGCTGTTCTTCTTGGTATTTTTTACGACAGGTGTGGCGGCCTTCTTTGGTGGGCTGTTCTTCTTGGTATTTTTTACGACAGGTGTGGCGGCCTTCTTTGGACTGTTCTTCTTTGTCGCCTTTTTGGCAGCAGGTTTAGCGGCGGCCTTCTTTGTATTGTTCTTCTTAGTCGCCTTTTTGGCTACAGGCGCCGTGGGCTTATTCGCAGGCTTAGCAGCAGGCTTTACGCCGGGCTTTTTCTTAGGGCGACAGGCCTTTAATGAACGATTGTAAGTCTCTCCAGACGGGCAAGGGTGAGGCATTATATGTTATTATTATATTTTAATTATACAATCACACAACATGAAGAGTGTTTTTTAGAAACAGGGAATGAATCAAACATACTCTGAATACCGTTTGCAAACGCGTAGGGTGAATTGCCACCAATACCTGTACCATCAAGATTGGCGTCCCACGTCATCACACCGGCCAGTTTATTTGTGCTGGCAAACGTAGCCAAGTTCAAAGCATCTTGAAGACTCAACACATGCGCCATATCGTCAGAACCTGGCATAAGACCCAACACAATTTTGGCTGGTGAAACCTGCCAATTATTTATATAAAAATCCACATCCCACATAATCTGTTGACTGTATGTTTTAGCCTGGTCAACCCACAAATCATATTCCATAGGTTGCCATACATTGAGATTGCCTATGGTCAGGTTGAGCAAATTCTGTTGGTACATGCCTGAACCCCATGCTTGGCCAGGAGTTGTCAAACTAATGTACAATCCATTATTTAAACTGCGTAAACTATTCATCAGACTGGCAGCCTGCATAGCAAAGTCGGCAGGTACGTCAGCATAATTATCTTCAATATCAAAGTCCACACCGTCAAATCCGCAAGTATTTAGCACTGTATTAATGTTAGAAGCCAAAAAACCAGGTTGTGAATACAAATCAGAACCGGCAAACTTGTACGTTGCTCCACCAATCGATAAACTGACCTTACTACCTGCACTATGGACCAAGGCAGTAAAGGCCTTGACATTTTCCAAAGTCATATTGTTCAGTCCAGGAATATAAGTAGTTGAATTAAAATTAAAGCTAGCAAAGGCCAAAATAACGCGCGTTTCTGGTTTCAACACTGAATTATGAATCATATCTTGAACCTGTCCTACAGGGTCCTTGTCCCAGCTTGTAACGTAGGTAGTAAAGGACGTGCTCATTTTCTACTAATAAAAACATACAAAATCCTTATGTCGTTGCTCTTACCGTCAAATACTTAACTTAAGAACACCCTTTCAGGTGTTCTTAAGTTAAGTATTTGACATGGTTACTATCATACCGAATTTAAGTACTCCCCTGATTGGGAGTACTTAAATTCGGTATGAGACGTTAGGTGCCCAAAGGCCGACGACCTGTAGTAAAATACTCCTTCTGCATTTCATACGAAGCTAGATGATGAATTGCATGGACAGCCTCCAGTGCCTCCATATACCAAGTCATATCGGTATCATCGTGACCCAAATCCCACGCAGCCCCAAATTCCACCATCAGAATAAGCGCCTTCATCGCGTCCTTTGTATAAGGCATACGATTCGTCTTTGCAAAAGTTGTGCTAGTTGGCCAGCGCTCAATTGGAACACACTCATCATCACTAATGCCAATTACAAAGCCCCATGATTCAATCCAGAACGACGTATTTGAATCAATGACCTTGGGAATCAGCTTGATAACATTGCTATAGGTGTACTCAGTAAAGCGACACTGGTTCCAGAAAATAGTGTAACCCATTGTTTTTGAATAACCTTTTTGAAAATAAAATACATCAATTTTTTATTAAAATATTCTTCTATTATAAATGGTCAAGACGCGTAATAATAAGAACAGTCGCAAGCAGACACGCAAGCAGAGACGTGGAGGTTATACCACAAAAGCAAACGCGTATTTAACACCCGGTTATGGTGAATTGCTAGAAATCAACAAAAATCCTGATGATGAGAGAAGTTTAGATATCTTTAATTTTATTATTCAGCGTACCAGAAATAAACAGATGGCTGCCAACCCGCTACTCTACTATTCCAAACTAAGAGACACTGTTCCCGATGAGAAGAAACAAAAAAAGGAGTTTATGGATTTTATATTGTCTTTACCTGATTATACTGTACCAATGCCCAACGATTATGTACCAACAAGTTTTCAACACAGAGAGTTTCTATTACAAAAACTTGTAGATAAACGTATCAAATTGTACGATGCCTTAGTGGCCCAGGAAAAGATGAAAATGGGTATTCCAAATGTAAAACCTGCGACACCGCAAGCTAAACCCGTAGCTCCACTTGTGAAACCAGTACCAGCCAAAAAGAAGGGCTTCTTTGGTTTCTAATACAACCGCATATTGAAAAATACACACTATGTGAAATACTTATATTAATTATCCAATAAAGGTTAATTAATATAATTAATTACGAATAACATTGTACTCATGCGATTGTGATATAATAGATTATTGCCAAATTTACAAAAATAAAACCCAATATAAGATATGCCAAAGCTATTTGTTTACAGAATTGTTAACGATATAGGTGTAGCACCCCATATATCAAAAAATGGCATTTTGACTCTTACCTTATGTAAACCAGGCATTCGCAAATCCGCCAAAGTAGGTGATTATGTACTTGCTCTAGTAGCTCTTCAACACACTAAAATAACTGGTACTAACCCCGATAGATTTTTCAAGGCTGCCTATTTATTTAAGATTACTGAAATAACAAATATGTTGGAATATGAATCTTGGTGCCAAATCCACGCGCCAGATAAAATATGTACCGAAAATGCTTTTGAAGGTAATTGTCAATATGATAAGGAAGGTAAATGGAGATATGGACCCCATAATGAATCTCATAAAGAGAGAAATTTAGGCGGTAAATTTGCACTAATATCCACACACTATATACCTTGGACATCTGCTAAACCCTATACCTTAACACCTGAAACAATGGAGCATATTGGCCTTGATGAAAATCAAGTAAAAACAGCTACACGTAATTATTTTACAGTATCTCTTGTTTCTGAAGTACAGATACAGGCTCTTGAAGAATTAATTGCTAGTAATAAGCCCAAGAATATAGTAAAATGTACTGGTAAGAGCTGTAAAATAGGCGGTGAACGTAAGACACTTAAGCAAAAAAGAAAAAATTGAAATAACAGCCATTATTAAAATGGCACCTAAGCCCACACCGAAGTCAAAGAAGACTAAGATGTCAACAGTTACTAACAGCAACAACAAGAAGGTCAAGGCCGACCTTGTCGACAACTACACGGCGGAAATCCTTCGCGACCGCTTCAAGGACTACAAGACCAGCTCCATGCGTGTCCAGACCATTAACCAGACCACCGGCCTCAACATCCGCAATGCCAATCCGCCTGAGGACATTACGGAGAACATCGTGAAGTTCATCATCCGCAACAAGAAGGGCGACCAGACCTGTATGTGGGCCAAGTGTGTAAATAAGAACGGCGACCTGTACTCCGATGTGGAGCACATCCAGGAGGTCAAGGCGCTCACTTCCGACGGTCCGTGCAGCTTCGGCCCGAAGAAGAAGTTTGACGTGATTTACTTCTTGGACATGCGCGACTGGCTCAATGACAAGCTCATTCTCTGGTGTTTCAATCTAACCAATGAGTCGAAGGAGTGGAAGGGCCTCAAGATGAACGCCACGCAGACCCATGAGGACCAGAGTGCCCAGGGTCGCCGGCCCCACATCGGCTTCGATAAGATTTACGAACAGCTCAAGGACCACTGCACAAAGGTCTATGAGGGGACCTTTGAGGGCATCTTCAAAGTGTAAGCGTAACATAGCCTAAAATAACATAAATAAAAATACATATAACCATTTTTATTTACGTTATTTGATTTTACTCTTAAAATTTGAAATTTAACCCACCCAAACCCAATCAAAAAAGATGGAGAAATTGGCCTATTACGACCAATCAGGTACACCCTGGTCTGAAGACATGGACAAACAAATCACCAAAGAATACACTGAAGATAATCTAGATATCATACAATTAGGCCTCATTCATAAACGCACTCCAGGTAGCATAGCCTATAAACTGAAGGCCCTCAATCTTATCGAAATTCAACTTGACGCCAGAGGCTATCAACAGTACCAGGCTAGTGATTTATACAGAGAGATTGTAACTACCGCAAATCAAAAAACAAAGGCCAAGAAGCAAGAAGAAAAAGAAACAATAGAGCAGTCAACAGACCAACCATGGGAACAACTAAGCGCCTATGTCAATGATACTAAGCAGTGGAGAGCCAAAGAATCAGAAGCCCTTATCAAGGAGTACAATGAAGACCAGCTAGGTCTACTTGAGTTATGTAAACTTCACAAGCGCCTTCCAGCAACCATTATTGCTCGGTTGAAAAAGCACGAATTAATCAAGAACACCACAGACTGTAGAGGCATTGCCGAATATAAGAAGAGTGATTTATGTAAAGCAGTTCTAGTTGCCAAAAAGCAGAAAGAGGCTGAAACGGTTGTTGTATCAGCTCCTCAAAGCAGTCTAGAACTAGAGGTGGCAGAGCTTAGAGATGAGGTCAATAGTATAAAAATCACGCTGAATGATATGCAACAGCTTTTAAAATCAATGGTGGATAAGACTAGCTAAAATACTAAATATAAAACAAATGAAACTTAGATAAAATAATTAAAAAGGTTTATATTTTCTTTCATTTGATTTTAAAACAGAGACTTCGCCCAAATTTTGTAGCGCTCAACCGGTGTTTGGTCATCGCTCTTTGTGAAAACATTTGCAAAGTTACTGTGAAATCCCTTCCACATATTTGTGTGCCCTTTGTAATCAGCAGAACCACCAACAAGCACACGGATTTCATCGAACGTAATCGGATTCATTAGCCAGCGAAGATTCTTGATACGGATATCGTACTTGTTATATGCCTTATAATCCCCGTCATACGTATCCTCATCAAGAAAACTGTGAAGACGGCATGGACTGTTGTTCTCAGACCAGTTGTCAAGCATAGAAACACCAACAACAGCCTTAGTGGTAAGGTTTACAAGTACAACTATAGTTCCAGCATCTGCATTAACCTTAACACGGTGACTAAGATTAGTCATTGTGCTCTTCTTGAACTCAGCCAAACTCATATCATCAAAATAGTCAATCACAACTGACATTTTAGCTTCTTTGGCTAAAGTTATAAATTGTTGTGACCATAACCAGACGATATATTTTGATTTCAATTTTTTATAAAATATAGTTTATACTATGTATAATTAAGAGTCATTTGGATTTAAATTATAGTTTTTATAATAAATCACCTATAAACTCATAAGTAATTTTTTAATATTTTGCATATATCATTTAGTAATCACCTTCTTGTGGAATTATTATAGAAGGGTATTTACTATCAATTATTCTAATTTTATCTTCTGAAACTTTATCAGGTGGTAAAAGGACTACAAATACTAAGGTTGAACTATCTTGTGTATTTTTATAACATGCCCAAACTTTTCTTGAAGTTTTTCCATTATCAGTTCCTCCACCACTTGTTATTCCAGTTGGGACTTTCTTGATAACTTTCAACAAATCTAAAACACCACTCTCTGTAAATAAAGACGCTTCAATAAAGCCATCAGGGTTAGGTGTAGAAATTCTGGTTGTAAAATTTAGTTCTTTTATAACATTAAGCATAGTTTCTTTAGAATTATATACTCTAAAGAGTCTTGAATCCACACGGTGATTTACCTTAATTTGAGGGGTCATATTTTCGGCATGCTTTACTGCCTGAAGAACAGAACAACCATTATTATTATTACTCTTATCAACTATTGTATTATGTCTTCTGATTGATTGTTCGGTACGCTCATCGGTCCAGTAGTGTGTAGTGCCTGGATATTGAGGTGAGTTCCCAATAATACCAGCAAGCCGACCAGCCTTTTGCACAGCAGAATTCTTATTTTCTATAGTTCCAAGTATCATATCGGTCCATACCAATCCTTCTCTATTATTAGTATTAAGAATTCCTAGTGTACCATCGATTTTTATTTCATTATTATTCCTAGGACAATAATGAAACCCTAATCCTCTATCTACCTTGCGTCTACCAATAACAACTAGTGGTTTGTTGTTAAGGTTAAGTTTTTTGTAGATATAGAATAATAGTTCATTTAACCTTTTTCCCTTTGTTTTATGATTTTCTACAGGATATCCCTCTCTGAATACTTTTACACTTGCCCCACCATAACCATTAAATACCAGTGCGTACATACCCTTTGTATTACACCATTTTGCAAACAGTTTCATATCATCTGTTTTGGCATTTGAATTCACTATCACTTTTCTATAGTATTTCTCACCTGTGGATAAATATATGGGTGTCATAAAATGTTCCTTATAATTTTCTAAAACTTGAGTAGAATAGGAATTATTGGTATGTTTCGATGTAAATGGTACTCTATGTGTGATTGCTTCGCAATGATGAAGGGCGCGATAATGTTCTTGGTCTTCTGGCGAAATATCATCAGGATATAAATAAGCGTTCGCGCATTCTGGATAGTCTTCGTCCAATAAATTCCCATCAGTAGCTGTAACAAACCCTAATCTATAAAGAGCCTGTGTTTTTTCAACAGTATATGTTCGACAACTCATATCGTTATCATCTATAGTAAATGACTTATCTCTTAATTGTGGATAAGTCTTATCAGCTTCATCCCAAATCATACCATATCTAAGTGAAGAATTGTTTGTTGCGACCTTTTTATTAATATGATATATTAACCTTAGCATTTTTTCAGTCTGACGTAAGTTACAAAGGAGGAATATTACAGGCATATGGTATTCGGGTTCTTTTCCATCATCAACTATATCAGAAGCATAGGCATCAATATAAGTCTTAATTTCCTCAAAGCCTGTTTTGCTATTGCTTGATAAAGAAAATATCTTAACTTTTTGTTCGGCAAATGTCTTTGTCAGACCATCTACTGATTGGTCTGACAAAGTCTTATCATTATCCACAATGATAAATGCGACAACTTTTTTTGTTCTATCTTGAGCCCATGTTTTAATTTCTAAGGATGCTATTCTCATTTTACCCTTTTGGGTATTTTGAAGAACGAAGAATGTTGTTGGATTTTCGACAAGCTCTAACAATATGGATTTTTTAATAGAATCATCTATATCAACAAAGTCAGCCCATTTCAACCCAATCTTTGCCTGATATACTGTAAAGTCATCAACTGGTCCTGTGCGAATAAATCCAATATCAACTAAATCGTCTATCTTTCTTTCAAATAATAGTTCATCCATAAAATCATCATTATCACCTCTTACGGAATCATACAAATTATTGAATGTTTTGAAAATATTATTATATGACATTTTTGATGTTAATGAATTATAAGAATATAGGCGTCAATTTTAAGGCTATATGTAAACTTTCAGCTTCCTCCAGGCAGAAGTCAGATGAATAAAGATGTACTTTCACATGAAATAAGACAACGAATTATTTTTGAATAGTTGTATTAACATAATAAAATTGACATACCTAATTTACACCTAACATAGAAGAAAAGCGATGGAATCAAACGACACAGAATTTAAGTGTGCTGTATGCTTTACGAATAACGACAAATCAGTAGTAAATCCAGAGTATTGTAAACACACAATCTGTTTCAAGTGTTATACAAACCTTATTCTTAGAGAGAAAACAGTCGCAAAATGCCCTGAATGCCGTACGCCCTTTATGAAGCCAGAAGATATTGTCGCACAGACTGATAATACGGTTCTTAGATTGAGTCGTCATATTACCCTTCATGCAGAACGCGCAATCTCTGATTTAGAGTATGAAGAAATATTTAATAGTATTTATCACGATAGAACAAATCGTATTCAGTCAGAACAGGTAAAGGAAGAGCAAGAGGAGGAGAATGAGTTTCCACCATTGCCAGACAATTTTGACTTTGACCTTTATTCTCAGTCAGTATTAGGGACATGAACAAAAAAAGAATCGTAAAAGTCGTGATTAGCTAATCTCAAAATAATCACCCAAACCACCAACATTTCCTCTATACATATCCATACAACGTATTCCTTTCTCCTTCATTTCAGACAACTTATGAAGAATTTTTAGTTTATCATTCAGTAGACTCATTTTCCCATTGTACTCTGCCACAGCCTCTGTTGTTCGCGCCTTCAAGACAGGTTTCTCATCGATTCTCATCTGCCTATCAAGCTCTTTCATTTCATCAATACTTAGACTGCGATATTGTGTCCATAATCCAACTAGTCTTTCAAAGTCAGACAAATGCTTCATAGAATTTATCACTCTTTTTTTGAGAGTTTCCTTATGCTCTGTAATTTTAGTCGTCAAAAGAGTATCAAGTCCTGCTATAGAAAGTCCTGACACTGCATCCTTAAAATACCACTGCTCTTTGAGTTGCTTAGCCAAGGTCATCTTATCCTTCTTACTATCAGGAATTGTCAGGTCCCAGGTTTCGGCCTCCTTAGTTCTCTCAGTGATAGCCTCCTGATGTAGTGCACGTTTACTCACAATTGTTTTATCCAAAAGTTCAAAGGCCTCCTGGATAAAACGGTCCTTATTTTCCAAGAGCCATGCCTCCTTCAGTTTCTTTCTGCGCTCAGCCTCTTCCCATTCGCGCTGTGTCATAAAATCACGGTCTTCTGCTCCCATCACATCAATATTATCTTCACAAAGAAAGCCCTTATAGACGGTAGCTTGTTGTTTCTTATAAGCTAGCGCCTCTTCTTGTCTCCTTATCATACGTGCCTTATAAGTTTCATATTCCTCATTGTGTGGTAATTCTGGCTCAACAAGCGACCGTCGTTGAACATTATCATCGGCCCGCACCATCAATATATCCATATTGCCCTTATTTTTATCAAACTGTTGCTTATAAAAGTTGTTCCATACCATTAAACCCTCTTCAGACGGGCTCTCAATGGTACCCTTACCGAAGCGACTTAGTAGCCACTTGGCAAATTCTAGCCAAATATTCCCTTTATTATCACGGCGTTTGATATCTAAGAACTCAGTATAATATGTTTCATAATAGTCAATTTCAGTAGTCATTTTAATATAATCTACTGTTAGTCAAATATAAATCAAATTTATTTTGAATTACACCCATATAAACCCATCGTATTTACACTCTTCTAGATGACACCAGATGTTACCTTAGCTACAGCATGCTTAGATTTAACTCAATATTTTGAAAAGTCAAGAGACCTAACGACCACTATCAATAATATGAGAACTCTCTTAGAAATTCCAGTTTACCTAGTCATTTTTTGCGACACCAAGACCTATCCACAGATTCAAGAAATCCGCTCCAAATATGGCCACGCCGATAAAACCTATTACGTAGTCCTAAGCCTAAATAATCTATGGTCTTACCAGTATTTAGACCAGGTCAAGAAGAATCGCATAGTCTATCATCCCACAAAGGATGAGCGCACCTGTGCCGAATCCCATATTGTCTGTTGTAACAAGTTTGACTTTGTCCTTCAAACAATCCACCTGAATCCTTTCCGTACATCCAAATTCGGATGGATAGACGCCAATCTTGGACCCAATGCTAGTAAGGTCTGTACAAACTACAATCCTGATATATTACCGAATATATTAAATAATGTTTGTGACAAGTTCAGAATTAATGTTATTAATGTAACAAATAAGAAATATAAACAACCTGAACATCTTAAGGAATTCTATGCGACATACAGATGGGTCGTATCAGGATGTCTATTTACAACAGGTAAGGAGGTCGGAATCCGTATCTTAAACAGACTCAAGGAGATTTTTACTGAAACGACAAACGCCGGTTACGGCCACGCCGAAGAAATGTTATTTTTGCCAGTCTTAGACGAATTCTACGATGATATTTACAGGACCTATGGTGATTATGTAAATACCTTGGATAATTTTATTAAACCAAAAGCGAATCTAAAGTATATACGCGATTATGTATTAAATAACTATACACTAAATGAATATTGGAAGGAGGGCTATGATTGTTGTAAAATCGTATTAGCTGAATATAATGGTCAAATGAATGGTATTTGGTTTGAAATCATGTATCATATGTACTTATATTGTTTATACTACAAAAGAGATGAGCTAGATAGTTTTCTCAAAACATTTAAACAGCACATCTTATCAAATAGTGCTCTTAAAAAAGAGTTTGATGATAGGCGCGATTTTTATAAGCAACAATTTTCCTATTATAGTGATGTGATGAATGATATATAAACAGAGCTCAACGACCTAAACCCACCATTCTAACATTTAGTAAAATGATACCAGATGTTACTTTAACAACTGCCTGTATGGATTTAACATCGTATTATCAAACAGCTAGAGATATTACCACAACAATAGAAAGCATGAGAACTCTATTAGCTATTCCAGTGTATTTGGTAATCTTTTGCGATAGTAAAACCTATCCCCATATACAACAGATTCGTTCTCAATACAATTTAGAGGACCAGACTTACTATGTAGTTCTGTCACTAAAAATGTTATGGGCCTATAAATTTATAGACCAGGTCAAAAAGAATCGTGAAGTGTTCCATCCAACGCGGGACGCACGGACTTGTGCCGAATCTCATATTGTCTGCTGTAATAAGTTTGACTTTGTACTTCAAACTATCCAAATGAATCCCTTTAATACATCCAAGTTTGGATGGATAGATGCAAATATTGGACCCAATGCCAATAAGGTCTGTTGGGAGTACAAACCCCATATGTTGCCAGATATCTTAAACAATGTGTGTGATAAGTTTAGAATTCAAGTGTTGAATGTAACGGATAAGAAGTACATATTACCAGAAAATGCAAGGGAATACTATCTTCATTATAGATGGGTAGTGTCTGGATGTTTTTTTACAACAGGAAAAGATATCGGTGTCCGTATTTTAAATAGACTCAAAGAGAATTTTGTACAGACTACAAATCTTGGTTGTGGTCACGGTGAAGAGATGCTCTACTTACCTATCCTGGATGAATTTTACGATGATATACATAGAACCTACGGTGATTACCATCACACCTTTAATAATTTTATTAAACCAGTCGTTGGTCTTCAGTATATACGTGACAATATTGTAAATACCTATACAAGATTCCAATATTGGAAAGAGGGCTACGATTGTTGTAAAATTATGTTAGACCAGTTCCGTGGTGAACATGACGGAATCTGGTTTGGAGTCATGTATAATATGTATTTGTGTACCTATTATTATAAACCTGAAGAATTGGAAATATATTTAAACAAGTTTAAACAGCATATTATGATAAATCCAGCTTTAAAGCGTGAACTTGACAGTAAAAAAGAATTCTATCTACAACAATTTGCAAGACATAGTGAATTAATGAATGATTTATAGACAACTAAAATTGAAAACCTATGATTTATATAAGAATATATCAACATGACATATTCTCAAGCAAATCTTATTAAGGAGCTACCGTCGCTATTTGAGCGTATAAATAATTACATTCATAAAGTATACAATGATTACACTGTAAACTATACATATTCGAATGGGGAAGCTGGAGCACTCAAGATATATATAACCCTAAGTAATCACGGTTTTAATGTGATGAAATTATGGGTTGAAATCACAAGCGATGGTAAAATCTATAATTGTACCATTTATCAAGAAATGCTAAAATGTGTATTTGATTGGCTAGACACATTTATATATTGTCAGAAGCGTCAGACTGCACGTCTTAATATAATCAAGCAAGAGCTTCTAGGGCGTATTAGGATGGTAACGTAATGAAAAATATTTTGTATTTTCTTTTATTTTTTTTTTAGATAGTAGGGTCCTCTGATTCCGCCTCCTGGTAGGCGTCTGCCCTGCTTTCAATGTAAATCTTGGGACAGTACGCAAACTCCAAGCTGGGCATAAGACCGATAGCGCTTTCACGCTTGAACTTGTGCTTCTGAAGCATAAGGCGGTCGATGTTCAAGAGCTCATCACTACCTAGCACAATGTGGTGTACAGTAACCTGCTTAGTCTGGCCATAGCGGTAGCTACGCGTTAGTGCCTGGTCGATGACAGACGGATTCCAGTGCTGAGTGTAGAAGATAACACGCGTCAGGTGCTGAAGGTTGAGTCCGCAGTTACCCGCGTTGATTTGGCACAGAAGCAATGCCGGCTTAGATGACGTGCGCGTAGCCTCAATCTCAGCAGTGCGGGCCTTTTCCGTCAGACCACCACGCACAAAGCGCACTTCATAGCCCTTGCGTCGTGCCTCATCCGCCAGTAGGTCCATCTCCATAGTGAACTGACAGAAGACCAGCGTCGGCTCTACAGTAGAAATCAACTCCACAAACTTCTTGAGCTTACTGGCGCCACCTACCCAATCGCCCCCGCCATAGCAAGTCATGAACTTCTTCTGCATGGCCTCAGTGTAAATCTGCGGATGAGCAATGAACTGATGAAGACGCAAATACTTCTCAAGAATCAGCATCGCACCAAACTGCTTCTCAATGGCATCCTCCACATTACTGACCAGCACCTTGAACTTGCGTTCCTCCATAGCACAGACAAAGTTAAGCTTATGTGCCACATGATTCGGTGGTTCCGGCATCTTGTCACTCAGTAGTGTAATAGAGCGTCGCTTGATGATGTTACCAGCCGTATTCTTAATTACAGAGCGCTTGAGTAGGCTCTTGTCACAGCCTAGCCAGAGCGCCAGGTTCTTGAAATCGCTAACCTTGTTCTGTACGGGTGTCCCACTCAGAATCCAGCGACGGGGTGCCTGAATCTTGGACACCGCCTGGTAGCGTGCCGTCTTGGGCCCATTGCGGATGTAGTGACCCTCATCGAGAATGATGCGGTCCCATGGGAAGCCACACAGATGCGTGCTGTTCGTCTTGACTGCACCGTAGCTACAGATAAAGACCTGTGACTCGGTGACCTTTGAGCCTGTCCACTTACCACCGACAAGTGCACAGCTGTTGATGCGTGCCTGCACAAAGGCACCAGTCCACTGTGGTACTAGTACAGGTGGTGCAACGATGAGCGTCAGAGCCACAGGTGCATTGACCAGCAGACCAATAGTCTGCCACGTCTTTCCCAGGCCCATATCA
>Ga0136644_10000518_pt1 | contig 30942 bp, 61 predicted proteins | sample C_130820_EF_Meta_FD_94780 | JGI IMG/M metagenome (GOLD analysis project Ga0136644, IMG submission 94780) | Freshwater microbial communities from Lake Croche, Canada to study carbon cycling - C_130820_EF_MetaG (v2) (version 2) | ecosystem: Environmental > Aquatic > Freshwater > Lake | place...
AAGTTAATAAACAAATATATTTTTAGAAAAAAGATTTGTTTAAGAAGTTTGGATAGTGTATATTTGCATCAACAAAAAAGGTTAATATGGAATTGCAATTAAAATTAGGGGATAGGGTTATTTTGAAAGAAACAAGTAGATATGTAACTAATAAAAATGCTCCAGATAATTTACCTACTGGGTTTAATCCTATTGGAGTAGTTGGTACTATTATATTTGTAGGTTTAATTACTTATAGTGTTGAATGGGATAATACTCAATCTAATGGTGGTTATATGGATAATGATGTAGAATTATATGTTAAATCTATTAAACCTAAAAGAAGAAGATTATTAATATAATAAATTTGGTTAGTAAGTTTAGATAGTGTATATTTGCAGTAACAAAAAATAAAAGGTATGAGTTATTATAAAGAAGGGGATAAGTTATTAGTCTTACTTAAAGAAAAAGATACTGAACATATTGTACAAGTAAATGATGTTGATAAAGACAGCGAATCATATACTTATGAGTTTATGTGTTTATATGGTTCTTATTCAACATTTTATTTTAATTGGGTTGATAATGATGATATAGAAATCATTAAAAAAGTTACTGATAGTGATATTGATGCTTTTCGTGAAGAATATGGTCTTGAATTTAAGATTGGTGATGCTGTTAAAGTTGATGGTTATATACATAATGTTGAATTATATGATACTGATGATAGTCAGTATAAATTGAATAATGATGATTGGTATGATGAAGAAGATTTAGAACCAATTGAAGAAGAATTATCTTATGAAGAAGATAAAGAAGTAATCAAATGTTCAGTAGGGGATAAAATTCTTGTTGATTATGATGGGGATAAGAATATTCTTAAAGTAATAAGTTTGAGTGGTCATGATTCAAATTATCCATATAAGGTTGAATGTTTGTATGGTAATTATAGGGAATTTCATAATACGTTAATTGATATTAGGAAATTTACGATTATTAAAAAAGTAACTGATAAGGATATTAACTTATTTTGTGAAGAAAACGAAATAAGTAAAAGAATTGGTGACGAAGTTATTTATTGTAATGAAAGACAAACTATTACTGCCTATGATAGTAATGATGAAGAATATCAATTAAAAAATGAAGATTGGTGTAAAGAATATCATTTTGAAGATAAAATTGATTTGAATTATTCTATTGGGGATATTGTTTTAATAAATGATAGTGGTGATAAGCATATTGTTAAAATAATTGATACTGATGATGTTTCTGATTTTCCGTATAAAGTTGAATGTTTGTATGGCGAACATGGTGCTTTTGATAGTGAATGGATTAAAGAATCTGATATTTCAGAAAGTTTGAATGTAGGAGAGATTGAATGTTTGTTGGAAGAAATGGGGATAGACCATAAAATAGGTGATACTATTTTTTATGATAATGAACAAGTTGAAGTTTTGTGTTTTGATACTTATGATGGTTGTTATTATGTAAAAAATAAAAGCAATGGTCATGAAAGATGGGCGGATAAAGATGAAGTTGTAGCACATTTGTTTAGAGATGGGGATTTGGTAAAAATTAAAAAGTTTCCAGATTGTATTGTAAGAATTTGTAATTTTTGTGATGATGGTGATATTGAAGTTGAGTGTGTAGTTGGTGATTATGGTAATATTGATACTTATTACAAATCTAATGAATTAGAAACGGCAACACAGGCAGAAGTAGATATTTTACAAAAAGATTTTTTGTTTAAGGTTGGTGAGAAAGTTTTGTATGGTGAAGATAAAACAGAAGATTATATTCACAATATTGATACAAGTAAAGATACTGATTTGCCTTATTATTTAGGGGAAAGTTGGGATTATGTATCTGAAAAAGAAATTTTTAAGATTGATAAGATTATTAAAAGTGAAGATTTTGTAAAAAATACAAATGAATCTAAAGAAACATTTGAAGTAAAAAATGGAACTGCTTGTTTAACACTTGAAGAAGTTGTAGAAGTTAAGCAAGAAATTAGACCTAGAAGAAGATTGTTATTAGGTTAAGTAATTAATAAAACCCACCCTTTAGGGGGTGGGTTTTTCATATTAAAAATATATATAATATAATAAACAGCCTACTTCTAATTTCTCCAGCTATTTAATAAGCCGCCTGTCTTAAATGACATAGCAAAGATAAGGGGTTTTAAGTTATTAACCAAATAAAAAAGATTTGTTTATTAAGTTTAGATGCTGTATATTTGCTGTATAAATAATGAGTATGGAAGATTTTGTTTTATATGATGAAGCATTAGAAATGATGGAAATAGGGTTTGATGAACCTTGTTTTGGATATTGGTTTACAAATCCACAAAAAAAATATATTCCTGAAATATGGCAAGGAAGTTGGGAAAATATGACTTCTCAAGAAAATATAAGAACTTTATATTATGGGATTTCAGCACCTACTTATGCACAATGTTTTAGATGGTTTCGCAAAAAATATCAATTTTCTCATAGTGTTCACCGATATTGGGATGATGGTCAATTTTTAGGATTTTATAGAATGATTGAAAGTTTTGATGGCGAAACTATTATCAATACTGAAACTTTCAAAGAATATGAAGAAGCAGAATTAGCTTGTTTAAGAGAATTGATTAAAATAGTTAAAACTAAATTAGGTAAATAACTTTAATATTCGTATATTTGCATAAACAAAAAGAAATGGGAGAATTACTTGATAAATTAAATGCTTTTTTAGAATCAGAAGAAGGTCAAAAATCTATTGAAGAATGGGCAAATAAGATTAAAAACGAACAAGCTATAAAAGATAGCCAATTAGAACGTGCTTTCAAAAAGTATGGATTAAATATTGCAGGAGTTGTTGAAAAGATTGTTGCAAAATATGATTCGGATAAGTATAGGGATTTTTGGTGGAATAAAGGTTTTGAACCGTCAGAAGATTTATATTTCTTTTTGTTTGATTATGCCGCAAAGTATGGTGTTGAAGTGAATGAAAATTCTCCAGTAGAACAGCAGAAACGTATAAATATGTTTACATCTGACATATATTATTTGGATGGATATGTATTTAACAAAATAAATGGGCAGGGTACTTGTGTTTTAGTTGAGAAAATAAATTAAAAAATATATGACATACGCAATTTTTAAAGTTTACGATTACAAAGGTGGTGAATTAAATGCTTCTACTAATTTAGATAAAGAACAACTAATTAGTAATTTAGCTGAAATCTTTGAAAGATTTAGTTATTGTGATGATGATGATGAAGATGAAGGTCTTAAAAAAGATTTAGAAAGTATTAAAACATTTATTAATGAGTGTCTTTCTAGGGAAGATTTTTTTAGTACTTATGCAGGTGGTGATGGTTTTTGTGGTGAAATCTACGAAGTAGAAGGGGATAAAATGGAAGAAGTTAGTTTTACTTCATTCTTAGAAGAAATTGCACAATATATTTTTAATAATTGGTTTAATAATGAAAATGAAGAAGAAATTTAGAATAAGAGTGAAGATTAATTTGTTTTGTAACTTTATTTATTGTATATTTGCTTTATAAATAATAACAATGAGAGCATTAGACTTTATACCTAAAGATATATTTGAAGAAATTAAAGAAGTAGGGTTTGTATCAAACTTTATTAAAGGTACTTATACTGAAATAGGTGGGGTGTTGTATGATTTACATATCCCTACTTATTCAGAAGTATTTGCTTGGTTTAGATATAAACATAAAATCTTTTCATCTGTAAAAGATGAACAAGTAAATGATATTGTTTATTTTCAATACTATTTTAGATATTATACTGAAAAGTTTACGTCAAGTGCTTATAATTGTTATGAAGATGCAGAAAAAGCAGCATTAGAACATACTATGGTTCATTTTCGTAAAATGATTGTTGCTAAACGTGCAGAAATTGAAGCAAATAAAGAAGTAATTGAATTTGATTAATAACTTTTTTATCCGTATATTTGCAGTATGATAAAAATAGGTGAATATACATTAAAAATTATTAACACTTTAAGACCTAAGAAAATGGTATTAAAAATAGGTGAAGAAAAAGATTGGAAGTTTGGGATTATTACTAGGGGTGTACATCGTGTAAGTGAAGATTTGTACGAAATTTATGATTTGTCTAGTGGGTGGCAAATGGCAGAAGTTAATCACGAAACTTTTGAGAAATTAACAAAGGGTGAAATTAGTTTATTAACCTTAGATTGGAAATAATTATGTGCGACAAAAATAAAAAAATATCTTTACAAGATTCTTTAGATTTGATTAATACTCATTTACCTATATTAAAGGAGTTAAGTGAAGAAGAATGTATTAATTGTAGGCAACCTTGTGAAGAAGAAGATGAAAATAGTTCTTGGCAATATTTTCCTAATGATGGATATAAATATTGTTATGATTGTTGGGAAGAATTAGAATTAGAAAGTCAATTATAAAATTATGAAATATTTATTTATTGCAGCTTTATTTGCATTATTGTATTCTTGTGGTAGCGAAGATTTAACTTTTGATTCACAAGAAATTATACAAGGGAAAATTTCCGCAACTAAAAGAGGATATAGTGGTGAATATACTGAATATCCTAAGATTTGGGTACAATCCCCTACACAGACAAGACAATTAGATATTCCATTTGAATATGAAGGTAAATGGAAAGTAGGCGATACTTGTTTATTAATCGTACAAAAGTATATAAAAAATACTAAAAAATAATTAATGCCAATGTGAACACTAAACACACCGCCCCTAAAGGCGGTGTTGTTATTTGAAATAATAATTTTTTTTAATAAATAACCCACTTGTGATTTCTCCAGATGTTTTATTATCCGCCTGTCTGTATATTGACACAGCAAAGATAAGGTATTTCAAGTTATAAAACAAATTTATTTTTATTTGTTTTATAACTTTAGATAGTGTATATTTGCAGTATGGAAGAACAAAAAGAATTAATCAGAAAGTATATACCTACTTTTTATATTAAATCAGAAAATTATGATAGAGAATTTTATTATATGGTTTATATAGATAATGTTCATATCAAAACTTGTAGTGGTATTGATATTGCTTCTTATATAAGTGGTATGGCAGATGCAATTTTATCATTAAAAAAAGATTTGGTTAATAACTAAAAAAGTCGTATATTTGTAAAAAATAAATAAATTATGTTTAAAGAAATAGCAAAAGTTTTCAAAGGTATCAAAGATAAAACAAAAGATAATTTTTCAATAGAACATCACCTAAAAAATGATAGATATTATCCTAAACTTGGCGGTATGTTTATGATTCGTAATAACATTACTAATCAAATAGACTTAGTTGAAAGATATATGCGACCTTATTCCTTATTCTTTTCTACAAAAGAATTGGCAATTAATTGTATTAAAGAATACAAAACTCAACAAGAACTTGAAAAAGTTGAAATGATTGAAGTAAATTAATTTGGTGGATAACTTCAAATAGTATATATTTGCAGTATAAATAAAAAATAAAATGTCAAAAGAAATGTTAAGTGCTAATTATTTAGCTATAAAGGTAGTAAGTGAAGAACATAGACTTAAAGTAATTAAGTATTTTGAAAAATTAGGGTTTCTTAATACATCTAAAAGTAATTTTGATTCTCAACCATATTATATGAGTTGTAAAAAAAGTAATAACATAAATAATGTTAGTGAAAGTTTTGTTTTAAGAAACAAAATTAAAATAATTGAATTACCCTTAGAAATATAAAAAGAAATGACAATACAAGAAATTTTAGACAAAAGTTTTGATGATTTCAAAGCATTTTGTGACGAAAGACATAACATATATGTTAATCAATTTTATGACAAAGGATTAACTTATTCTTTTCATACTGACGTAGTATTACTTCAAGGATTAAAGTTTTTACACTTAATTCCTAATACTATGGACAAGTTTGTTGTTAAATGTGGCTTAAAAGGTCATGACCTTATTGAAGATGGTAGAATGACTTTTAATGATATTAAAACTATTATTATAGGTATTCTTACAAAAAATGGTTTGCATAATCATTTGAAAGTAGAAGAAATTGAAAAAATTGGTATAGATATTGCTGAAATTGTTTTTCAATGTACAGACTATCGTGGGCGTAATAGACACGAAAGAAAACCTATTGAATACTATAATGAATTAGTACAAAATAAGTTAGCAGTATTTGTAAAGATGTGTGATATTATTGGAAATACTAAATATGGTTTTCTTACTAATAGCAATAAAGCTAGTATGTATAAAAAAGAATGGCATACAAAAGTAAGAAAGTTATTGCATACAGGAACACAAAAGTTAATATTTCCAGCGGATGATGGTAGTATTTATCAAGAAATGTTTGAATATTTGGATGCAATTTTTGAATTAGTTTAGGTTATTAACTTAAAAAGTAGTATATTTGCAGTATGAAAAGATTTTTAATACTCAACTTTACAGATAGTTTCAACTTATTAGTTGAAACAATGATAAAAGAAAAAGGTTATTTACAAGTAGAAAACCCCTATTTAGGGGGCGATAATGATATAATCATTATTGATACATTAGATGAATGTTGGTGTTATGGTGAAAATGGTTCTACTTTAGTAAGTAACTATTTCTTATCAAAGTTTGAAAATGTTAATAAGTTATCGGGTGGCAACTATATTACTTTAGAAAATATCATTAGATATGCTTCAAAATTAGATGATTGTTCAGATGATTATTCAGATGATATTTATTTAAGAAATAAATCTGGAGAAGGTAGAGATTAATTTGTTTATTACTAAAGATTCACCAAACTTTGTTTGGTGAATAACTTAAAAAGCATTATATTTGCAGTATGAAAAAGATATTAGTTTGGCGACAAAAAGTAGATAATGACAATAGCATATTTAGTGGTGCTATCATAGTAGAAAAATCAGAATATGATTTTTGGGTAGAATTGTTAAAAAAACAAGATATGCCTTTTGAAGTTAATTTAACTTCGCATGAAGAAGATACTATTGAGTTTGAAAATGGTCAAGAACTTTTAGATAATGTAGAAGTTTCAGATTTATCGGAAACTGACGAAATTATAATGAAAAGATATATTGGCGATGGAGTTGGTGTATTAAATTTCTATACCGATGTTGTTTCGGATTTGGATAATTCAGATTTCTTTATTGATATGAGTGATTCTGTTGAAGAAGAAGTAGAAGAACAATAATTTTTTTTCAAATAAAATTTTTTTTATATGTATATAACAAAAGCAATAATCTTTAATGAAAAAGATTTACCTGCAATAGAACGTGAAGTTGAAAGTAATAAATGCCCGAAATGTAATAAACATTGTTATCATAAATATTGTGGCGAATGTGGTTCAAAAATTGAACTTATTACAAGTATAGAAAAAGAAAAGTTAGATACATACGATTTTCTTGAAAAATTTGATTTGGAAATTTTTAATATACAATCAAATCGTGATGATAAAGTTTGTCTTTCTGTTGGAAGTACAGAATATGACGAATTTATATCATTAACTGAAATAAAAAACTTTATTTATAAAGATAATTTTGAAAATAGAGAAGATGTAAAAAAATTAATTGATTTATTTAAGGAACACAATGTGCCTTATGTAATAGATATAGTTGTAACAAGCGAATAAAAAAAATTTGTTTATTAACTTTTTTTTTCTTATCTTTGTAAAAATAATTAATTATATGGCAGAGGCAAAAGTAACGAAAAAAACACTTGTAGCAGAACTTAAAGAATTTCCTTTATATGCTGACAAGAAGGAATCTACCCTAATGACTAACAAAAAAGAAGTATTGCAAAAAATGCTTAATGAGTGCTTGGGAATTAGTGATGAAGAATTTATCGCAAAAAAAGCAGAAATTGAAGCAGCTAAACCACCAAAAAAACCTGTGGTTCACCGCAAAAAAAGTGAAGTAGGTTTTACAGTTGGAATGGATTTTGGTGACGAAGTTTTGGCAACTGAAAAAGATTTATTACACTTTGCTTTTAATTGGAGAGAGTTTGACAACTCTAAATTAGAAGCAATGGTTGATACCGAATACGATGGACTAGATATAGAAGTGGGGGCTTAACCCCCACTTTTTTCCAAAAAATATTTGGTTATTAATTTAAAAAGTGTTATCTTTGTACAGTCAATGTAAGACGGGCGGCTTATTAAATAGCTGGAGAAATCAGAGGTAGGTTATTTATTATTTTTTTATTAGTGTCTTAAAAAGTTTTTTTGTTTATTAACTTTAATACCTGTATATTTGCAGTATGGAAAAAATATTTGAAGTAGTATTAAAAGATGATGAAGTATTGGGCGTTTATTGGGGTGTTGATTTATTAGGTGTTATTATAAGACCTACTCTTGAAAAAGTTATTAAATTAACTTCTTCTTCTTCTCTATTAGATAGATGTACTGAAATTGATGGTAAAAGATTGATGAATGAAAGAATTTCTCAATATTCGCATTTGGAATTAGGTATTGAAAATAATGGGTTTAGAAACCTTGAAGGAGAAATAAAATTGGAATATTCTTATGATGTAGAAGATTATCCTAGAGGTTTGGGAACTACTTTATGGGAAACATATAATTTAAAAATTGTAAAAATTTTAATTTAATTTTTGGTTATTAATTTTTTTCTTCTTATATTTGCATAACAAAAATAAAGGTATGGATAATATTAAAGTTTATGGTGTTGATTTAGATTTATTCTATAAAGAATATTCACATGATAAATTAATAGATAATTTAACTAATGAAGAATTTATTGAAGAATCCGAAAAACAAGGTTTAATTTGGAGTTTAAAAGGTTTTCAAGATATTTTTAATAAGTCAGTTAATATTTACAGAAGTGTAATTATTAGAATTATTGAAAATTAATTTGGTTATTAACTTAAAAACTCGTATATTTGCTTTATGAAAATAAGTACAGAAACAAAAAATACTTTATTATTAGCTATAATAGGTATTGCTTTATTAGGGTTATTTATTCAAAAAATTTATAACTCTTAAAAAAAAAGATTTGGTAGATAACATAAAAAGATGTATATTTGCTGTATCAAAATAAGTAAAAAAGTTCTTTAGAAAAAAGTAAAAAAAAGATTTGGTAGATAACTTTAAATGTAGTATATTTGCTGTATCAAAAAAATATTTCTGCTCTGAATGGAGAGAAAAAAACTAATAGATACAATTTCTATTAGTATTGTTAAAAACAAAAATGTAGTAAAAATGAACAAAGGAACGTTCGAAAAATCTCTTATTGACAACTTAAAGTTGGATAAGAAAACAGCCCACAAAGCGGCAAGTGTGTTAATTGATACCTTTATTGAAGGGATTGTCAATGACGAAAAAGTGACCTTAATTGGTATGGGTACGACTGACAAAATTATTCGTCAAGCTCGTCAAGGTAGAAACCCTAAAACTGGTGAAGTAATACCAATTCCAGAAAAGGTAGCTATCCGTTTCAAACCAGGTAAGGAACTTAAAGAAGCAATCAATGGTGTTAAAGTCACTATTGACTTGGAAGCAGATGCAGAAGTATTAACAGCAGAAGAAGCAGCACAAGCTGACTTGGAAGCAACAGAAGATGCTTTGGCAGATGCCTAAAAAAGTTTTGGTAGCTAAATATATTTAATGTATATTTGCTGTGTAAAAAAAAAGTATTTAACAAGAAAAAATTTCTCAAAAATGACAAAGAAAGACATGGTCGCAAGACTTGTAAAAGAAGTGAAGTTGTCCACTAAAGATGCAACAGCAGTAGTAAATCAATTTATAATTGATTTCAAAGATGCCTTATCAAAAGGTATTGGTTCACAAGCCAAATTTATTGGTATTGGAACGTGGAAAGTTTACGAACGTAAAGCAACCACTAAAAAGGACATTAGAACTAAAGAAATTAGGTTCATTGCCGCAAAAAACGCTATTCAATTCAAGGCAGGTAGCGATGTGAAGGAGAGAGTAAATACTCCAGAAAATCTTGCTAAGGTGAAAGAATCTTTGGCTAAGAAAGAAAAAACAGCAGAAGTTGTTGCCTAATTAAATATAAGGGGGTTTAAGAAATTAAATCCCCTTTAATTAATTTTTTTAGTTGGGATAGTCTTTGGTAGAAAGTTTGACTCTAAATCAGATAAACAGGGGTTCGATGCCCTTCTATCCCGCAAAATAAAATGCACCCTTTGGGGGGTGCATTTTTTATATACATATATAAAAAATAATAAACAACGTACCTCTGATTCCTCCAGTTGTTTTATTAACCGCCTGTCTTAAATGACATAGCAAAGATAAGGGTTTTTAAGTTATTAAACAAATCTTTTTTCTAAAAATATATTTGTTTATTAACTTTAGATACTGTATATTTGCAGTATAAAAATAGTAATATGCTTATTTCATACAATATAATAAAAAAGTTAGATAAAAAACAACTTATTTCTTTAATTTCACCTCATGAATCTACCATAAATTGTTTAGAATATGAAATTATGAGTGGTAATTTATCTATTGATATTAAAAATAAATTAGATGAATTATTAACAATTTTTGATGATTTTGAAGAAAATAATAATTGTGAGCATCCATTAAAAGGGGTAATTTTAAGATTAAAAATGTTAGTAAGAACAAAAGAAATATTATCAAAATAATTTGTTTATTAACTTTATTTAGCGTATATTTGCAGTATGAGTAAGAAAATGATTTTAATAAAAGGTGATGCTAATGATGGTGATTACATTGAAAAATGTAGTGAAATTGAGCAAGAAAAATTGGATATTATTTTTCCATTATTTGAAAAAATAAAAGAAAATGACGGTAGATGGGAAACGCATGATGATGGCGAAGACCCCTGTGATATGTATGGTTTAACAGATGAACAAAATGATATATTAGGTAATTTAGTTCCTTATGGTGAATATGGCATACATAGTATTGTTCATATTAAAGTACTTGAAGTAATTTCAATAGAAAGATTTGTTTAGTAACTTTAGATGCTGTATATTTGCTTCATAATAAAAAATAATAAAAATGGCATTTAAGTTTGAATTAAATTTAGCAAAAGATGAAGGTATAGTAGTAGATGTTGAAATTAACATACTATTCAAAAATAATCCTACTTTTGAAAAAATTGCAGAAACTTTTAAGAAAGAAGGTTATTACAAAGAATGTGTACAATTAGAAGATATTGTATTAGAACCTAATGATGATTTTTTAGCTGCTAAAGTATATTGTGTTGATGATGAAAACAAAGGTGCAATTTTAGAATGGTATTTTCAAAAATTCAAAATAGTAATTTAGATTTGGTTAGTAACTTAAAAAGCACTATATTTGCTTTACAATAAAAAATAATAAAAATGGCATTTAAGTTTGAAATAAGTTTGAAAGAAAATCAAGTTCTTCATATTGAAAATGAAGATGTGATATTTACTAATCCTACATTTGAAAAAATTGAAGAATATTATCAAAAGAATTATGACTACAAAAATGTAGTTCAATTAGGAGATATTGTTTTAGATTCTGAAAATCAAGGAGATTCTTTTGAAGTTGCCTTTATATATAAAGATGGTGATAAACAAATTGAAACAATAGTTTTAAGTAAATTAAATATCATATATTAAATTTGGTTAGCAACTTAAAAAGCACTATATTTGCTTCATAAATAAAAAAGGTTATTAAGTAATTAAAAAAAAAGATTTGGTTAATAACCTTAAATATAGTATCTTTACAACGTAAATAAATATTTAACAATAACAATTAAAAAAGTACAATTATGGCGAAGAATGACAAAGTAGCAAAAAAGACAAATGGTGTTATCAGAAGTTTAACATCTTCAGATTCAGAAGTTAAAGAAGCAAGGGCGGTCAATTTCTCAAACTTGTTGGGTGGTTCTCAAAAGAAGTTAATTAGTGATTTGGAAGCAAAGATTGCTAATCTTGAAAGTAAGAAACTTACTTTAGAAGATTTTGGTGCATCTTCTACTACTGACTTGAACACTCACTTAACAAAGTTTAGTTATGACAAGTGGGTTTCCGAATACCACGAAATCAAGGTTGAATTGCATACGTTAAAAGTTGAATTGAAGTTGGCGGAGGAAACTTATGAAAGTTTCTTTCAAGATGAAGAAGAAGCGTAAGAAAAAAAAGTAATGAATAAAAACCGCCCTTAGTGGGGCGGTTTTTTTCTTTAAAACAAAAAGATTATTATGAATGTACATATTATTTTAGAAGATGTTTCTTATACACTCAATGCAGTTAAAGAAGAATTAGTTAATAAGTTAAAAGAATATCCTAAGTATAAGGAAACTTTTTTATCAGCAGCAGATTATTTGATAATTATTCCAGATTATCCAACGGCAGGTGAACAAAGATTTAATAGAGAATTAGTAGACCTTATTCTCAATCATACTTATCATATTAATCATACTTATTTATTAGATAGGGATTTTTCATTAATGCCTATTAATGAAAAAAAATGGAATTATGATAATTTGCATTTTTTAGAAGAAAATTTACAAATTACCGATGTATTTGGTCTTTCACCTAAAGATGTAAAACAAGCAACTAATTTTATTAAAACAGGTAAAAAACCTGAAATTATACAAAAATTAGATAGTTGTAGTATGCCAATAAGAGAAATTAAACCTAAAAGAAGATTATTATTAGGTTAATAACTTAAAAAGGTGTATATTTGCTTTACAACAAAGAAAGGGATATGGTGCATTTGTTTAAGGAAGGTTTTACTCCTTTATTTAAAGTAAGTATTAGTAATGAGGTATTTAAGCAAGACCTATTAGATATAAAATATTGTTGGGCTGCAAGAGGTGAAAAAGGACATTGTTTTAGTCGTTCAAGACATTTTTTACACGATTCTAATCGTTTTAGTGGAATTAGATTAATTTTTAATAGAGAAAAATTATCACAACGATATAGAATATATCCTGTTGATGAGGTTTGTTTAGCAAAAGTTAAAGATGCTAAAAAAGGTTGGTATATTGGTAGTAAAATTACATATCATAAAGCAGCATTTCCATTAAAGAAAAATACAGAAGGTGAAGTTCTTAGGCAACCTCGTCATGGATTAAAAAGTATTGATTTTAATAAATGTTGTGTAGAACAAGAGTTTGAAGAAAGAATACCAAAAAATATTTTTAATTTGGGTAGATATATTTATGCCATAAATTATTGGAGTGATAAAGATATTTATAAAAATGATACAATAAAAAAGTATTTAGAGAAATACCCACATATTAAAGTATTAAGTGGATATGATAAGTTTGAAGATAAGACTGATTACTTTTTTAACCAACATTCTTTATTAGATAGAAGTGTTATTTACACATAATTTATTTGGATAGTAACTTATTTATTCGTATATTTGCTTTATCAAATTAATCATTAAAAAGAAAAGAAAATGAAATTATTTACAATGTTTATCGTTATGGCAATTTGGGTATTCATAGCAGTTTATTTACCCACTAATTTAATTGCCTTCAATCCATTTATGGTACTTTATCTAATTGCTATTATTTGGTTCAGTCTTACTAAAGGAGTTGATTTCCTTGTATGGAATTTATATTCAGTAGAAGATTAATTAAAATATAATACGCCATAGGTTTTATAAAATCCATAGAATTAAAGGGATGCTCTTTAAGAAGGCTAACAGGTTTTAAATAACCTAGACAATATTTAGCAAATATTGGTATTCTATACGCCTTATACATGGTAATCCGATTTGAGGGCAGTCTGTGATTATATCAAGTGGATATTTTCGGGCAGACAAGTATTATATTCTATTCATGAAATAAATTAAAAAAGTCTATATATTAAATGGAAAAATTAAGTTTTTTCCATTTAATATTGATTTTTATCATCCGAAAACTCAACTCCCATCATAATAATTTCAAATTCATGCAAGATCATGTATATATATAATATATATAATATAAATAATTCTTGATTTTCCTTGACTTTTTAACATAGCGATTTTTTAGCGGTTTTTTATACTTTTTAATAAATAACCTGCTTCTGATTCCTCCAGTCATTTTATAGACCACCTATCTAAGCAGCCCTCCCCCAAGAGGGGCTGCGTTTTTGATACAGCAAAGATAAGGTATTTATAGTTACCCACCAAATATAGTTTTAGAAAAAAAGATTTGTTTATTAACTTTAGATGCTGTATATTTGCAGTAAGAAAAAAGATAAGATATGTTAAAGACAAAGTTTGAAGCACAACAATACTTAATAAGAGAAGCAGAAATTAAGTTGCATAATGATACACAAATGCTTTTAACAGAAATGTTAAGAAGTTTGAGTAAAGAAAATTTACTCAAACTTAACGACCATAATTTAGAAGATATACAAGATAGTGATGAAGCAGAAACTATCAAATCTGTTAATATAACAGATAATAGTATTTCATTTTTGATTTATGGTTATGATTGTTTTACTTATAATAAGAGTATTGACAATTTGAGCCAACCTGCCCAAAAAGATTTAATTGATTTTATTTTGGAAAATAATTTGGTTAAGAACTCATAATAACGTATATTTGTAAAAATAAAAAGAAATGACAGAATTAGAATTGTTAGAAGATACTATTAAGTATTATAGTGAAAATACAGAAAGAAGATGTGTAAATACAGTAAGTTGTTATTATTCACCTATTACCGCAAATAAACAAAACATATCAGAAGGGTGTGCTATTGGTAGGCATTTGGATAAAGATTTTGCATTACAAATTGATAAAGATGATGCTGACTTTGATGGGAATAGTGGTATTATTAAAGTATTATCTGTTATGCTTGAAAAAGAAGAAAATAAAAGCAAATTCCCAGATTGGATGCTAAAAATGAATCCTTCTTTCTTATCAGAAATACAAGGATTACACGATGCAAAATCACATTGGGATAAAAATGGATTAACTCAAGAAGGTCTTGAATATGTAAAAGAAATAAAAAATAAGTTGGCTAAGAACTTATATTAACGTATATTTGTAAAAATAAAAAGAAATGAAAAAATATATCGTAACATTAGATGATAATTCAATAGAAATTGAATTAAATAATCTCACAGAAAGTGAAGTTTATAGTAAAGTAAACGAAAAGTTTAGTTTATTTGGTAGTTATACAATGAACTTAAAGTTTATTCAAAGTATGAATATTCATACACTAACCCTTACTAAACGTGGTTCAGCTACCACTTTATTAATCAAAGAAGTTGTTAAAGAAACACAAACATCTTCTTTTGATATTCAAAAATTTAATAATGACATAGATAAACTATTATCAGGTGGTACATCTTATGTTGAAGTAAAAAATGTAAGTAAATACGATTTAGAAAATGCTTTAATAAATAAAGGCTTTTCTGAATTTGGTAAAGATAACGATAATGATGATGAAATAATTTATTATTTCGGTCACGAAGATTGGGATGTAAACGATGATAGAGAATACTTTAATAGATTAAATGTTAAATATGATTTAACAGATTTAAGTATTGAAATTGATTTGGAAGATGGCTATTCTAAACTTGAAGATTTTAAGGCAGCAAAGAAAGAAATTGAAGAAAAGAAAGAAGAAATTGAAGCTATTGATAGACAAATTTCAAATTTAGAAGATAAAAAACGTGATTTGGAAGGTGATATTGAAGATTTAGAAAATGATTTATCTAGTGATTTATATTACTAAACAAAAAAATAAATTTGTTTATTAAAATTTTTTTTCGTATCTTTGTAAAAATAATAAATTTTATGGCAGTTACAAAACAAGTTTTAGTAGATTTAATTATATTAAATCCTAAACACAAAGACAATACCGTATCTAAGTTGATGCGATTAACAAAGGATAAGTTGTTAGCAGAATGTGCAGAATTAGGAATTGAAGTTCCAGATTCAGCACCGAAAGCGAAAAAAACAACCACAAGTAAACCTCGTGCGAAAAAAGAAGTTGATAATTCAACAGAAGAAAAGAAACGTTTAACTACTCGTGTGTCTAAAAAAGACGATAAGGGAGATTTCGTTTCTTGGAAAAAAGCACAACGTTGGACTAAAAACGATTCGGGGGAATACGAAAATCCTAATGGTGAAGTAGTGGCAAATATAGAAGCTGTATTTGACATTTTTAAAGCCATAAAATAGTTTCTTAAAAAATTGCCTTGAAACTTTCAAGGCAATTTTACTATCTTACAAAAAAGATTTGTTTAGTAACTTTATTTATCGTATCTTTGTAAAAATAATTAATCATGGTAGTAGCTAAGAAAAAAGGGGTTTTGCTTAAAGCAGTTAAAAACAACATTAAAAAAACTATCACTATTAATAGTGAAGGTAATTATTTAGTTAGTAAGATTAATAATGTAACAGGCGAATTAATTGCTTCTACAATATTAAGTTCAGATGTGTTTGAAATTCAACAAGTAGTGGATTACTTTACAAACTATTAAGATATGTTAGATAAAAATATTTTTTTAATGTTTATGACTTTTTGGTCATTAATGGCATTGTTTTTGGTAGGAACAGATATTTTTTCTAATTATCATTTAATTAGAAATGACGATTGGTTTATTCTAATTAGTAGAAGTTATAATTGTTCATTGGCTTATGTATTAATAGTGCCTTGTTTATTATTTTCTTTAATAGGTTCTATATTTTTAATTGATGTAAAAAAATAGTTATGAAGTGGATTATTGGTATTGGTTTATCATTTGTATTATTTGTATATGTAAATATACATTATGGCGAAGAATACAAAGTTGTAGGTAAAATAATTGATAAAGGTATGACATCTAATAGGGATGGTAATATAGCCTATTATCATACTTTAGTACAATATGAGGATGGTTCAACAGAAGATATAGAAGGTATTGACGACTATATTAAGTTGGAAAAAGGTGTAAGATATACATTTACTAAAAGTAGATTAAACTTTCATAAAAAATAAATTTGTTTAATAACTTTTTTTTGTGTATATTTGTAAAAATAAAAAATTATAAGATATGGCAACGAAGGCTGAAATTGTAGCAGAATTAAAAACATATCCTGCCTACAACGATATTAAAGAAACGGTTTTAATGCGTGAACTTAAAGCAAGTCTTGAAGAAAGATTGGCTAAAGTTAAAGGGGTTTCAACAGAAGAATTGAAAGCAGAAGAAAAAGCTGCCCCTAAGAAAACAACTACAAGGAAAACAACCACCAAAAAAGCTAAAGTAGATTTTGGGGATGCAGAACTTGACCAAGAATTATTGAATGACGAATCAGTTGTAAATGATTTTTATGGGGATGATTTTGAAGAAGTTGATGATGATTTTCCATTTTAGTAAGCCGTTATTCTCTATATAAGCAACTCGCAATCCCCTAAAGGGATTGCTTTTTTATGTACATATTTTTTTTAATAAATAACCCACTTCTGATTTCTCCAGCTATTTAATAAGCCGCCCGTCTTACATTGACAAGACAAAGATACGAATTTTTAAGTTATTCACCAAACAAAGTTTGGTGAATCTTTAGTATTAAACAAATTTATTTTATTTGGTGGGTAAGTTTACTTAGTGTATATTTGCAGTCTAAAATGATTTTTACTATATGGCATTAACAGCAGAAGAAAAGAAAGAAAGACAAAGAGAAAGTGATAGAAAATATAGGTTAAAAAAAGGGTGTGTACCAAGAGTTAAACTAACAGAAGAAGAAAAGAAGGAAAGAAAAAAAGAATATCAGAGAAAGTATAAAGCAGAAAATAAAGAAATGGTTTATGCTAAAAGAAAAAAATATGAAGAAGATACTAAGGAAGAAAGAAAATCTTATTCTAAAAAATATCGGGCTGAAAATATAGATAAATTAAAAGAAAAAGAAAAAAATTATCGAGAAAATAATAAAGAACTAATAGCTGAAAAAAGAAATAACAGAAAGGATAAAAAAGCAGAAGAAGATAGAAAATATCGGGAAAATAATAAAGAAAAAGTAAATCTTAACAAGAAAATTTATTATGAAAATAATAAAGAAGAAATTTCTTTAAAATCTAAAGTATATAGGCAAAATAATAAAGAAAAAAAAGCCAAAGCAGATAAAAATTATGTTAAAAATAATAAAGAAAAAGTAACACTTAACAAGAAAATTTATTATGAAAATAATAAAAAAGAAATTCTTGTAAAAAATAGAATCTATGTAAAATATAGAAGAAAAACAGATGTTGTTTTTAATTTACAACATTCTATTAGAGCATTAATAGGTCTTTCTATTACAAAAAAAGGTTATACAAAAAAATCAAGAACCTTTGAAATTTTAGGTTGTTCTTATGAAGATTTTAAAATACATTTAGAGAAACAATTTGAAAGTTGGATGAATTGGGAAAATAAAGGCAACCCGAAAGATGGTAAAATAGAACCCAATAAAACGTGGGATATTGACCATATTATACCTTTAGCAACTGCAACAAGTGAAGAAGATATTATTAAATTAAATCATTATACTAATTTAAGACCTTTATGCTCTTATTATAATAGAGTTATTAAAAGGCATAATTTAGAAGAAGATTTGAAAAAAGATTTGGTGGATAACTTATAATACCTTATATTTGCACTATGAATGAAACAACTACATATAACAAAGATACTTTTGAAAACTCCGCAAAATTTCTCAAAGGTAAATCCATTGAACAAGAATTTTCAGATATTCTTATTCGTGAAGGTTATATCGTTGAAGATGCTACTCATGAAGAAGATATGCTTCTTCACATTGATATTTGGGCAACTACAAAAGAAGGTAAAAGATTTGGTATTGATGTTAAAGGTATTAAGTTTGGTGACGAAAACAGAATTATCGTAGAACTTAAAAATCCTGTGGGTAATATTGGTTGGTTATTCGGGAAACAATCTTTTGTAGCTTTTGAAACAGAAGATTATTTTATCTTAGTGCAAAGGGATAAGTTATGTATATTGACTGCAAAATTATTAATTGACGAAACATTTTTAGTTGAGTCATACGATAGGATGCCTTTATACAAAAAACTTAACTTCAAGCAAAATAAATCTGAATTGGTAAAGTTAAAATTAATTGATGTTTTAACTATTGCTACAAAAACTTTCAGAAAAAATTTACTAACTTAGCTTAGAAAAATTTTTTTTTTCAAGCCTAAATAAAATTTTTTTTTTGGGCTTGAAAAAATATTTTTTTTTCATAGGTACAAAAGTCTATCAAAATAATAGACATAACGATAGTCCACTATTTTAGTAGGTAATAGATATACTCTACCTATTTTATAGACAATAGATTATTACCCACCTTTTTAGGGGTGGTATATAATAAGGGCAAATTAAGCAGCAAAAGAAAGGGAAAAAAATTTAAGAAAAAAATTTGTTTATTAAGTTTCATTTGCTTATCTTTGCACTCACAAAAATAATGTATGTCAAAGAATAAATCATATTTAGGGCTTATAATACTATATAGTATAGTACAATATAGTATATTGTTTTTACCTATATCTATTATGTATAAGGGTTTAATTTGGGGTTTTGATGGGTTGTTATTTATAGGTATATCTTATTTAATGGCTGTAAAAAAATAATTTGGTTAATAACTTTATATACCTTATATTTGCATCAACAAAAACATAGAGAGTATGAAACCTTATATGAATTTAAGTGGAAAAGGAAAGTGGGCAAATTTTTGGGGGGATAAAGTTCTTAAAAAGTTCAAGAAGATTTTTAAGAAGTCGGAAAGACAAAAAGCAAAAAAAGAAATAAAAAATAAATTTTGCTAGTAAAAAAAATTATCGTATATTTGTAATAACAAAAAAGGATAATAAAAGATACCAAAAAAAAGATTTGGTGGATAACAAAAAAGTTCTTATATTTGCATAGTAAATAAGTAGTAAGGAAAATAAAAAATACTGAATTAAAAAAAATAAAAAAAGATTTGGTAGATAAATAAAAACTCCTTATATTTGCATAACAATTTTAATTATTAACGTTCAAAAAACAAAAAAAAATGGCGACAGAAAAAGCAAAAAGTGCAGTAGTAGTTACTCCGAAAGTAGCTAAAATTACAAAAAGTGATATTACCAATGCGATATTGGCACAATCACTAGAAACAAAAGTAGATTTGCTATTAGTTACGGCTAATAGTGAAAATCTTAACAAGTTCACTAAAGAGGCTTTAGTGGGTATTGTAAAAGTAGCTAACCCTAAGTTTGAGGTTTTGAAGAAAACCACTAAGGGCGAAATTATCCCTGCTATTATGAAGGCAGACGATTCAAGGAATTTGGAAAACGTTGCAAAGGTTATCTTCACAGAAGAAAATCTTATGAAGCTAACAAAAGATGTGCTTGAAAGCATTGTAGCTGCAATCAAAGTTCCTGCTGCTGAAATAACTCCTGCTGCTGAAACTTCAACAGAAGTAGCAGCAACAGAAACAGCAACAGAAGATGCACCAACGCCAACCGATGCGGTTATCACTGACGAAAGTAGTGATGTTGTTGCAGACGAAACAGCAACCGAAACAACAGAAACAATAGAAGCCTAATAGCTTTTATTGAATAAAGATAAGGGATTTTTAATTAAATCCCTTATTTTTTTTGTTTATTAACTTTATTTATTGTATATTTGTAATATGGAAGAAGAAGAAATAAAATTACCCACAAGATTTAGTTTTAACCATAAAACAATAAAATATATCATTATAACTATGTCCATAGTAGGTAATTTAGAAGATGCTAATAATATCTTAAAAAAAGAATTGTCTGATTTTAATAATTGGGAATTTCTTAGTATGGTTGAACCATAAAATTAATTTGTTTATTAACTTTATTTATTGTATATTTGCATAGTCAATGTATGACAGGCACTTTATAAAATGAGTGGAGTAATCAAAAGTAGGCTGCCCCCTAAAGGGCAGCCATTCTTTTTTATATTATAGGAAAATAGTTTCCAGCGTACCTCTGATTCCTCCAGATGTTTAATTATCCGCCCGTCTAACTTGACTGTACAAAGATAAGGGTTTTTGAGTTACTAAACAAATAAAATTTAATAAAAAATATATTTGTTTAAGAACTTTAATACCTGTATATTTGCAGTATGAAAAAGGTAATAACATTTATAGGCTTAATGATTACATTTGTATCAAGTATGATTATACTATGTATATCTATTATATCTATGTTTATAGAAGATTTATATAGTAATAAAACATATCATCATTATTTATTAGGTTCAATGATAATGATAGTATCTTTTTATAGTTGTGTAAAAACCTTAAAAAGTTTGAATAAAGATTTGGAAGCTAACTTTTAATCCCTTACATTTGCAGTATGAATAGACAAGAAGTAAAAGAAAAGGCAGAGCAAATATGGAAAAGTGAAAATCCATCTGAAATTGATTCTTTTAATCAAGAAAAAAATAATTTTATTGAAGCCTTTATGAAAGGTTTTGATTATGCAAGGGATTTACTTGAAAATAGTTTTCACGAAATAGTTAAAGAAAATTGTGGTGAAGAATATGCTAAAGAAGTATTTGGTTAATAACTTTTAATCCTTTATATTTGTAGTATGAGTAATAAAATAATAGTTAATGAGATTTTTCCTAGATTAGAGAAGTTTCAAATAGAGTTACCTAATGAACATAATGTTGCAATAGTTCATTTAGCACTTGAAGAAAATGGTTCTCAAAAATATGATGTTTTTGGAATGGATGGTAATTTATTAATTGAAAATTTAGTATTGCCACCTTTTATTGACGATGAAGAAAATGATTTATATGAAAAATATGAATGGTTTATTCCTTATTTTGAAGCGATTAGCCATTATGTAGTTTCTAATGGTTTAGGTTTATATATATAAAAAAGATTTGGTTGATAACTTAAAACGCTGTATATTTGCAGTATAAATAAAAAAAGTAAAATTATGATTAAATCGTTAAAACAGTTTTTCGCTGACTTAAAAGCGACCTCAAAGTACCTTTGGTATGTAGTTAGATTCCTTATCTATTGTATATTTATCTATATTGCTATGCAATTAATGAGTATAGCAAGTACAGTAGGCAACACAGTTGGTTTCTTGTTAATGTGTTCGGTTGTAATTATAGGTGTAATTAGAACATATAGAGTAGTAAAAAACTTTATCACAAAGCATTTCTCTTAAAAAACATTTGGTTGGTAACTTAAAACCCTGTATATTTGCAGTATCAAATTAGTTCTTTCACATTGGCTATTAAAAATTATCATATAGCAATTATTTATTAACAAATTAAAATTTTTCAAAAATGAAAAAAATGTTTAGTTCAGTAGCATTATTTATGCTATGTTTAGTGTTCATGCAGAGTTGCACACAAGTAGATAACACCGAAGCAGGATTTGTTATCAAGAAAAGTGGTAGTTATCGTGGGATTGATTCCTTGCCATTAATCACAGGTTTTAATTGGTATTTTCCTTTTACCGAAAGTATCATAACAATCCCAACAACACAACAACACATTGTTTGGAGTGAAGGTGCAGATGAAGGTTCAGCCCCTAATCAACACATGGTAGTTCCTTGTTTGGGTGGTGCAGGTTTCAAAATTGATGTAGGTTTTAACTATCGTGTTAATCCATACAAAGCAAGTAAGATTTACCTAAAGTATAGAACGGCTAATTTATCGCAAATTACTGATACTTATTTACGAAATGTTGTAAGAGGTTCTATGAATGAAGTTAGTTCAACTTTGACCGTAGATAGTGTATTAAATAATGTAAGTGCTTTTGAAGGTGCTTGTAGGGAAAGAATTAAAGCAACTTTATCACCCGAAGGATTTAATGTGGATAACTTTTACTTTATTCATGCTCCAGTTCCTTCCGACCCTAACTTAGCAGCAAGTATAAATGCTAAGATTAAAGCAAGGCAGGATGCAGCAACAGCAGTAATGCAGCTACAAATTTCAGTAGCAGAAGCGAATAAAGATATTGCTAAGGCTCGTGGTGATAGTGCGGTAAAAATTATCAATGCTTTAGGTGAAGCAGAAGCAGTAAAAAAGATTCAACAAGTATTATCGCCTACTTATGTGGAATATCAAAAAGTATTACGTTGGAATGGTAAGTTGCCAGATGTTGTTGGTGGTTCGGGTGGAATGATGCTTAACTTAGATAGAAAGTAGTTTATTCTAAAATATAAAAAAACTCTACACTTTTTTAGTGTAGAGTTTTTTTATTTGAAAACTTTTTCGTATATTTGAATAAATATATTTTTATATGGAAATAAATAAATATCAACAAAAAGTTTTATTAGAAATGCTTAAAAGCAGGTCTAAAGAAGAACAACACATAATTGATAAACTTACTCAAACAATTACTCATAACGAAACTTGGGCAATGCCTATTGCTAAAAGTACAGGAAATGAGAGAATTGTTAAAGGTATGTATGAAGTTGTAAGGGATGCCAAAAGGGATATTGAAATCAATAAAAATGATTTAGAACAAATAAAAGACCTTATGGAAAAAATAAAAAATTTGGTGGTTAATTAATTTAGCTGTATATTTGTAAAAATATATAAGTAAAATGGATTTAACTAACATCTTAACACACAGACACCCCACAATAGATATTGAGTGTCTAATGATTACTATTAACAAAAATCTTAAACAAGTTGAAGATAAGTTACATAGTGAAGGGAAACCAATGCCTAATGGGTTGAGAACTGAATTAAACAAAATACTAATTGCTCAAATTATAGAAGATTATAATTTTGAAGTAAATAGTTTAGAAAGATAATTTGGTGGATAACAATTTATAGCTTATATTTGCTTTATTAAAATAATAATAATTATGATTTCAAAAGAAAGATTACACGCTGTTAGTATCGTCTTAATAAATGACGAAGGAAAAATTTTAGGAGTATCAAGAAAGCATGACCATAATGATTTTGGATTTTGCGGGGGTAAAGTTGACCCCGAAGATAATTTTGATTTAGTCGCTGCCGCTATTAGAGAAGCAAAAGAAGAAACAGGTTTAGATATTCACGACCTTGAAGTTATTTACGCTTCTCATTGGGGTAATAGGATGCAATGGACTTTCTTAGCAAAGTGGACTGGCGAAATTCATACAGACGAACCCCACGTTGTAAAATGGATTGATACAAAAACTTTAATGCAAGGTAGCTTTAAAGAATACAATCTTGAAGTTTTAGCAAGTCTAAATGAAATTGGAATTAATATAAAATAAGTAAAAACGCCCTTTAGGGGGCGTTTTTTTATTGAACTATTATAAAAAAATAAAAGACAACCTACTTCTGATTCCTCCAGATGTTTTATTATCCGCCTGTCTTAAATTGACACAGCAAAGATACACCTTTTTAAGTTACCCACCAAATATATTTTTAGAAAAAAGATTTGTTTATTAACTTTAATAGCTGTATATTTGCATCAACAAAAAAGTAAAGTATGATAGAGTTAATTAAATGGTGTTTTCGTGATAGTAGTAGTGGTTTTTGTACTATCATTGTAATTGCAGTTATTTTTGGTGGTATTGTAGAAATAATAAAAGCATTTAGAAAATAGTTTTGGTAAATAACTTAAAATCCCGTATCTTTGAATCTCTAATTAAATAACTTAAAAAGTAAAAAGACATGAAATTAAAAGTAAAGTTAAACCCTCTAGTAGAGGCAAGTATTAAGTTAATACCTTCAAAGGTAGAAGCACCCAACCATCAAACTCTTATGGCAGTTATTGATGCGTTTATTGAAGAAAATCCCGACAAGGAAGTTCTGTACAATTGTGCAAAAATCAATCGTAAAAGAATTGACAAAGATAATGCAACCCCTTCTAAATGGACTGCTCAAATTTATGTGATTGACCCCGAATTGTTGGAAGACCTTCATTTCCGTCAAAATCCTCGTTCATTTGAAATTTCTTTTAAACCTTTGAAAGAAATTGTGCGTAAACCCCGAACACAAAGAAAACCTAAAATGGTTCAAGAAAAAGTAGAAATTAGTAATTCTGCTGAAACTACACAAAGTGCATTAGTGTAAAAAATAAAAGCAAAAGTAAGATTAATTTCTTACTTTTGCTTTAATATGTAGGTAAATTTTGTTAGGTGTAAAAGCTATACATCTAAGGGCAATTGCAATGGTTTTGAGGTGCATCAAGAAATTATTGTTTGGGTTCGATTCCCAATACCTACTCAAATTAAATTTGTTTGTTAAGTTTAAATCACTTATATTTGCAGTATGGAAAAAGAAATAGATGTTAATAGTTTAGAAGTTAAAAAATGGGCTATATTTGCAGGATTAGGGGGTGGTATTAATTCAGTATGTTTTCATGAATTTCTTGAAACTTCATACGCAGATGCTATACAATATGCTTATCAATTAGCTGAACAAGACTACGAAAGTTATGTAGGTATGTATGGACTTCGTGAACTTTCTACAATAATGGAAGAAGATGATGTAGATGAAGAAGAAGCACAAGATGTCTATAATGAAGAACGTGAAAGTTGGCTAAGTTATTATGTTCAAGAATATGATTCTAAAAAACATTCACAATACGAAGAATAAATTTGGGTAGTAAAATAAAACCCCTTATATTTGCATAACAATAAAAAATAAAAAAAAATGAAAAAAATCTTTAGTTCAATTTTAGTAGTAATGGCATTAATGAGTTGTCATTCTTCGGGTCAAAACAACGTAACAGTTGTACCTAGTCAAAGTTATGCACAGAATGTTCCTAGTAACATTCAAGTACAAACTAATAATATTCCCGGTTTTAATGTTCAAGCATTTGCCAACTTAGTAAGAACAACCGCAAATCCGCAAGTGTTAGAGCAACAAATTAATGACCCTAATTCGGGTATTAATACCCTCGATTTAGATAATGATGGTAATGTTGATTATCTAAAAATTGTAGAACGTGCAAACCAACTTGTTGTTATTGACGAAACTAAAACAAGTCAAGTAACAATCGCTACACTAAATATTACTCCTAGTGGTGACGTTAATGTTAATGGTGTTCCAACTTATTGTGGACAAAATTATTATTATCATAATCATTATTCGCTAACAGATGCTATTTTATTAAGTTACTTGTTAAGACCTCACCCTTATTACATACCTAGATACCATTATGGATATTATCCATCATATTATCATAGAACAAGTGTAGTTTATACAAGGACAAGAATTATTTCCAGTCCTGCTTATAGAAGTACATACAGAACAACTACAAGTTATAGTAGACCTACTACAAGTTATAGTAGACCTTCTGTTCCTGCAAGGACAAGTATATCTAATCCTACTACATCACAAAGGTCTTTTACTGCAAGAAGTTCATCAACTCCTGTAAGGTCGGGTGGTTTTGGTTCAAGTAGTTCAAGTTCAAGAAGTTCATCATTTAGTTCAAGTAGTTCAAGTTCAAGAAGTTCGTTTGGTTCAAGTCGTTCATCATTTGGTGGGGGTGGAAGGCGAAGATAATAAAATTATAAAAAAGTGTTCCACGTGGAACACTTTTTTAATTAAAAATAAATTTGTTTATTAACTAATTTTTCCTTATCTTTGTAAAAAGAAAAATATATGGACACACAGAAAAAAATTGGCGTAATTATTGCTCGTTTACAGACCCCTTTCTTAACAGAAGGACATCAGCACATCATTAATTTAGCAAGAGATAACTCTGATAAATTAGTAGTTATTATAGGTGTAGCACCTACAATGATTGCAACTGATAATCCACTTACTTACGATATGCGTAAAGATATGGTTATTGGTTTGTATCCAGAAGCAGATATTTTTCCGCTAAGAGATACTCCAGATGATTTGATTTGGAGTAATGAATTGGATAAAGTACTTTTGCCTTATGATAAAGAAGATATTACTATCTATGGTGGGCGTGATTCATTCATTCCATATTACTTAGGAAAGTATAAAACTTTGGATATTGGGCAAACTCCTTATGATAATATCAATGCTACTTCATATAGAAATATTTTGAAGGATTACAAAAACTTCAATAATGTTGTAGATGCTTTAGTGCCTAAAAATTTATTAATAGGGGTTCAAAAAGATTTGTTGGATTTTTGTTTTAGATGTGGGGTTATTTGGGCTTCACAAAATAAATTTCCTGTTGCGTTTGCTACTGTTGATATTGGTACAGTAAGAGTAAATAAGGGAGTGGCTGAAATTTTGTTAGGTAGAAAATACAAACAAAGTGTTTGGGTAATTGTTGGTGGATTTGTCGACCCGACTGACGAAAATTATAGGTTTGCTGCAAGTCGTGAATTGGGCGAAGAAATTAAAGGAATTAAAACAACTGAATTAAAGTTTGTTGATTCTGTAAAAATTGACGATTGGCGTTATAGAAAAACTGCTGACAAAATTATTACTAATTTGTTTATCACTAAATGGGTTGAAGGTGAACCGCAAGGGGCTGACGATTTAGAAGAAGCAAAGTTTTTCACATTTGAACAAGCGGTTGATGTGGTTGGAGACCATCACAAGCCATTGTTAAGATTGATTGAAAACAATTTGGATTTGGTTGGAATTAAAAATTTCGGTTATTAATAAAAAAGAAAAAGTGTTCCACGTGGAACACTTTTTTATTTGGTTAGTAACTTTATTTATCGTATATTTGTAAAAATAAAAAGTATGAGTGACTTGAATTTAACAGTAGCAATAGCATATACAGTACATTCTTCTGATAGTGAAGTTCGTTCTTCTGATAAAGGTGTATATAAAGATATATCTATTGCAAATCAAAGAGCAATAGGTTCGGGTTGGTATGGTTCTAATGGTGAAGTAAGACTACTTGAGAATATTTTTGAGGATGAAAAAGGAAAATTATATCAAGTAAAATTTTTAGGTTATCCAACTAATGAAGATGAAGAACATAAGAAAAATTTGTTGGAATCTATCAAATCTAAATTAACTGATGAAGAATTAAACTTTATTAATAAAAATAAAATTGTTTAGTAACTTTAAAAGCATTATATTTGCAGTATGAAATTAGTAAAAGAGAAAAAATATAGAATAGGGCTAAAAGAAGAATATGCACACCTTTTCCCTTACTTTTCAGACTATATGAGCCTTTGTAGTTGTGTAAGAAATTATCATGGTGCTTATAATCATGTGACTTTAGAATGGATGAAAAACTTACATGATATTATGTTTGATAATCATAATAAAATGAAAAGATTTGTTTATAATTCTTTAGATGAAGGACATACAAGAGATACACAGATGGAAGGTATGTTTGTATTTGGTTCAAATGGTGACGTAAACTTTTTCTTTTCTACGTTATTAACAAATGAAAGCCTACATTATCTTTGTGATATAAGTCAAGAAGATTAAAAAATAAATTTGATTATTAACTATTTTTTTCGTATCTTTGTTTTAACAAAAAAAAACATATTATGAGTAAATCAATGTTAGATTACAAAAGAAAAAATCACAAAACACCTCGTTTAGTGATTGCAGATGCTTACACAATTGGTTCAAATCCATTTGAAAGCGAACAAGCAAAAGACCAATCAGTTTATTACATAACTGCAAGAAAGTTTTTAGAAACAATTAACCCTAATCTTTATACAAAAGAAGATAGTCGTTATATGTTTACAGGGTTGGCTCGTATCATAGATTATCTTTTATACGAACCTATTACAATGGAAGAAATTTTAGAAACTGATAAGTTTTTAGAATTACAAAAAGTGACCTTAAATGGTTTAGCAAAGTTTGAATATCCTCGTGAACTTTGGGTAAGTATAGTTGAACATTATGATGGGCGTATTCCTATTAAAATTATTGGTTTGCCAGAAGGTTCTGTTTTTTATCCACATGAACCTATCATAGAAATTAAAAATACTGTAAAAGGTTTTGGAGTTTTGGCGGCTTGGTTTGAAAGTACACTCTTAAAAGTTTGGGCTTCAATAGAAATGACTACACAATTAGAACATTGGGTTTTATATTACAAAAATCTAATTGATTCTATTTATGGAGATTCAATTTCAAAAGAACAAAAAGATTTCTTTGCTCGTGGAATGTTACACAACTTTGGTTGTCGTGCAGGTATGACACCGCAAGAATCTGAATGGCTTGGAGAACAAGCATTATATAGTTTTTCTGGAACTGATACCTTTAGTGGTGCTTATCAATTTTGGAAAAATGCCGGTGAAGAAGGTGGACATTCTTTTTCTGTTAGTGCTTTAGCACACAGAAATATTCAAAGTTATGACAAAGAATTTGATTGCTTTGAAAGTTTATTTGCTTATTTGAAAAGTGGTGAACTTGGTTCAAATGTTGCAGATTGTAACGATTTCTTTATTGCTGTTAAGAAAATAGGTACTGATAATAAACTTATCAAAGGTTGTTTACTTGAATTGGCTTTAAGAAGTAAAGAATTAGGATTAAATATTGTTATCGTTGTAAGACCCGATTCTGGAGATGCTGCAAAACAATTACTATTTGTTTGCGATACTGCAAAAGAATATGGTTTGTTTAGAGAAATTGAAATTAATGGTAAAACTTGGTATGGTGGTACTTTACTAAGATTTATTGAAGGGGATGGTATGAAATGGGAAACCATGAAACAAATAAACGATATTCTTTTAGCAAATAATTATTTGGTTTGGGAGTGGGGTTTATATGGAATGGGTGGTGGTATGAGAAACGATTTAAGTCGTGACCATTCATCTATGAAATATGCTTTAGATGCGGTTGGTAGTGAATTAAGACCTGTTGTTAAATTTTCTGAAACTGCTGGAAAATCTACATTGCCGGGACCTTTTAAACTTTTAAGAAGTAAAGAAGCATTAGAAAGTGGAATTACTATTATAGGTATTAATGAAGCTGGCGAAGATGCAAGGGTTGTTTATTATGATTATACTCCTTTCAGAAATGAATATAATGTTTTTGGGGATATAATGTTTGAAGATAATAGGGATTACAAGAAAAGAATGAGGGAACAAATGGATTTCATGCCAAAAAGATTGGTAAATGATATTCCAGCAAGTAGTTTAATACTTTCTAAGAGATTAGATTTATTAAAAGAATATGCACCCGAAAAGTTAGAGTTCTTTCAATCTAAGTAAATAAATTAAAAATTGCCCCTTTAGGGGGGCAATTTTATTTGATTATTAACTTTATTTCACTTATATTTGCTGTATGAAAGAAATACAAATTGATGGTAGAATTTTACAATATGAAGTTTTTACCGATAAATGGGAAAGTAGAATAACTGTTTTTTATGAAGGTAAAGAAAGTTATCAAGAAAGAAAATATTTCTTATTCGGTAAAAAAATTACCAAAATAAGACCTAAAGAAATTTTTAGGATTCATTATGCAGATGCTAATGACCCTAAGTTTACAAAAGAATGGTGGTTAAAAGCAATTCGTGTAAATTTAGATATTCTAAAAAGACAAGAAGAAATTGATAGAGGAGAACTAATATAAACTAATCATAGTGTGTGAAAAAAAGAGACCGCTTCGTTTCTACGAAGTGGTCTTTAAACATATTAACACATTTTTTTAATAAATAACCTACTTCTGATTTCTCCAGATGTTTCATTATCCGCCTGTCTATTTATTGACACAGCAAATATACACCTTTTTAAGTTATTAAACAAATATATTTTTAGAAAAAAGTATTTGTTTAGTAACTTCAAAACCCTTATCTTTGCAGTATGAATATAAAGGACATATTAATAGGGATTACGTTATGTACATTTGGGCAAATAGCATCTTTTATGCAATTACAAGCGAGTGTAAAGTTTGGATGGGATAAAAAATATATGTTAATTTTATTAATATGTAGTGTGCCTATATCGTGGATATATATTAAGTCAGTTCATTTTTTTATAGATGGATTTAATGGATTGATTTGGCCCTCAAGACTTTTGGGATTTGGTGTAGGTATAATTGTATTTACTACAATGAGTTATTTTATATTCAAAGAACCATTTACCTTAAAAAATAGTTTATGTTTATCTTTGGCTGCTATAATAATTTTAATTCAATTATATATGAAATAAAATTTGGTGAATAACTTATTTATCTGT
>Ga0136644_10000519_pt1 | contig 30902 bp, 27 predicted proteins | sample C_130820_EF_Meta_FD_94780 | JGI IMG/M metagenome (GOLD analysis project Ga0136644, IMG submission 94780) | Freshwater microbial communities from Lake Croche, Canada to study carbon cycling - C_130820_EF_MetaG (v2) (version 2) | ecosystem: Environmental > Aquatic > Freshwater > Lake | place...
ATATTTTATTTTAATAAAATATTCATAAAATAAAATATTTAGTAAATAATATAAACTAATATATTAGTTATTACAAAAAAAATAAATATAATTATAGATATATGAATAGATCATTGGTTGATTCTATAAAAAATTATAAAGTTAGAATTATTAATATAGTTAATGATAAAAATCAAGATATACAATTAAATAAAATTGTAAAAAATATATTTGTAATTAATCTTATAGATGATACAGTTAAAAGAAATTATATAACTGTCTTAATGGAAAAATATAAGATTAATTTTACATTTGTTATAGTAGAACGAATATCATCTGAAATTCATCAAAAATTATGCAAAAATTCTTTAATTAGTAAAGGAGAATTAGGATGCTGTTTAAGTCATCTATGGTGTCTTTATCAAATTATTAAAAATAATCTTGAAAATGCTATTATATTTGAAGATGATATAATTTTTCATAAAAATTTTATAAAACACTTCTTAAATATATATAATAAAAATATAGATTTTTTATTATTGGGTGCTCATGACTTTTCTTTTTCACAACTTAATTATAAAAATGTTAAAAATAACTTGTATTTACCAAATGAAAAAAGTTGTAATTTATATGGAGCTCACGCAAATTATTATTCATTAAAAGGTGCAAAAAGAATGTTTGCTATTAGAACAACAGAAGTTTCATTTTTTGATAAAGAATATATGCTAATGTTTAATTATTTTAAAGATACTTCTTTTATTTGTTATCCTAATTTAGTAGTTTCTAATATTACAGATAGCTTATTGAATCATGAAAGAAAAATATTAAGTAATTTAGAACTTGAGTACTACAAAAAATGTTTTATAAAATTTGATTTTAAACAATATAATTATATTTACTTAAATTTATTAAATAATTCTATTAAAATGAATGAAAATGATAGTTATGAAAATTATATAAATAAATGCTTATACTACTTTTTTTATAATTTTGATAAAATGGAGATTATTAAAAATAGACTTGTTATGGATTTTTTTACATTAAAAGATATTATAGTTATATTAAATAATAATAACTCCAAATAATCTTTCTAAAAAATGGATAGGTGAAAAGTCTTTGTTAATTGAGTTATTTTCATAAAGATTATTTAATAAATACATTCTAAAATTTTGTGTTTTTAAAAAGTCTAATACTTTTTCAAATACTATATTTGGTGCATAAAATATTGTACCTCCTACAAATTGTTTATTAGTATCTATAAATGAACTATTTAAATCTTTTAATTTATTATTGTATATATCATTAAATAAATTAATATATTGGCTTGGCTCACCAATACAGTTACAATTCTCTATTTTATTTAGTAATAATTTTTCAATAGATTCTGAAAGTAAATAGTTTGTTAGTTTTTTGTATATAGGAATAATACTTTTGGTGTGAAATTTTAAAATATGTGTAAATTTATGATTTTTACTTATTTCATTGTACATTAATAATGTTGGAGTTATATCGGTACCCAAATCTTTGGATTTATATATTGCATAAAAATCAAAATTATTTTTTATTAAATTTTTTATTTTAGATGAATTCATAATTGTATAAGAATTAAAACAAAAGGATATATTAATTTCATATTGTATATTTTTATATTTAATTATTCTCTTTATTAAATCTATTCCTATTTTTTCATTACCTATAAATACTAATAATAAAATATTATAATTATTATTTAAACAGCTATATATTTTTTTTATTAATATTTCACTTATGATATTAAAATCTAAATTATATAAATTTTTATTAAGAAAATCTTGAACAGTGTTTATTTTTTTATTTTGAAATATATAAATATTATCTAGAAACTTATAAAATAAAAGGTTTGGAAATATATTTAATAACTGTTTGGGATGATAAATAAATCCGTGTAATCCAACATTATTTACATATTTGTATGAAATTTTTTTATTATATTCAAAATTATTAGCTTTACAAAAAAAATATAAATCAATATCAAATGCATTAAGAATTTCTTTATTTTTATTTAATATTGTCGGTTTTTTTATATATTTTAAATAATCATCTAAGTTACTTTCTGGTTTGTATAAATTATATTTAAATATATTTTTTAAATGTTGTTTCCATTGACGAGTAGCTATCCAAAATTTATGACCACCGAAACTGTTGGGATTAAAAATACTTTCTGATGAAAAATTATATGCAGTATTCCAATCTGCAACAATACCAATATTATTTTCTTGCATACATTTTGAAAAATATATATCTTCTGGTGGAAAATCAAGATTTACCAATTTCATATAATTTACAGTTGAACTATTTAAAAGTAAATCTTTTACTGGAAATTTATTTATAATTTCTATCATTTTAGATTTACTTCTTAAACTTAATCCACCATTACCTACCATATTTGGTGTATCATTTGACTCTGTAGAAAAGGGTGCTCCTATAAAATCATATTCTAAAAAATCTTCAATATTATTTTTAAAAATAATGGAATCTTCCTGATATATTAATATTTTTTCGCCTTTTAATAAATTCCAAAATTTTAATGTTGTTAAAAAAAAACTATATTCACTTTGGGTCATATTATTATGATTTAATTTTATTATGTTTATATTTTCTGATATATTATTACATATATTAGATATCATGTCATAATTTAAATTTCCACATATTACTGTATGGCTCCATTTAGAACCTAATTTTAGTATTGTATTTCTAATAATAAATTCTATATGAGGAAACTCTCTAAATTCTACAATTACAGATTCATATAAACTTTCTTTTTTAATTTTTGGTAAAATAATATATTTCATAAAATAATTAAATTTAAAACATAGATAACGAAAATAATAAAGTTTATTTTCATTTACATTATTTTTTTTTATATTATATAATTTGCAAAATTCATATAATGCAAAATAATCAAACAATTTACTATTATGATTCATTATTATATTTTACTAATATAATTAATTTAAAAAATATATTATAATAAAAAATTAATTTAATATTTATTTCTTAATTTCGTTTTAATAAAAAAAAAATAACTAAATATATAATATATGAATATTTTAGTTTATGGTTCACAAGGTTGGATAGGTTCTCAGTTTATTAATATTTTAAAAAATAATAATATTAATTTTTTTTCTGGTAAATCACGAGTTGATAATGAAAGAGAACTTATAAAAGAAATTGAAATTATTCAACCTACACATATTATTTCTTTTATAGGAAGAACTCATGGTAAAATTGGTAATAAAGTATATACTACTATTGATTATTTAGAACAAGAGGATAAGTTAATTGAAAATGTACGTGATAATTTATATTCCCCTTTGGTACTTGCTAATATATGTAGTAAAAAATCTATACATTATACTTATTTGGGAACTGGTTGCATTTTTAAGTTTGATGAATTACATCCTTTTGGACAAGAAGAAAACGGTTTCACAGAAGATTCATTACCAAACTTTTTTGGATCTTCTTATTCAGTAGTAAAAGGTTTTACTGATAGACTAATGCAGTTATATAAAGATGCTGTATTAAATTTGCGAATTCGTATGCCTATTACAGGAGAGAAAAATGGACGTAATTTTATTACAAAAATTGTGAATTATGAAAAGGTTTGTTCTGTACCAAACTCTATGACTGTATTGCCTGAATTATTGCCTTGTGTATTAGATATGATGAAAAATAAAGTAACAGGTACTATTAATTTGACTAATCCTGGCTTAATATCTCATAATGAAATCTTACAAATGTATAAGGAAATTGTAGATCATGATTTTACATGGAAAAATTTTTCACAAGAAGAACAACGATCTATTTTGGCTGCGGATAGATCAAATAATTATTTAGAAACAGGAAAATTAGAAAATTTATATCCTCATATTAAAAATATACGAGATTCTGTAAGAGATTGTTTAATACAATATAAAGAATCAATTTCTTCCTTTAAAGATGATATTAATTTATTGGTTACAGGAGGTTGTGGATTTATTGGATCTAATTTTATTAATTATTATTTTCCTAAGGGAAAAATGAATATAATGATAAATTTTGATGCTATGTATTATTGTGCAAATAAACATAATATTGATGAATCTATTAGAAAGAGTGGAAAATATATTTTAGTAGAAGGAAACTTATGTGATGAACAATTAGTTAAAAATACATTGTCTATGTATAATATTACTCATGTAATTCATTTTGCAGCGCAATCACATGTTCAAAATTCCTTTGAAGATTCACTTATTTTTACAAAAGATAATATATTAGGTACACATGTATTATTAGAATCGTGTAGAAAATATGGTAAAATAAAAAAATTTATTCATGTTTCAACAGATGAAGTATATGGTGAATCTATGAATACAGTCGATGAACAATGTAAAACAGAACATTCTATATTATGTCCTACAAATCCATATGCCGCTACAAAAGCAGGCGCTGAATTAATTGCACAAAGTTATAATCATTCATATAAAATGCCTATTATAATTACAAGAGGCAACAATGTATATGGACCTAATCAATATCCTGAAAAATTAATACCACGCTTTATTAAATTATTAAAAGAAGGAAAAAAAGTAACTATTCAAGGAAAGGGTACAAGTGTTAGAGCATTTTTACATGCATATGATACAGCAAAAGCATTTGAATGTATTTTAGAAAAAGGAGTTGTGGGAGAAATATATAATATTGGTTGTGATGAAGGTATGGAATATTCTGTAATGGATATCGCAAAGATTCTAATAAAGATGATAAAAAAAACTGAAGATTATGATCAATGGATAGAATATATAGAAGATCGACCATTTAATGATCAACGTTATTATATTAGTAATCAGAAACTAAAAGATTTAGGATGGAATATAGAAATAGAATTATTAGATGGATTAAAAGATTTAATTTAATAATAATTTTTAAAATTCATTTATTTTATATAATATATATATATATATTATATAAATGAATAATAATACAAAAAAAATAATTATTATAGGTGCAGGATGGTATGGTTGTCATATTGCGTCCATTTTGAAAAAAAAATTTGAGGTAATAATTATTGAACAAAAAAATGATATTTTTGATAATTCATCTTATTATAACCAAAATAGATTACATATAGGGTATCATTATTGCAGAGATTTTCCAACTAGAAAACTATGTCAAACTAACTATAATAAATTTTTAGAAAAATATAAAACTTTAATCGAATATGTAGATAATAATTATTATTTAATATCAAATAATTCAATTTTAGATTATCAAACATTTATAAGTATTTATACACATGAAGATTTTGATTTTGAGTTAATAGATAATAATAATATTTTTAATAATATAGATGGTAAAATTATAAAAGTAAATGAAAGTGTTATTAACTCCGATAAAGCGTATAACTATTTTAAAGAAGAATTAAATGATGTTGAACAAATTTTTAATACAAAAGTTATTAATTATAGTAAAAAAAATGATAAAATATTTGTAAAAACTTCTAATGCAGAAATATTTGAATGTGATTTATTGTTAGATTGTACATATAATCAATTAGGATTATCTAAAAATAAATACATATATGAAAATACTATTTCATTATTATTTAAAAAAATAGACTTATGTGAATTTGATGCGGTAACAATTATGGATGGAAAATTTTCTTCATTGTACCCTAGAGATGTTAAAAATAATATATATACATTAACTGATGTAGAGTATACCCCACTAATTAAATCTAGTGATTATAAAGATATTGAAAATTTTATGATTGTAGAAAATGATATTGTATCTATTAAAGATAAAATGATTGAAAAATTTGAAAAATATTATCCAGATTTTCAAAAAAAATTTGAGTATAATGGCTATTTTTTATCTAAAAAAACAAAACAATTATCATCAACAGATACTAGAGATATTATAATTGAAGAAATAGAAAAAAATGTAATCAGTGTTAATTGTGGAAAAATTTATGGAATATTTGATTGGGAAGATTATATTAAAAAAAAATTATTTTAATAAATCATATATACTATTTTCTAATCTTATAATATTATCACTTGTTAATTCACTAGTTAAATCTTCTAAAAATATTTTTTTATTACATATATCTGGAAACCATCTAGACTTATAAAGTCCTCCTGGATAATTATTTTTTACTTCATTATATTCATGAGAATATCTTATATGCGATATTACTAATATATTTGATTTATCACCAACAAAAATACTATTTAAATAACTACAACATCCCCATGACATTATTACATTTTTAGCATTATTTATTATATTAAATAATTCAACTATATCATAATTCTCAGGAATTATTTCTTCAAATCCTTTTTGTTTTAAAAAATTATTATATTCGATATTAAAATATCCGCCTGTTACATTTTGTGTATTAGAAGATTTTATTAAAAAAATGTTTTCCTTATTATTAGTTGAAGATAAATTATTTAATTTTAATCTATTTAATATAAAATTTTTAGAATTATCATATATATAAGAATAATCTTTAACTATATAAGTATTTTTTATATGAATAATAGTATTATCATTTAAAATAATTATTTTGTCTTTATCAAAAAATTGGTATATAATACTACATAAAAATTTATTATTTTTATATAATTCTTCTGTAATTACTATATTATATTCATTTATATCCTTAATGTTATTTATAATACTATAAATAATATGTGTAATATTACCAAATGAGTGTCCAGCATTTGTATAATTATTTTTTATTATAATTCCTTTATCTATATATATATTATTAAATGTATCATATTTAAATACACCTTTATATTCTAATGTATTAATATTTTCATTTAATGTTATATAATTTAATGAATTTTTAAATTCGAAATCATTAATATAAATTTTATTTTCAATTATGTAAAAATAATATATAAAATAATCTATATATGGGATTAGCTTAGTTTTACTATTAAAATAATATATGCTAAAATTGGTAACATGTGATATTTGTTCTTTATAAATATCACTTAAACTATATATTTTATTCATTATACTATTATACATTATAATAATAATATAATATTACCTTAAAAAAATATAATTATATAATGATTTATATAATATCATTAGTTCATCTTCTTCATTTTTTATAAGCATTTCAAGGTTTATTTTATTTTTATAATTTATATTTTTCAATACTTTTATAAAATCTTTATGATACGATTTTGTAGTACTAAAATCTAACATATTTTCATGGGCTATATCAATATTATATATAATATCTTTATAATTATATATATCATCAATATTATCATTTTCCATTGAAGCATTTCCTATATCAACCATCATTTTTATATTTTTATGATTTATTTCTCTTACTAATTCACCTGCTTCTTTAATTGTATTTATATAATTACATCCATATTGCTTACTATTTGGTTCAATACAAATTTTTAATTTATTATCTCCAATATAATCCCCTAATTTTCTAAAAAAATCATAAAATATTTCATTATTATTACTAATGCTATCTAAATCTAATATTTTTCTATTTCTAGGACAACCAAATACAAATACCTTTACATCATTTTGAATACCAATGTCTATAACTTTTTTAAGGTGTTCTAATAATAATTCACTGGTATTTTTGTCAAAAATATTTAAATTATTCAAACCAAATGTTATTGATTGAAACGAATAAATATTTATACCATTGTCAGTGTAATCATTAAAACTAATATTTTGTAAATTATCACAATTATTTATCAATGTTGTTGGTGCTATTTGAACATTAGTAATACCAAATAATTTTAATATACACGCAAATTGGAATTGAGATATGTTTTTAATACAAATATTTGAAACTACTAATTGTGATTTATCAATTTTATTAAACTTTAAAAATAATCTTAAATTATGTAATACTGATTGTTTATCACGAATATATCCTTCTACTGAAGATCCAAATAAATTACTATATTTGGTTCTAATATTGTATATTAGTTTTGATTTATTTTTAAATTCTTCCATAGGATAATCAAATAGTTTAATTATTTCTACGCTTGATAATGGTTCTGTAAATAAGTTACAAATACGTATATTATGTTTCATAATGATATCTATATCATTTTTTAACCAATTTAAATCATACCATTGAAAAAATGTATCTTTTGAAATATTTTCAATTTGATTATTATTTATTAAATCATAAACAATATTTTTTTTCAATCCCTTACCAAATAATGCAGGTAATCTAATAATATGGTAATTTTCAAAATGTGTTTTTACAAAATCTTCAAATAAATACCTATTCACACCATATGTATGATTATTAAATATATTACAATCATAATCTTCATCTAATTTGCAATTAGTGTATTCATAAACATCAATTGTACTAATCAGAATAATTTTATTTGCTTTTATTGTTTTCAATATGGTTCTTAAATTATATAATACTGCACCATCTTCATCTGGAAATTTATTTGCATACCATTTTACAGCAGGTACTCCGCAAAAATATAATTCATCAAATTCCATATTTTTAGCTTCTTGAAAATTTTTACTATTATAAAAGTAATCAAATTTATAAAACTGAAGTAAATTTGAACCTACAAAACCAGTATAACCAACAATAGCTCTTTTCATTATAATAATACTTATAATTATTATTATAAATTTTAAACACATTCTTAAGATTGATATTTTATGAAGCATTTTCAAAGTATAAATCATTTAGATATTTATTTATATAACTATAACTATCTTTAATATCCTCTTTATGATACCAACTACTACATTTATCATCAAAAGTAATATTATAATATTTTTTAACTGAAGGAAATATAGGTATTACCCAATCATTTAAACTATTTTCTAATTTATGAATATTTTCTAAATTATCATCTTCATTATAATTTAAATTTAATTTGTAAAAAATACATTTAATTAATTTATTTAATAAAACTCCTGTTGGATGATTTGGATTATGCCATAATCTAATTTTTGTAAAATTGTTTTTAATAAAATCAAATAATTCGGGAACATCACTTGATAATATTTTTTTTTCTAAAAATTCCATATTACGATTATAATAGTATTTAATTTTTTCATCAGATATAAAATCTAATTGTTGACTTTCATTATAAATTTTATCTATAATAATGTTTTTATTTATTTCATCATAATTATTGTAATCATATTTTTTAAGTAAATCAGTTATTACAGATATACCATAAAAAAATTTACCATGTGGATATATATCAGATATTGTTTTGAAATTATTCGGATCATTTATTTCATAACAAAACAACATTTGACACGAATGAAGTGTTGGAAAACAAATTTTTATACAATCTTTCTTTAAATAGTTATTTAAAATATTGTTTAAATCATATATACAATTTGGTTTATCTGAATAATTTTGATATAAAAATATATCTGCATTTTTAATATCTTCTGGAAGTTCCAATTTTTCATTTATAAATTTATAATTTGTTAAATATTTTACAATAAATAAATCAGAATAATATTTATTTATCATAAAACCTATTGAACTACCTTGACAATTCGCCCATATTACTAATAGTTTTTTCATATTATATTATATATATGGATTTATTAATAAATAATATTAAATATATTACAGATAATGATAAAACCATACTTAAAAGTATAGTTTTAAATAATGATTATAACCGTTATAAAGAATTGAGTTTTTTTTCAAAAAAATATATAGATTTTACTTTAGATAATTATACTTATATAAAAACACATGAAAATGAAGATATATTTATGATAACATTTTATTTATTAAATTCTGGTGGTATTTCAAATATATTTTTTGATAATGAAAAAAAAATTATTTTTAATAGTAGATGGTGGTATAATAATAGTGGTGTAAAAACTTTTATTGAGCATATTAATCATTTTTTTAATAATTATAATAACATAGAATTAGAAATAAATAATTGTTTATATATTGGTGAAAATATTATAACTATTCAGAATTGGTTTATTACATACGGTCATTTTATGGATGAATCATTCAATTTGTGTGATTTTTATAATAAAATAAATAATAAAGAAAAAAATGATTTTAAGATATTACAAGAATATCCGAGTGATAATAATTATTACAAAAATTATAGTATAATTAGTAATATATTATTTAAAAATAATCATATTAATTCTTATAATTTTAAAAATAATAAAATACTTAGATTTAAAAATTTATATCTTATAAACCATTGTATAAAAATGCCTACATTTCACAGCTTTCCAATAAATATTAGAAATTATATATTAGATTCTATACCATTATTAAATAATGATTTAAATTCAATTTATACTAATAGTTGTTTTATAACAAGGGGCATTGCAACACATTTACCTAGAAATTTAGATAATCAAAATGAAATTGAAAATTATTTAAAAAATAATAATTTTACTGTTATTAATCCTGAATTATTATCATTTAATGAGTTTATTAATAATATTAGAAATAGAAAACTTATTATACTTACATGGGGAAGTGCATTAGTAAATTTAATTTTTGTAAAACCAGGTACAAAAATTATTATTTTAAAATCGAAAAGTTATGAACATGAATCGATAGAATTATTCAGAAACATAATAAATAATTTGAATGTTTTTATAATTAATCATATTAATAATAATATATATATAGAATATTTACAAAATTTAATAAATTAAAATAAAAATCTTTCAACTCTAAACTCAAATACAAAATCTGGATTTATTAATTTTATTAAATTATTATTATAAATTGTTTTAATCATATAAACTTCATAAAATAAATCTAAATATAACGGAATTGCACTTAATAAAAAACTATCATAAAATATAAGAACTTTTTTTTTATTTTTTATGTGATTATTTTTTTTATAAATAATATATTTTGATATAATATTCCAATTTACAAATTCATTATTATTTTCTAATTCTTGTGTATTATCTTCTATTTTATATGTAAAAAAACGTATTTCTTTATTATTTTTTATTTTATATATATTATAAAATTCTATAATATCATTGCTATAGTAAAATACATCATTTATATCATCTAATTGCTGATTACCTAAATTACTTGGCCATGTTAAATCTCCGATTCCATAATTTAATTGATTGAGTTTACATATTTTATGATCTATATTTATTTTTTTTGGAATTAAATTTAAATTGTATAATTTATTTATTTTTTTAATAAATTTACTATATATAATATAATTACCTTTAAAATTTATGTGAGTATCTGTCTTGTAGTATGTATTTTCTTCATTTTTTAAATATTTATAACAATCCAATAGTTTTTCTTTAAGCTTATTTTTATATATTTCTAAAGCAGGACGATATTTTATATCATAATTGTCTGGTAAATAATCTTTATAAATTAAAGATTTATTTGGTATTACTATTAATAAAAAATTATCAAATGTATATTTTGTTAAATCTTCATTATTTACTAAATTTAGATTATTACAATGAACTTCTAACTCTTTACATGAATCATTTATTAAAAATAAATATCCATTTTTTCCTATTAAAGTTTTACAATTCATATAATATGGATATTTAAAATTAAATTTTTTTTAACTATTCAGATATATTAATAATCTATATAATTTTACTAAGCCAATAATCTATATATGCTTTTTGTTGTTCCGGTGTGTTATATATTTTAAAACTTGTATTATTTTTTAAGATATTTAAATATTCTATAGGTAATTTATACAACTCTTTAAATTCATTATATAAGTTTAAATAATGTTTGTTTTTTGTTAAATTTTCAGGATATATTATAATATTTTTATTGAAAATTTTACTCAAAATATTATCCCAATTATCTATATCTGAAAATAGTATTTTTATAAAAATCATATTATCCTTTTCTGTAATATTAAACTTATTATCAAAATCAAATGTATTAAACAAAGGTACATTATTTAATTCCATTATTTCATCTATAGATTCATATTCTTCATAGTCTGATAAAATAAAATCTTTATTAAATATATCTATAATTTCATTTATTGATAAATCATTATAATTTGGTAATAATATTTTAATATTTTGAAAAAAAGCAGATATTTTTCTTTCTATTGGATTCCTATAAGAATCTATTATATAGACTTTATGAGTTTTTAAGTTATAATTTATTATTTCATCACATGGTATTTTTTTATTCTTGCATGAAAATAATCCTAAATCATTAATACCGTGATAATGTATTGCTTTATATCCATTTTTTATAAAAGTTTTTGTTAGAGTACAACCACCACATTTACCTCCACAAAAAACAAATATATCGTATATTTCTATTATTTTATATATTAATTATTTATATATTTTTTTATATATTACTAATTTCATTCCAACAAGATATTATTTGGGTAATTCCTAAATTTTCAATAAGAGTCATATCTTTTAAAAAGGTTTTACCATAAATAACTTCTAAATCTAAATCAAAATAATCTCCTCTATTTTCAAAAATATGTATTAATTCTGAAAAATATTTTGGTAAAAAGGTTTTTGATATTTTAAAAAAACTTGTATAATAATAATCTCTATCTAATATATTATTATTTTTTTTAAATATATTCAATGTATTATCATAATCACGGTAATTAAATGTTTCATTTATATAATACCTACCACTTATTTTAAAAAATTGTTTAATTCTACTAAAATCTATATATTTTAATAAATAATAATAACTATTTATCTGATGATATAAATCAGCTAGGTATTTATATTTACATATATTTGTATAATAATTTAGTTTTTCATTATCAGTAATATTTATAAAGCAGTCAACAGCACTAGATAAATTTTTAACTTCTTCATTTGTAAATTCAGAATTATCAATAAGTACTATAAAATAATCAGGAATAAACTTTTTAATACTTGAAATAGTATTTAAAGTTTGTTTATATCTTGTCGTAGAGTCATAAACACTTCTTTTTTCTGAATAACTAAAATTAATATCTGAAACATATATTTTTGATGTAATTAAAATTATATTTTTATTTATTGTATCTTTTAAATTATATTTTTTATTTTCAATATAATAATTATAATTATTTTTATTGACATTTAAAAAAAAATTATCCCAAAATTTATTAAAATAAATAATAGGTTGAATTGTTCTAAAATAATTTTGTTTTTCTTTATCAATAAGTTTTAATAACTCATAAAATGTTTTAAAATAGTGTACTTTTTTATATTTTTTTAATCTATTTTTTATTACACTATTAAATGGTTTTTTTAATACTAATATTGGTAAATCTGTTAACATTGATAATGTTAAAGTGTAACTATAAGTTTCTGGCCATAAACTAGTTTCTAATAATATATTTGGTTTATGAATTTTTAATAAATAATTTAATTCATTTATATCATTATAATGATAACAATTTTCATAATTAATATTAGATATTTTACCAAAAATTATTAATTTAACATAACTATCTTTAAAATATGTTATTAAAAAATCAATTAAATATGATCCTTTTATGTCGGAAATAGCTCCTATTATTCCAACTACTATATTATCATTATCTGTAGGTATAATTTCATTGCTATATTTAAAATCAGGTAAATCACATATAATAATATTTTTTAAAGATTTATAATTTTTAAATAAATATAAATTATACTTATTTTGTGTTATTATATTATTAAATAAATTTAAATTATATTTTGTAATTGAATTATATAATTTTTCATTAATTTCATAATGCATTAATTGAGTTTTTTCGTTAAATAAATAGTGATCATGTGTTATTGTGCTTATATTAATTTTTAAATTAAATAATCCCTGTATAAAATATTTTGAAAAACCATATGTATGATTAATAAAAATTTTTCTTATTTTATTTTTAATATTTTTAATTAAAATTAAAGCTGATATATCATCATGATTATTATTAAAAAAATATTTATTATTTATATTAAATTTATTTAAATTATTTTCTGTATAAATAACTAAAAAATTTTCAAATTTATTGTACTTTTCTATAATTTCATTAATAAAAAATTTAGAACCACCACTAAAAGTTTCCGGTAAATCAAGTATTAATATAAATGATTCATAAATGTCAAAAAATGTAGAATCTTCATAATTTAATATTGTTTTTTTCATATTTACTTCTGATGATATCACTGTATCAATATTGCTATATTTTGAACATTCTAAATAATTTTTTTTTATAAAAATTTCATTTAAATCAAAATTTAAATTTGTATTATTAAATTTATAAGAATAATCAAAATTTTCAATATTTTCATTTAATATATTTTTATTTTTAATTATATTGCAACAAATATCAAATAAATTATCGTGATAATTTATTTTTTTTTTTATTATTAAATCATAAATAAAGTTTTCTCGTTTATAAGTTCTTTTTTCAAATATTCCATATTCACAATAATGTTTTTCTGCATCTTTTTTAGATGGATAAAATTTAGCTACATCAGGATTATATGATAAGTATTTTTTCCAATTAAAATCCCATGGGATTTTACCATTTTCTTTATATTTTCTATTTTCTTTTATACCAAATTTCATATAATGACTTATAGCTTCATTCTCATTTATATTTTTGCTTAAATCCGTATTTAAAAATAAATAACTTTTCCAATTAAAATCATCTGGTAATTCATACTTATAGGGTCTATTTTCCTTTATACCATAATTTATATAATGATTTATAGCATCATCTTTATATGATATTTTTACATCTGAATTTAATTCTAAATATATTTTCCATTTAAAATCTTTTGGTAATAAATTATTATTTTGGTTATATTCTGATATTTCATTCATATTTTCCATTTATTATTTTATTTATTATTATAAATTATTTTAAATATATTAATTTATAATTTAATATTTTATATTTTAATCCAATATTTATTATTAAAAATATCTCCATACCATTTATTTTCAGTATGAAGATAATATACATTCTTTGAAAAAAATGCAAAAAAACCTATTAACCATGAAAATGAACCACCTGATAATATTATATTATTACAGGTTGATCCGAACATAATAGTTTTTATTTCACTTTTTATTACAGGTATTAAAGAATATGTTTGTATTAATTTTATACATAGAGGATCATCAATTGTATCACTTGTTATATAACCCTTATCAAAATTTATTTTATCAATTGCATTCTTATATCTTTTATAGATATTATCAATGTTTTCATAATAATTATTTTTAACATCTCCAATTCTTATATGAATAAATAAATCATTATTATTATTATATCTAATATTATATAGATTTTTTTTTATTATTCTTTCTCTTTTATGAATTCTATTATAATATTTATGTAGAATCTTACAAAAATTTTTAGATTGAAACCATACATTATTTGTAATAATAATATTACAGGGATTTAAATTATTTTTTAAAATATATAAAAAATTTTTATCTGTTACTAATAAATTTTTACTATATATTTTATTACCCTTATAAAATGATATTCCTAAATTATTAAATAATTCTTCATACTTATAACTACACTTTAAATCATATTTTTTTGACATAAAATGTAAAAATAAATTTATAAAAAATATATTACCAAATCTTCCATTGTGAATATTACTATTATTTATATATGAAAAAGCACGTTCTTCTTTTTTACCATAATTTATCCAATGATACCATGCTTTTTCTTTAGTATCTGCATTTATATCTGTATTTATATCTAAATAAGTTTTCCATTGAAAATTTTCATAATCTATATTTATATTATTAAATGTATAGTAATTTATTTGATTTTTTATATTTATATCTTCATTAATAATATTAAAATATAAAATATAGTTGTTATTACTATTATTAATATTATTTTCATCTTCTACCTTTTCATCTGTATTTATATCTAATGCATAAATAAAAGATCCATAATTATTATACATAAATAAGACTATTATTTTTATATAATTATATTATCTTATTTTTAATTATTTTTTGACCAATTTGGAAAATATTTTATCATATCTTCCTTTGTTATACGTCTCATAGGTCTAATTTTATATAATTCTTCCATATTTTTATCATAATTGTCCTGTGGTCTCTTAACAAACACAGCTTTTTTACGATACTTATTTTCATCTTTTATTGAATTTAAAGGAGAAACATAATAATATGCTAGACTTTTTCTAAAAATATTTTCAGGACACATAATTTTTTCAGGTAATCCATGCCATGATATATCATTTGTTTTAAATATAATTGCTCTATTAAATTTTATTTCTGTTTTTTTTATACATTCTGTTGCTGTATTATTCCAAAGTTCATTATGACCATTCCAGGATTCATTCCAGTTTTTTGATAAAAATAGTATAATATTTATTCTTCTTTCTTTTCCAGAATATGGATGTTTCTCGTAATCTAAATGAATATTGAGTCTACCATATCTAGGATGACTATGTAAACCTGCACCATGCAAATATTCATCATACTCTAAATTGTTAATTTTTGTTAAATCTCTAAAAATATTTGTAATTATATTTGTTGATAAAATATAAAAATAGTTTTTAAGTTCTGGATCTAATTCATTTATATTATCATATGCATATTTTACTTCAATTGGATTTTCATATTTATACCAGTTATCATAATTATTAGGAAATAATTCATATAATTTTTCAGCATAAGTTTCTTCTAAAAAATTATCTATCACTATATTTTCATAAGGGTTTCCATTAAAAAAATCTTCTTTTAAAATATTTATTTGATTTATCCAATCTCCGAAATATTTTAAACAATCTTCTTGATTTTTTTTTTCTAAATATTGTTTATCAATTTTAATTATTTTTTCTGTTCCATAATCATTCATCATAATATTAAAATATATTTTAATATTATTTTATTGCAATTGTAAATTTATTAATTTTTTCTTATTTTATATATTTATTTAATTCTTCACAAGTAATTTCTTCTATTTTTTCTTTGTTTTGAAAATTTGGATAACTGAAATAACATCTATCATCAAAAATATACACTTGTTTTATATTTTTTAATGTTTTTTTATTTAATGTTCCTGGTATTACACCTGAATTTACTGCTATAATTACTTTTACATAATTTGAAATAGCAGCAATGTCTTTAATTGTTAAATTATCGTCCATTGTACATTTTATATTTTCTACTTTTGTAGTTGTAACTAATTTATATTTATTATTTAATAAAGTTATATAATTATCCCATTCAAGTTTATTATAATTATATTGTCCAGATAAAGGTTGTGAATTTATTATTAATAAATCTATATTTTTATATTTATTATTATATATTTTATTTATATTTTTATATCTACTTGCTAAATCTAAATAATCTTTATAATAAAATCTTTCTATTTTTATTAATATTTGAAATTTATATGATACTACATTGAAAAAATCTCTATAATATTTATTATAATTTACTCTTTTATAACTTTTATTTATTATTTTTGTATAAACATAATCTAGTGTATATTTAAAATAAGAATTATTTATCCATAGTTGTACTGCTGTTGCTGGTTTTTTACTAATATCATTTATCATTACATTTTTGCTATTTACAAATTCATTTACTTGCAATATATAATCAGGTTGACAATAATAATATATAAAATAATTTTCTTTTTCTAAGTAATAAGAAATTATATTAAAATATATTGCATTAAATACATTATCACCTAGATGATATTCATTATATAAATAATAGTTTCTCATTTTATTTATAATTATATAATTTATTTATTTTTTATTTTATTTATTACAGATGTTGAACTTTTATTTTTTATATAATTAAATAACATAACTTCTTTACAATATTCTTTTCCTATTATATTTTCTATAGTATAGTCTGAGCCTTTTACTATAATTTTTGGTTTTAAGACTTTCAAAATAGTTAATGGTGTATCTTCTTCAAATACAATTATATAATCTATAAAATCAAATAAACACAAAATATGCATACGTTCTTCTATTAAATTGATTGGTCTTGTTTCACCTTTTATTCTTTTAATAGAATTATCTGAATTTAAACCTACTACTAATATATCGCCTTGCTTTTTTGAGAATTGAAGTAATTCTATATGCGCAGAATGTAATATATCAAAACAACCATTTGTAAATACTATATTTTTTTTATTAGATAAATCAATTATTTTATCTATTTCATAATCGTATATTATTTTTTGATCTATATTATTATTGTTGTCATCATTATTATCGTCATTATTGTAATCATTATTTATATATTTACTAAAATAATCATCAATGTCTTTTTTATTTACACAATAATTACCCAATCTAGTTACACCAATACCTGCAATATAGTTTGCTATTTTACATGCTAAATATATATCTTTTTTAAGTAAAAAAATATAAACTATAATAGACAAAACAATATCTCCTGAACCTGTTACATCTACTACATTTATTTCTTCATTATGATTTATTATATTATTCATATTATTCGCAATAATACCATCTTTACCACATGTAATAATTGTATGTTGACTTTTTATATTTTCTTTTATAAATTCTAAAATATCTTTTATATCTGTTTTACCACTTATTTCTTTACTTTCATGTAAATTTGGTTTAAAACAAAAACAATTCTGATATTTAGTATAGTCTTTCGTTTTCGGATCAACAAAAGTAAAAATATTATTATTATTTGAATAATCAATAATCTTTTTTGTTAGATTCTTTGTAATTATACCTTTATTATAATCAGAAATGACTATTGCATTCACATTTTCTTTATTTTTTATATAGTCAAAAATGTTATTTTCAAGAAATTCATTAATTTCATGTATGTCTTCTATATCATAACGAGTATTCAATATATTATCATTAAATATTCTATGTTTTTGTGTTGTTTTTCTAGAATTATCTATAAATACTTTATGTTGAATATTTGTATCAGATAATAATGATTTTATTTTCTCTCCATAATAGTCATTACCCGTTATTGTAATTAATTCTACATTAATATCTAAATTATTTAAATTATTTGCTACATTTGCTGCACCACCTAATATAAATGATGTTTTATATATGTTATGGATTGGTATATTATCTGCTTCTGGAGCATTTCTATATATTTTTGAAAAATAGTTAATATCTAATATTATATCTCCTAGAACAATTATATTCATATATTTTTATAATATTTAATTTTGTAACTATATGTAAAATAATACAATTTTAATATTTATTTTATGAGTAAAGTACATTAATTTATTATATTTAGCTAAAATATAATGCAGTTTGTTGAATTTGATGGTGAGAAATATCCTTTTTTTCAAACCATAGGTAATGCATCACAATTTTCAATCCCTTATGCTAAACATTTTTGCAGTGGTATTGGTTATGATATTGGATTTTGTAAGGAAGAGTGGAAGTTACCTGGATCTATTGGAATAGATTTGTCACTTAATAATGGATATCATGCAAATTGTTTACCTGATGATAAAGTTGATTATATTTATTCAAGTCATTGTTTAGAACATGTCGATAATTGGGTTGAAACACTAGAACTATGGATTTCAAAATTAAAGGATAATGGAGTTTTATTTCTATATTTACCAGATTTCTCTCAAAAATATTGGCGCCCATGGAATAACAGAAAACATAAACATTGTTTTACTCCTGAAATAGTACATAATTTTTTACTTGATAAGGGTATGAAAAATATTATACTTTCTGGAATTGATTTAAATAACAGTTTTATAGTTGTATGTGAAAAATAAAAATTTAATTGTTTATAATTCTAAAAAATATACTATTCCAAATATAATTATAGCAGTAATTATAATAATTATAATTCCAATACATATATAAAATATATTAACATTTGATTCTGGTTGTTTATTAACTAGTAAAGAATTTGTAATACTGTTTTCTATATCATCTAGTTTTGTATTCATATTATTTTCTTCTGACCACATATTTTTAATCATTTACAATATTTGTTATATAATATTATCTAATTATTAAATAGTTTTAATAATTACATATTATAAATGAAGCTAACACATACTATGGTTGTAATGTTTGTAGGAAGTTTTTTAATTTCTTATTTTTTAATGTCTCCTATCATGGTAAATAAACGTATTTATATTACAAATAATTTAGGTAAAGCTTATATGGCAGCAATTATGGCTGTGTTAATGTTATTTTTAGAAGTTATGATGCACGACCATCAATATAATATATTTAGTTTGAATTTATATGTATTACTAGCATCTTTAGTTGCATTATTTGTTTATTTATATAGATATCAAATAGCAATAGACGATAAACAATATTTGAAAGGTATGATTGAGCATCATTCTATGGCTCTTTTAACAAGCGAGGAAATTTTGAAAAAGACAAATAATTATAATGTTGCAAAATTAGCTAAAAATATTATTCAAGAGCAGCAAGATGAAATTGATTTAATGAAAAAATTATTATAAGTTACTACTAGTTTCCATATAATAATACTTTGTAGCTTCATCTGTCTCACAATGTACTTCTGGTGGAGAAGACCACTCTGAATATGCTATTGCTTTTGTGGTTGGTCTTTCAAGAGCTAATAAATCTTTTAGTGCTTTCATTCTTCTCTCTAAAGGATTTATCTTAATAGGATATTTTCTAGATAATTGTTTCCAACGCCATTCAAATTGTAAAGCTGCGGACCAATCTGGAAATCCTGAAACATGTGCTGCTCTTGTCCAAGTTTCACCCTGTGATACTTTTACACCGGTTGCATGTGCTCCTCCTTTAATTTCTTTATTGTGTTGTCGTAATCTGCGTTCAAGATCTACTGTAGCACCTACATAAGTATTTCCCTTGGTTGAAACAAGCAAGTATACATACGACATTATATAAAATATAAATATGGTTTTAATTTTATATTTATTTTGCATTATTTAGTATTAAATCTTTTCTAACATTTTCCAAATAGTATTTTATTTTTTTCCATTCTTTTCTCTCTTTATGTAATTCAGAATTATAAATCGTAATTCGTTTTCTAGTATTGCATCCAGATTCTACAAACCATATACATTCTTTTATAATTTTTATATCCATGTTTGTTAGTCTAGAGAGAGTATGTAACATTTGTGGAAATGGATGAAAATCTATTGCACAAGCAAGTATTTTACATTTTGTATCCAGTTTATCTACGTCTATTAAATTATAATTTGTTTTTTGAGTAGTTAAAGGATTATTCTTATAATATTCAATTGCTTCTTTTAATAGTTGCATATCACATTTCATTCCTCCATAACTACTTCTATAATAAATAGCTAATAGTTCATCAGAATTACTTTCATTTTGAAGCATTTCATGAGTAAAATTATATTCAATATTATTTCCTCTGTAATAAAAATATTCTTTGCAATTACAAAGTGAATTAACTATATTTAATATAATATCAAAATCAGTTGAAGTTAGTTTATAATCTTTATCCGACATCATTAGCCAAACTATAATAGGATATGAATCCATTAAACATACATCCTCAATATAAATAATGGGAAGCCTCCTTAGTAGCTCAATAGGTTCTTTTTGAAGGATTGCAAGAGCACTTTGAATAGCGGTCATATTATTGCATCTCCTTATTGCTTTTTGAAGATTTGATTTTAATAATGGTATACCATAATTATGTGTATTTATAATAGGAAAATTTATCTTTTTTGGTTCCATATAGCGATAATATAATTTAATATTTGATTTTATAGTTATAAAAGTATCAGTATCTAGAGGTTTTGTTACAAAAAATGCTTTATAATTTTCTGGATCATAAATAAAGCATTTTTTATTTCTCTCGTCGTGATTTATTTTAATCTTGAAGAATGATTCTAATTTAAGTTGCTGCATTGTTTGATTTAAAATAATTATATTTTTTGTATTTTATATCAATTTTTTATATACATAAATTTAATTAAAATAAACTAAAATATTTATTTGTTCTACCAAATAATAAATTCTTATTTGTATTTAAAGAAAACTCAGATTCATCTACATAATGTAGGGAATATTGGATTTTAATGAGAAATTACGTTCCTTCACGTGTAGTGCTACTGTTGCGAATTTTTTTCCAAGATTTTTTTCAGGATTTCAATTTTGGACATTTATTTTTGTCCATTTTTAAAAATAGGAAAAAAATCTTGGAAAAAAATTCGACGCAACTTTTTGGAAAAATTTGTGACTGAGAAAAAAAATATGGTCTAGATTCAGAAAAATTTTTTTATAAATTGTTACGATAATTTTTTTATGAAAAATATTTATTTTGCGGAAAAGTATTTAAGTTTTTTTCTATTTCCTATATATGGAAATTAAGGAAATTAAAAAACTTAAAAAAAACTTACCGAGATTTGTTTGTGAAAATTGTGACTTTAAATGCTATATGAAATGTGATTGGGATAGACATTTAACCAGACCAAAACATCTTAGTAAGGTTGATGGAAATGGGGAGGAAATAAAAAAACTTAAAAAAACTTACTTTTGCGATTGTGGTAAAAACTTTATGTCGAATTCTGGTCTGTGGAAGCATAAAAAGATATGTAATAATGAAGATAATAATGATATGATTAAAAATGATATGATTAAAAATGAATTATCTGATAAAGACCTTATTATGATGCTAGTAAAACAGAATACTGAATTACTTGAAGTCATTAAAAATGGTACTCATAACACAAATTCACATAATACAAATACTAATTCACTCAATAAAACATTTAATTTACAGTTTTTCTTAAATGAAACCTGTAAAGATGCAATGAATATTATGGATTTTGTGGATTCTATACAACTTCAATTATCTGATTTGGAAAAAGTTGGTGAAGATGGTTATGTTAAAGGAATCTCAAATATTATTACTTCAAACTTGAAGGCACTTGATATTACTCAAAGACCAATACATTGTACAGATAAAAAGAGAGAAGTTTTGTATATTAAAGACGAAAATAAATGGGAAAAAGAAGGAGATGATAAAAATAAAATAAGAAAAGCAATTAAAAGTGTTACTATAAAGAACCAAAGATTGATACCAAAATTTAAAGAAGCACATCCAGATTGCGGTAAAAGCGATTCAGCTTTTTCTGATCAATACAATAATATCATTATTGAATCCATGGGAGGATCTAATTATAATAGTAAAGATAATGAGGAAAAAATTATAAAAAACATAACCAACAGCGTGGTTATAAATAAGGAATTATTTTAAAATAATATTATTAATTTTATTTATAAAGCAATTATTTATTTATAAAGTAATTATTAGTAATTATAAAAAAATTGAATGTAAAAATTTATGATTAAGATTATCTATATATAAATAATCGTAATCACAATAATGGAGAAAGAAAAAGAAAATACTTTTACAGGCTTTGAAAATCCTTATACAGTTGAAAATCCTAAAAGATTCTTTCAGGGATATGAATTCAGAGAAAAATATTCTGTAGAAAAAAATAAACAACATTTAATTATACCTCTTAAGAAATTAAATAATAATGATGTTTTAAAATTATTTAATTCATTACCAAAAATGTATGAAATCTTATGTGAAAAAATGTCACAAGAACATTTAAATAAATGGAAAAAAAATGGTTGTCTTATATCTTTTGCTTTTATTGATTGGTATAGATTAAGGAAAGCTTGGTTATATAGAGAAATTTATTTTCATTATTATTTACCACAAAATAAAAAAATTGTAATTTCATTAGATGGCGATAAATTTAATTCACGTATAGTATTAAGTCCATTTGATAAACCTTTCATCCCTAATAAAAATATTCTAAAATTATTTGAGAGCTATTGTTCATTTATAATACCGATCTTAGAAAAAGCAGAAGATCAAACAACAAATATAGAATTAGAAGAACTTCTTTTTAAAGATTATTTTTAAATTAGTAAATGTATTTATTTTATTTTTTATTATTAGTGTTTATAATAAAAATTTATTTTATTCATATATGACACCAATAGTCCCAATTCTACGACAATGAGGACATTCACAATACCCTTTTGAACCTCTATATCTTTCTTCACATGAGATATGTAATAAAATATTACAACGAATACATTTAGTCCATGTTTTATCATCAATATTATCCCAGCATATTAAACATGTACTATTTTCATGTATATTTTGATTGCTTGTATTATTACCCATTACTATTTCATGTATATTTGTTTTTATAATGTTTATATTAACTATATTTTGTATCTAGATATATTTTAATTGTATTATTTATAAAAAAAATTGAATATAAATAATATTGTAATTAATGATATTATAATATAAGATCTATTTACTCATCTTTAAGAACTAGAATATCAAAATGTCAAATAGTACAGATTGCAATATTTGTGCGGATACTTACAATAAAAGTAACAGAGAAAAAATATGTTGTGCATACTGCAGCTTTGAAGCTTGTCGAAGTTGTTGCGAAACATATATTTTATCAGAGTCAAAACCTAAATGTATGAATACTACTTGTGCAAAAGAATGGTCTAGAAAATTTATTAGAGAGAATTTTTCGAATATATTTATTAATACAAAGTTTAAGGAACATTTAGAAGATGTTTTATTTAATAGTGAAAAGGCATTGTTACCTGCAACCCAGCCATTTGTGGAAGAAATAATTAGAAAAGAAAAGCTGAAAAAAGAAATAAATGAAACACATAAATTAATAGAAGAATTATATACAAAAAAATCAAAACTTGAGTATGAATATCGTAGAGATCCAACAATCTCAGAATCTTATGTTAAATCGGCGTCTCATTTTGTTAGACAATGTCCTGTAGAAGGTTGTCGTGGATTCTTGAGTACTCAATGGAAGTGCGGTATTTGTGAGAAATGGACATGTCCAGAGTGTCATGAATTAAAAGGTTTTACCAGAGACTGTGATCATAAATGTGATCCAAATTTAGTAGAGACAGCAAAATTATTGAATAAAGATTCGAAACCTTGTCCTAAGTGTCAATCACTTATATTTAAAATTTCAGGATGCTTTGCAAAAAATACACCTATTTTAATGTGGAATGGAGCAGTTAAAATGTCTCAAGATATTTTAATAGGCGATATTTTAGTTGGTGATGATGGTGAAGAAAGAATTGTTGAAGATTTAGTTTCAGGTGAAGATATAATGTATGAGATTAAACAAAATAATGGTATCAATTATATAGTTAATAGTAAACATACGTTATCTCTAAAATTTACTGGAGAGAATACTCTTCATTGGATAGAAAATATTAATTGTTGGAAAATTCGTTGGTTTGATAGAATTGAACATAAAATGAAAACTAAACAATTCAAAGTAACAGATATATGTGATAAAGATGCTGCAAAAAATAATGCAAAAAATTTCTTAGAAAAATTAAAATTAGAAGAGATTATTTTATTAACTGTTGATGATTATTTAAAATTAGATAAATGGTGTAAGAAATATTTATTTGGATATAAAAGCTCATATGGTATTAATTATAAAAGTCAAAATGTTGAATTAGATCCATATATGCTTGGATTATGGCTAGGTGATGGAACACATACTGAACCAATAATCGCTTCAAATGATGATGAGATTAAAGATTATATTTTAAATTGGTGTAATTCTAATGATGCAGAATTAATTCAAGAGACTAAATATAAATTAAGAATTAGAAGAAAAGGATATAGTTTTGGAAAAGAAGATATTAATGGTGAACAATATACAAACATTCCTAAGTTTTGTGATAGAAGTAATCCTTTTACTAATTTACTTAAAAAATATAATTTAATTGGAAATAAACATATTCCAAATGAATATTTAATGAATTCTCGTGAGAATAGATTAAAATTATTGGCAGGATTAGTTGATACTGATGGTCATGTATCAAAAGATCAGAAGGGAAAAAGAGTTGTAATTATTCAAAGCAATAAATTATTAAGTGAACAAATTATTAATCTTGCATCTTCTTTAGGTTTTATTGTTAATTATACAATTAGGGAAAAGAAAAATATTAAGATATTTAATTGTGAATCTAAAGATTATAAAAATCAATATGTTATCAATATTTCAGGAGAAAAATTAAATGAAATACCTACTATTTTACCAAGAAAAAAATGTGTTGGAAGTTCACCAAATAAAGATTATTTTAAAACAACAATAGAAGTTATTCCTCTTGGTAAAGATGAATATTATGGATGGTCTGTTGACAAAAATAAAAGATTTTTATTATCAGATTATACTGTTGCAAAAAATTGTGATCAAATGTGGTGTACACAGTGTCATACTGCATTTTGTTGGAGGACTGGTGCGATTGAATCTAATATTCATAATCCTCATTATTATGAATGGCAGCGTAAAAATGGTGGCCTAGCTAGAGCAGCAGGTGATATAGAATGTGGAAGAGTATTAAATTCTAGTATTATAAGAGATATTTATGAATTATGTAAATATCATCCAAATTTAATCGATCATATAAAAGAAAGTTGTGCTTTTATTAATGGAAAAAAATATGTTTTTACAAAAGAGATTGATTTGTTATCAGTTATAATTAGACAAATAATTCATAATAATGCTGTTGAATTACCTCGGTTTCAAATTGATCATTTTCAAAAAAACCAAGAATTACGTATTCGATATTTACGTAAGGAATTAACTGAAGAATCATTTAAAAAAATAATTCAGAGAAATGATAAAAAGAATAAAAAAAATACAGAAATAGCTCAGGTAATTCAACTATCTATAACAACTTCTACAGATATTATTTATAGAATTGTAAATGACCTTAAAAATTCGAAATCGAATAATCATCATTTTAATGATTTGATAGCAGAATTAAATGCTGTTATTAATTATTGTAATGATATTTTCAAGGATATTTCATTTACTTATAATTGTGTTCAATATTATTTTGACGAAAAATTTGTTATAAAAACAATGGAAAAAAAGAAGGAAAATAATGAAGATAGTGCATCTAAAGAATTTTCAGAAAAGGTATAAATCGGATAGGGGGGCTTTTTAAGTTACTTTATTGGAAATATATATTAATTAAAATTTAATTTAAAGAATTGGTTGTTACAAATTTTTTTCCAAGATTTTAAGATATTTAGGATAAAAAATCTTAAAATATATTATAGAATGCCCAAAATAGATATAGATTATTCAAATACAATAATTTACAAAATATTTTGTAAAGATGAATCAGTAAATGATGTATATGTAGGTCATACAACAAATTTTATAAAAAGAAAATATTCTCATAAAGTAGCATGTAATAATTTAAATAATAAACTTAAGATATATAATATAATTAGAGAGAACGGTGGATGGAGTAATTGGGATATGATTGAGATAGCAAAATATAATTGTAATGATCATACAGAAGCACGCATAAAAGAGCAAGAGCATTATGAAATGTTAAAATCAACACTAAATAGTTGTCCTCCTTATTCAGATAAGAAACAATATTATTGTACATTTTGTGATACTCAATGCAACTCAAAAAAAGAGCATGATATACATTTAAGTTGTAAAATTCATAATAAAAATAAAGAAAATAATAAAATATTAGAAAATAATAACTATTCAAAAAAATTTTTTTGTGAAAAATGTAACTATGGTAGTACTAAAAAATCATGTTGGGATCAACATTTATTAACAACAAAACATCAAAAATCAAGTTTGGAGCTAATGGAAGCTAATAAAGAATATGCTTGTGAAAAATGTACCATAAAATTTAAACATCAATCTAGTTATTGTAGACATAAAAAGAAATGCTTAGAAATAAATGTTGAAAATGATAAAGTTACACTAACAGATAAAGAATTAATTATGATATTAATAAAACAAAATAAACAATTAATTGAACAAAATGTAGAATTAATGAAAAATTGTTTTGTTACAAATAAAGAGTAATTATAATTATATTTTTGTAGATTAAAAACTATATTATCTACATATATGAAATAAAAACTGGTAAATATATTTAAAATAAGTTCCTTCACGTGTAGTGCTACTATTGCGAATTTTTTTCCAAGATTTTTTTCAGGATTTCAATTTTGGACATTTATTTTTGTCCATTTTTAAAAATAGGAAAAAAATCTTGGAAAAAATTTCGACGCAACTTTTTGAGAAAAATTGTGACTGAGAAAAATTTTATGGTCTGGAGTCTGAAAAAGTATTTTATAAATTGTTACGATAATTTTTTTTTGAAAAAAATTTTTTTTTGCGTAAAATATTTAGGAGTTTTTATATGGTGCCAATATATGTCGTTAATGGCAGCTGATTTTACGAAAAAAAACGAATTAAAATATAGTTGTGAATATTGTGACTTTAATACATGTAAAAAAACAGACTATACAAGACATATTTCAACCCAAAAACACAAAATCAACATTTTGTCAACACCTGGCAACACAAAAAACGAAATATCATATATATGCTCATATTGTGAAAAAGAATATAGTGATAGAACCGGATTATGGAAACATAAAAAGAAATGTAATTTGTCAATGGTAGAAAATTCAAATACTTTAAATGAGCCAACAGATAAAGAATTGATCATGATGCTAATAAAGCAGAATACACAATTGATTGAACAAAATGCTGAACTAGTAAAAAATGGAATAAACAATACAACTAATTCTCATAATAACACTAATTCACTCAACAAAACATTTAATTTACAATTTTTCTTAAACGAAACATGTAAAGATGCAATGAATATTATGGATTTTGTGGATTCTATACAATTACAATTATCAGATTTAGAAAAAGTCGGTGAAGATGGTTATGTTAAAGGTATCTCAAATATTATTACTTCAAACTTGAAGGCTCTGGATGTAACTCAACGACCAATACATTGTACAGATAAAAAGAGGGAAGTTTTATACATTAAAGATGAAAATAAATGGGAAAAGGAAGGAGATGATAAAAATAAAATAAGAAAAGCAATTAAAAGTGTTACTATAAAGAACCAAAGATTGATACCAAAATTTAAAGAAGCACATCCAGATTGCGGTAAAAGTGATTCAGCATTCTCTAATCAATATAACAATATTATTATTGAATCTATGGGAGGATCTAATTATAATAGTAAAGAAGATGAAGAAAAGATAATAAAGAATATAACTAATAGTGTGGTTATAAATAAGGAATTATATTAGATCTATTTTTCTCTCTACTATTTATTATTTTTAATTTTTCTAGTAGATTTTTCTTTTGAAACAGTGTTAGTTAATAATTCTAGTGCTGGTAAGGTTATTTCTAATTCAGTAATTACAGGTTCTGGTTTAGAAGATTCAGATACTATTTCATTATTTTTAGGATTTGATTTACAATTTCTTACATGTGCAGCTAAACTTGCTTTATTTTTACCAGACCATGTATTACAAAAATTACATTTAAAGTCATTATCATTTTCTATATTTCCAATTTTAATAAACAATTTCTTTAATTTTGGAAGTTGAATTTCTTCCATTTTATCTAACAATTGTTTATTAATATTTTTAATGGTTTCAATCATTTGTAATTTTTGACTGACAAAAATACGATATTCTTCAATAATATCTTCCATATCTTCTTTACTTATAGAATATTCATCATCATTGTTATTAGATATAGTTTGTAATTTGGAAGATAAATTATCAATAATATCAACGGCTACTTTAATTTTATTTGCATCATATTCTGCATTTGGAATATAAATATGAATAAGACCATTAATAATATCAATTTGAAAGTTTTGTTTAAATGTAATAGGACTTTTTTGTGACACAAATATTCCATGATTTTTCTGTATTTGAATATCTCTTTCAAACTTTTTAATTTCTTCTGTTGTAACAGAACGACTATAATCTTTATTTTCAAATAAAATAGTAGGTTTATTCTTATCTATTCTATTTACTTTAAAATCACATGTTGCAGTATCTGTACCTACTTTAATAATTTCATCAGAAGGCATAATAGATTGTATTATGAAATATAATTCTGCTTCAGAAACATTACCTTTTGAGCTAGAATTATTTTTATATTTATTCAAAAAATCATTTAATTCATTTGTTAATTTTTGTTGATTTTGTTGTTGGAGAGATAGATGTTCTTTAACTTGTTGTATTCCATTATTTGTTCTCTCTTCACTTGATTGTATAAAAGTAAAAATAGGTTGTTGAATTGTGGAAATCATTTTATTAAACTGATTATCAATATTATCAACAATGGATTTAATTTTTACATCATCTTTGTTGGTAAGTTCTAGTAATTTAGTAGTGTCTTGTGTAATATTGTTACAAAAAGATTTAATACAGTTCTCAATTTGAAGATAATTTTTGTCTTGACTTTTTGGGATAACATCATTTACAATAAGAGTGGTCTTAGTTAATAGTGTATCATTATTTTTTTCAATAAGTGAATTCAACTTTTCATTATTTGTTAGACTATTATTAGAGAGAATTGTTTTAATATCTTCAATGTATTCTTTTTTTGACTCATGCAATTTAATAACAATATCTGATTTAATAGAAGATAAATTAGAATGTATATCTGTGACTAAAGAGAGAATTTTTGAGTTCATTGTTGAATTAATTGTGCTTGATAAATTGGTAGACAAATTTTTTAATATTTCAATAAATATATGATTCATAGAGACAATATCTAAATTAGTATTTGTTTTATAAAATGAAACGATTGTCTCATCAGTTATCGTAATAGAGTTTTCATTAAATTCCATTTGTATATAAAGTATATATATGTTTAATATATTTTGAAGTAAATATATTTTAATATTAAAAAAAAATTAGAACAGTTTTGAAAATTAAAACAATTTTTTTGTAATATTGAAAAAAAACTAAATCAGTTTTCAAAACTGAAGTAAAAAAAAAGTAAAATTAGAAAAAAATTAAAACA
>Ga0136644_10000521_pt1 | contig 30854 bp, 17 predicted proteins | sample C_130820_EF_Meta_FD_94780 | JGI IMG/M metagenome (GOLD analysis project Ga0136644, IMG submission 94780) | Freshwater microbial communities from Lake Croche, Canada to study carbon cycling - C_130820_EF_MetaG (v2) (version 2) | ecosystem: Environmental > Aquatic > Freshwater > Lake | place...
AAGCAAGCGGGTTTGTGAGCGGCTATGGCAAGCAAATCGGATTGCATTTTGAAACGCCTGCCGAGCCGCATCCGCTTTTGGAAAAGATGATGGCGATGAGCCCAGGAACGCTGATCTAGTGCAATCGACTCCTGAGAATCGTTCGATCGGCATGGTTTCCTTGGTCTGCATGGTGATCGGGAACATGATCGGTGCGGGGGTTTATATTTCAACGTCCTATGCGCTAGGGGCGTTGGGAGATGCCCGCTGGGTGTTGATCGCTTGGGCCATTGCAGGGATGCATGCGATATGTGGTGCGATCGCCTATGCGGCTCTTGCTAGCAGGGCTTCGCTCAATGGAGGAGAATATGTTTTCTTGAGTCGGTTTGTCCATCCCTCGGTCGGTTTTATGGCCGGATGGATTTCGATCCTTGCAGGATTTACTGCCCCGATCGCGGCGGCGGGATTGGTCTTTGGGGAGTACCTAGTAGGATCACCGCAGTCGACAGCATCGGCACGAGCGTTGGCTACGTTTTGGATTGTTGTTTGTGCACTCTTTCACAGCGTGAACTTGCGCACCGGAGCGTGGGTCAACAACGCGGTCGTCGCCCTGAAGTTCGTGGGTTTTGCGATCTTTACCGCAGCCTGCATGGTGTTTTTGATGCGTTTGAATCCCGGTGATGATTTTCGTCCTGCGCTGGATCGGTCGTGGTTTGCCACGGATTATCTGGGACGGTTTCGAGAAGAGGGGTTCCTGACGGTGCTTTTGATCCAGCTGTTTTTTATAGCGTTGGCCTATACTGGTTTCAACGCCAGCATCTACATCGCCGGCGAGGTTGATTCGAAGTTGGTACCGCGATCGATGATCCTCTCGTGCGTGGTGGTCACAGCAACCTATTTGCTGCTGAACGCATTATTCTTGATGTGCGATACGCGGGAGTCGATCGAGTCGGGCAAGGATTACTTTGTCTCGGGGGTTGCCAAGAATGTTGGTGGGACGGCGCTTCAGTGGGTCATGCGAATCACGATTGCTCTATCGTCGGCAACGAGTGTATTAGCGATGCTTGCGATTGGGCCGCGGGTGGTCGCTCAGATGTCCAAAGACGGGTGGTTACCAAAGATTCTTGGCAATGGCCAAACACCGCGACTTGCCATCGGATTGCAGGCGTTTGCCAGTTGCATCATCGTTTGGAGTGCTGATGTTTTGGAGTTGATCAGCTATTTGGGGCTAACTCTGACTTTGTGCGGAGCGATCGCCACGGCCACCCTCTGGATCGCTTATCGGGAAATGCAGAGTCGCAAACCGATTGCCTGGTGGGAACATGCAGCTTTGGGAGTGTATATTGGGGGAGCGGTGCTGCTGATCGCAGGGGCTTGGATCGTCAAACGACCGCAGTTTTATTTTTGCGTTGCGACGTTCCTTAGTGGTCTGGTCGTGTACGGATTGGCCAAGGGCTTACAGCGGAAACCGGCAGGATGAGTCAAATCGCGAAAACCAGTTCAAGCCCATCTGCGTATGTCCGTCGGTTAGTCGTGGCGATGGGTGTATTTTGTTGCTTTTGGATCACACAGGTGCAAGCCGATGAAACGCAAGGGCCCACTGCAAGCGATCCGGTCGCTGTCAAGGAATGGATTAAACAACTCAGTGCACCGAGCTATGCAGAGCGCAAGCAAGCGTTCTTGAAGCTTTGCGATCCATCTTTCACTATCGACGAATGGGCAAAGAGCGCGGAGTTGGCAGACGATCCGCAACTCGGTGCGATGATCGTGTGGCTCAAGCTGATCCGAGCGCTACCGGGCTCGATCGATACGCGGCTCGAAGCGGTAGGCGATTACCCGGCCCTGGCCCGGGGATCGATTGAAATTGTCGAGCGTTACGGTCGCGAGGGCAAAATCGAGTTGCTTTTGGCAATGGTCCGCTTGCTACCAAAAAGCAGCCGCGATCTGCTCCTTCAGAATACATTCACACGTGGCGAAAGCAGCCTCGATCATGTCTTCAAGGGGGCTTGGGCGATCCGCAAGCCGGAGCTTATCCCGCAGTTCCTCGATGCGATGTTGCCTGTGCATCCGGTGCGCATCGGACTGAACCGTCGCTGGAGCAAGCTTGGGTTGGGCGAGTCCTGGAGGGTAGATGTTCCGCTGGACTCGACCGACATGCAGCTAGCGGCCCTGGAGAGCGAGGGTCAGATCGACCAAGCGGTCCGGCTCGCCAAGCAAACAACACAGCCCGGAACGGTCGAGAAGATATTGCTGCGAAACGGTCGTTGGAACGAGTGGTTGGAGCTCGATCCATCCCGCTTGAGCCTCGTCTCGGCAGCGTGGTCGGAGATTCCTCGCGTGGTAATCCTGGAGGCGCTGGATCGTCACGAGGAGGCCCAAAAGTTTTATGAGGTACGCAAGGCTTCGGCCTCGAAGAAAAACGATCAGTCGGTGATCGGGACGCAGTTGGCTCTCATCACGCGTGACATCGATACCGTATTTGCAAACCTGAAAGCCAATGAGCCCAATCAGCTCATGAGCATGTACTATTTCCATAATCGGATCGATGACTTGATCGAGTCCGAGGGTCTCCAGGTACGAACCCAGGCAAATCTTTCAAGTTGGATCGATCGCAACGTCGTCGAGGGCAAGGGGTTCGTGAAAGCTACACGGTTTCAGGCGCTGTTTCGCCGAATCGGTGAACCGAAATGGTCCAACGCGATCCAGGAGCGGATCGTCAAGTTCATCGATACCCATCCTCGAGAACAACAGGTCCTGTTTTGGAAGGATTATCTTCAACAGGTCATGCGTTATGGACTCGAAGACAAGCGTGCCGAACTGCTCGCCTTGGCGATTCCTAAGCTCGATCTAGAGCCGCAGACCAAGCGTCGAAGTAGTACGGCAGTGGCCGGCTTTCCCGAAGCCCAAGCCGAAAGGGAAATGACGATCGAGGATTTGTTTCGAGCAAGTTTCCCTTACATGCAAGAGGCATCCTATCCACTCTATCAAGCTCTCAAACGCGATCACCCAAACCAGACAGACCTTGAGTTGCTCGAGTGGCTACAGTTGCTCCACCAGGGTGTTGTGCCCGACGGCTGGACTGTGGCCGACGTGCGCAAGGTCTTTCATAAAGCGATTTCGCAGCGGACGCTCGATGGTGTATCGCCAACTGGAAGTGTGATCGATTTGGCGGAAGCCCTCGATGCGATGGGCGCATCGAAGGATGCGACTGAGCTTCTCGAGAGCGCCGATGGAGAGCTCCGAGCGGATCTGATGCGATCGAGGTTCCTGTGGAATATGGGTGAGTATCAGCAGGCAAGGAGTTTGGCGCTAGAGTGTTTGGAGCGCGAACCAGGTAGCCTGGAGGTTTACCAATGGACCTCAGAATTGCTCGCTCAAATAAATGACAACCCATCGCTGGAACGGCTAGAGCATCGCGTTTTGACACGGCCCAATGGCATGGAGGATTTCGCGAGGTACTCCCAGGAAATGCGCAGGGGCGAGCGGTTCGAGCTACCGGAATCCATCGGGCGTTTTTTGGAAATTCAGTACGATTCCTTTCCATCGAGTTTGGGCAACCTTTGGTTGGAGGATATTTATTGGGGATGGAATCTTTCGCAACTTGCGAACCATTACCACCAAACTGCACCGGATTTTCCTGTCAGAGTGGATAAGAATTTTGATTTAACGCTAACCAGCTGTCTGTTCGATATCTTCAATGAGTTCGATTCACCTTCGGGAATGAATGCACGTCTGGCCCGGGGTCGCAATGCAGTCGGATGGGACTTGGATTGGACACAATGGGCTTGGCGTTATGAAAGGGTATTGGCCAGCGGTTTTTGGAAGGCAGTGCGCAAGGGGGATCGGGCCCAGGCCGATCGATTCTTGAGGGCCGCTCATCGAATCCATCCCGAGCAGATCAACACGTTGATCGACGCGGTTCCTTGGGTGCTCGAAAAATTTGGCACTGAGACCCTCGAGGAGTGGTTCCGTGTCTATTACCAGCCTATGCAAGAGCATCTGAAGAAGTATCCCGAGGATACGCTAACCGCGAATAATTCGGCTTGGCTAGCAGTCAAGTGCGGGTTTGAATTCGAAAGAGCCTTGGAACTCGCCCAGATGGTAACCGAGCGACAGCGGAACGACACCTATCTCGATACTCTGGCTGAAGCTTATTTTGTAAAAGGGGATGTCGATAAAGCCATCGAAATTTCGCTAGAGTGTCACAAGCTCAACCCTCGGGACCCGCATCATCGCAGGCAGATCAAGCGTTACAACGAGAGCAAGAAGTCGATTCGCTGAGAAGCGGGTTTTGAAACACAGTTATTCAAAGAGCGAAAATTGGACATGCTGAAAATCCAGAGCAAACGCATCGAAGGGTTGTTTCGAAAGAGATCCGACTTTTGGATTTACATGGCTATTGTTTTTTTGGGATGTGGATGGGTTCAGGGTCAGGACATGGCTCGGCCCAAGCTACAGATTATCAACGGCACGCAGAGGGCAGTGGATATTTATTGGATCAAGTCCGACAAAGAACGAGTCTTCAATGCGTCGGTATCGCCGGGAGATCAATCATTGATTAGCACCACGTTAGGTCATCGATTTGCGGTGGTTGGAAAGGAGCAGGACGCAGGAGACATTGCCGTGGTGACGAGTGAGGTTCCTGTGCAGTCGTTTCGGGTGGGTGGAGTTCCGGATTTTTACACACAGCGGATCGAGGCCAATGGTTTTCCGATCGTCGCCTCGGCCAAGGTCAATCCGTATGCGCTCAAGGAGGCGGCTTATATAGTCGACACGATGTTAGCCGAGCGTTCCGATGTACGCGAGGCGATGATCAAGAGTGGGTCACGGCTTTGCATATTGGCTTGGAACGAGTTTACGACCCAGCAGCCCGAGTGGCAGTGGTTGGGGCGCGAGACACTGGCTGGTTTTCCAGGGATTGCGGCGACCGATTTTTACGATGCCCGTGCTCGGGGTATGGGGGGTAGTCGGACAGACCCGTTTTGTTCGTGCGGCGAGGAAAATCTGCTTTGCTATCCGGGGGATCCTTATTCGACAGAGAATATCCTCATCCATGAGTTGGCCCATAACATTCATCTACGAGGCATGGTCAATGTCGATGCGACGTTTGATCAGAGGGTGCAGGTTGCGTATGACCAAGCCATGAGTGTTGGGCTATGGAAGGGCAAGTACGCGAGCGTCAATCACCACGAGTATTTTGCAGAGGGAGTGCAGTCGTGGTTTGGCAACAACCGAGAGAACGATCACGACCACAATCACGTCAATACGCGCGAGGAGTTGACTCAATACGATCCACGATTGGCCGCGTTGTGCCGCGAGGTTTTCGGGGATACGGAGTTTAGCTACACAAAACCGCAGACGCGGCTAACGGGACATTTGGACGGTTATCAACCGGTCGGTGCACCCACCTTTGTTTGGCCGGATCGGCTTGGGAAAGCCAAGGCAGAGATTCTTCGTCAAGCCCAGCGGCGCGAGTAGGGCTTCGGAGGTAGCTAGACTTTACGCCTCCACCGGACAAGTCCGGTGGTAGGATCCAATCGCACCAGTGATGATGTAGAATTCCCTTGAGCTTGACTGTAGCTTATACTCACCTACCACTGCGCAGAGCCCATCCTTAGAGAAACCTTATCGGCGATCGCACTAGCCGAACTCTTCATGATCGTCGCCAATGAACTCAGAAAGCAATTCAGCGTACGAGGCAGCACGCTCGTAGCCGTCGATGGAGTTTCCTTTAGCGTGGGCAACTCGGAGGTCTATGGACTGCTGGGTCCCAATGGAGCCGGCAAGACCACAACGCTGCGGATGGTCATGGGGCTGATCGAACCGGATTCTGGGTGGGTTGAGATTGGAGGGGTTCGTACTGATACCGACACGACCGGCATCCGCCACCAGTTGGGGATGATCTCCACCAACGACGGAGTCTATCCATGGCTCAGTGTGCGCGAGATGTTGATGTACTTTGCTGACCTTTACGCGGTCGATCCACCGGTTGCCGAGCACCGTCTCGAGGAGCTGTCGGATCTGCTTTCGATCCGTTCGTTTCTGGACCAGCGTTGCAGCACGTTGAGCACCGGTCAAAAGCAGCGAGTCACCCTCGCCCGAGGCTTGATGCACGATCCACCGGTGATGCTCCTGGACGAGCCGACTCGAGGACTCGACGTGGTTGGTAGTCAAACGGTTTTTCAATTCATCGAGATACTCAAGTCCCGGGGCAAATCGGTTCTCTTGTCCACCCATAGGCTCGATGAAGCCGAACGGGTTTGCGATCGCTTTGGTTTGCTACATCACGGAACGATGCGTTACGAAGGAACCCTTGACGATCTTCGCGATCAGACGGGCAAAACCCATTTGGTCGATATGTTCATCGAACTGATCCGAGCGAGTTGAGTATGCAACCGAGTTCCAAGCAACCGAGTTCCATCGCGTCCTATTTGGCGAACGGGAGACTGGTCAGGCTGTGCCTCAAGGAGTTGCGAGAGAGTCTTCGCGATCGCAGGACCCTCATCACACTGATCCTCATGCCGATCTTGGTCTACCCTTTGCTCAGCATGGCCATGCAGCGGCTGATCATCGGCACGGCTGCGGGGCGGAGCGATGCTCGGTCCGAGTACATCGTCGGAGTAGCCAACGAGAAGGCCGGTGGCGTGGTGGCCTCGGCGCTGGATGAAACCTCCATGGCGATTCGCCGGGGGGTCCAGCATACGATCGAGGTACGACGGCCCTCCGAGACGGCAAGGAACCCCAAAGCCAAGATCCAAGATTCTCTGCAGCAGTCCCTCGATGCAGGCTCGTCGAGCCAATCGTCAAGCACTGCGGGTTTTAGTATCGTCGTGACCGACGGAATCACGTTACAGCAAGCTCTCGAAACCGGTCAGATCGATCTGGCCGTCACGAATGCCTCGGCCGAGTCGATCACCCTGGCAGGAAATGGTACTTATCCTGCCTATCAATTCGACCTGTTGTTTCGCGACGCGGAACTGCGAAGCGAGAGAGCGATGCTCGAGTTTCGCAAAGCGATGGAGCTAGTCAACGATGCCCAATCGATTCGATTCCGAGGGTCGTTACCTCCCTCGGTCAGGATGGTTTCGACGGCCACGGGCCAAAAGGTCGATGCGATGGCCTCCTTGGCAGGGATCCTGCCCCTGATCCTGATTCTCATGACGATCACCGGAGCGGTGTATCCGGCTATCGACTTGACGGCTGGCGAGCGCGAGCGCGGGACTATGGAAGCGATGATCGCTACCCCGGCACCGAGATTTTTGTTGCTGCTCAGTAAGTATGTCGCAGTCGTTACGGTGGCGGTGCTAACAGCGCTTGCGAACCTTTTTGCCTGCTGGATCACCCTATCGATCGGCGGTTTAGGCCGAGCGCTTTTGGGCGATCGAGGCTTTTCCATTTTGACCTTGGTCCAGATCCTACCGTTGCTGGTGATTTTCGCGGCGTTCTTTAGCGCGATACTCCTGGCGATGTGTTCCTTTGCGAGGAGTTTTAAAGAAGCCCAAGCTTATTTGATCCCGGTGATGCTCGTTTCGTTGGCCCCTGCTCTGCTGACGCTCATGCCCAACATCGAGTTCTCGACGCTGCTAGGGATTGTCCCGTTGGTAAATATCCTGCTGCTTTCTCGCGATATCATGACCGGCAGTCCGCAAGCGTTGCCGGCCTTTGCAGCGGTCTTTTCGACGCTCTTGTATGCAGCGGCGGCATTGGTAGTCGCATCGAGGCTTTTTGGGGCAGAGTCGGCAACGGCTGGATCCCAGGAGACTTGGTCGGACCTGGTTCGTCGGCCCAAGCGATCGCAAGAGCTCCCAGACCTCGGAGAGCTGGCGGTTTATTTGGCTTTATTGTTCCCTGTATTTTTTATACTTACCAATCTCTTTGGCCAGGCTGGCTTGGCGATCCAGAGCAAGCTCTGGATCAATGCAGGTCTTTTGCTGGTACTGTTTTTAATCGCTCCTTGGCTGGTGGCTATCTACCGTCGCCTGAATCCCCGCACGACGTTTTTGCTTGGAACTTGGGAGGGCAATTCGCCCCGGCCGCATGAAAAGATCTTGCGCGGGATCGGAGTTGTATTGTGTGTTGGACTTTTGGCCAGTGGGTTGTGGGTGTTGGCCTTTGAGCTTTTAAGGGTCTTGACCGATCTGGGTTTTGGAGCGATTTCGCTGGATCGCTCGGAGGCTTTGGAGGATGCCAAAGCGGAGTTTGCAAAGATACCGTTTTGGATGATATTGGTCACATCGGCCATCGTTCCGGCACTTGCCGAGGAGTTTTTTTTCCGGGGCTATGTGATGTCGGCGCTGCGAAGTCGCCTCAAGCCATTGCGGGCCGTATTGTATTCGGCACTGATCTTTGGGCTGTTTCATGTCATCAATGGCAGTGTACTTTCGATTGAGCGCTTTATCCCGACGATGTTTTTGGGGCTGGTCTTGGGTTTTGTGGCTATTCGGACAGGCTCCCTTTGGCCAGGTGTCTTATTGCATGCAATTCACAATGGATTAATCTTTTGGCTGACTCGGTTTTCCGAAAAAGAGCTATCCGAATGGTTCGGTTCGACCAATCAGCACTTCCCACCGATTTGGATTCTCGGTAGCCTCGCAAGCGTGGCGGTTGGAATCGGCGTACTTTATTACCTCACCCAGCAACGATTTCATGAAGACGATACTTAAGCTCTTGATCGCCTTGGGCATCCTCGGAGGAATCGGATACGCAGCTTATCGCCCATTGGTGAGCTATTGGGAGCAGCGGAACAAGACCCAGTGGCGTACGCAGGCGGTTGAATCCGGAGAGATCGTTCAAGCGGTCAATTCGACCGGCAAGGTCGAGCCGATCAGGCGAGTGAGTGTAGGTTCTACGGTCAGCGGACCGATTGCTGAATTGATGGTCGACTACAACAGCAAGGTTTTCAAAGACCAGGTTTTAGCAACCATCGATTCGAGGCTTTACCAATCGGCAGTCGAGCGAGATCGAGCGAACTTGAGGACACGCCAGGCCGAGATAGCGCGGGCCGAGGCGATGCTCCAGCAAGCCAAGAACGACGAGCGCCGCAGCGGACAGCTCAACAAATCCCAGGATGGTTTTATCTCCGAGGCCGAAATCGATCAGTTTCGGTTTGCTCGGATGATGCGCGAAGCGGAGTTACAGGTCGCCGAGACGAACGTTGAGCAATCGCAAGCCCAGCTCGACAACTCCGAAGCCAACTTGGCCTACACCAAAATTCTCGCTCCATGCGATGGGATCGTCATCGACAAGAAAATTGACGTTGGGCAAACGCTGGCCGCTCAGTTTCAGACACCTGAGATGTTTGTCGTCGCGCCCGAGATGGATCAGCGGATGCACATCTATGCATCGGTCGACGAAGCCGACATCGGCTTGATCCGCAAGGCCCAGGAGAGCGGACAACTCGTCCGCTTCACTGTCGATGCTTATCCTGACGAACTGTTTGACAAGGGCAAGATCGTTCAGGTGCGGCTAAGCAGCAAAGAAGAGCAGAACGTGATCACTTATCCGGTGATTGTCGAAACGCCGAACACCGATTTGAAGTTGCTGCCGGGGATGACAGCGAATCTTTCGTTTCAGATCAACAACAAATCCAAGATCCTCAAAATCCCCAATCCATCGCTTCGGTTTTATCCCAACCGGGAGAAAGTTCATCCAGACGATCGCAAGATCCTCGACGGGTTCGAAGACCAAAAGGAATTCGCCGATTCACCGAAAATGGTGTCGGCGGATGAGAAATCCCAGAACAGCAGGTCGTTGAGTTATCGCCATGTATGGGTTGATGACGGCAAGTACTTGAGAGCTAAAAAAGTGAAGATTGGGATCTCCGACAATCGTTACACCGAGTTGATCGAAGGAGAGCTTTCACCCGGCGAAGAGCTTGTTATCGGGGAGAAGATTAAGAAATAGTTCGAGGAGCCGACTCGGGTTCACTACCCTCGAAAACATGCCGAATCGGGCAAAATGATTTGGTCGAATAGAGTAGAATAATCGAGCCTGAGGGCCAAAGTCGGCCTGAACCCCAAGGCCATCGAATCGGACTAGAGCGAGTCGAAACATACAATGACACGGGTGTTGGATTGGCGACGGTCCGAAGATCCTGAGGATTTTGTCCATCAAGCGGTTCAAGCTTTGACCGAAGGTGCTTTGGTGGTGGTCCCGACCGATACATGCTATATCGCCATGGCCAGTGGGCTCAGAAGCGATGCGGTCGCGGCGCTGAAGAGTTACTGCTCATCGGTTCGGCCACAGCTTTGTATCTTGCCCAGATCGGCCCAGGAATCCACCGACTTTGTCCCGAGCTTTAGTCCCGGCGCGCTGAGGTTGGCTAGCAAGGTCTGGCCAGGTCCGTTAGCGATAGAACATCGCAACGGATCCAAATCCAGCACCATTGGTTGTTTAGCAGAATCGACACGCGAGATTCTGGAGACCCCCCAGCGCGAGGTCCGACTATGGCAACCAGGCCACGAGATCTTGGGGTACATCACGCGACTCTTCTCAGGGCCCATCGTTGGCGGATTGCCAACGCATCCCAAGGGCATCGTCACCGACGTCAAGCAACTCAAGCAGGAATCGAACGTCTTGGTCATCGATACCGGGACGATCGAGGGTATTGGTGCTCCGACGGTGGTAAGCATCGACGGGGCCAGCGGTCGAATCTTGGAGCCTGGGGTATTGGCCCTGGAGCAGCTCCAAGCTCTCTCGCAGTTTTTGATTCTGCTGGTTTGTACGGGCAATACCTGCCGTTCACCGATGGCCGCCGCATTGATGCAGAAGAAAATCCTGCAAAGGTTTGGTGGCACCTTCGGCGGCACCCTCGACACAGTTCCAATTTGTGTCGCTTCGGCTGGCATCAGCGCCTCGGGTGGTGATCCGGCCTCCAGTGGAGCTAGGCAAGCGATCCGCAATTATGGGCTGAATCTTGAAAATCATCAGAGTACCCAAATCCACTCGTACATGCTCGAACAAGCCGACCTTGTGCTAGTCATGGGTTATCGGCACCGAAGTGTCCTCTGTACGCAGTGGCCGGAGTACTCCGGCAAAATCTTTTTGCTCGACGCCGACGAAAGCGACATTTCCGATCCTTTTGGGGGTCCTGCTGAGGTTTACGAGCATTGTGCCAAGCAACTCGACCGGCACACGAGCCACTGGGTCGAGCGATTGGACCCATCCTCCGTGATTCGGTGGGAAACTTGAGTATACTCTTTGTCTGGTTTCGGAACTCTTCGCATCTTTAGGGAACCCACGTATGAGAATCGCTGTTGGAAGCGACCACCGCGGTTATCAAATCAAAGGCAAACTCGTCACGCTACTGACGGCCGACGGCCACGAAGTGGTCGATTACGGGACCGATAGCGACCAACCGGTCGATTATCCGGACTTTGCCGTCGCGGTAGCCAAGGAGGTAGCCGAGGGCAAGGTTGAGCGCGGGATTCTCATCTGTGGAAATGGCTTTGGAATGGCGATCGCGGCCAATAAGTTCCAAGGAGTTCGCGCTGCGACCTGTGCCGACGAAGTCATGGCCGAGATGTGCCGTCGGCACAACGATGTCAACATCCTGTGCTTAGCCGGCGATTTGATCGGCGACCGACCCGTCGGCGACTTGGTCCGTATCTGGTTGGCCACGGAATTCGAAGGCGGACGGCATCGTCGTCGGCTCGAAAAAATCATCAATATTGAAAAAACAAAAATAGGAACATGATGCGAGTCGACAGCCATCACCACTTTTGGAACTACTCGGTCGAGCAGTACGGTTGGATTAGTGAACAGATGCAAGTCCTCCGCAGGGACTTTGCACCGCAAGATCTTTTGGCCCAGACCCAGGCCACCCACGTCGACTACGTCGTGAGCGTGCAGGCTCGACAAGAGATCGAAGAGACCCGTTTCCTGCTCGACTACGCAAAGAAAAATTCATGGATCAAAGGGGTCGTCGGCTGGGTCCCCTTGGCTCAGCCAGCGATCGCCAAAGTCCTCGACTCGCTCCAAGGAGAATCGCTCCTGAAGGGAGTCCGGCACGTGGTCCAAGACGAACCCGATGAAAAATTCCTCGACCGAGAGGACTTCAATGCAGGGATCCGAATGCTGCGATCCTTCAAACTCGTTTATGACATCTTGATCTTTGGCAAGCAGTTGCCGATGGCCATCCGGTTCGTCGACAGGCACCCGAACCAACCGTTTGTCTTGGATCACATTGCCAAGCCTGTGATTGCTGCGAACGGGATCGATCGGCAGTGGGAAAAAGACTTTCGCGAGTTGGCCAAGAGGCCCAATGTCGACTGCAAGTTCTCGGCCTTGGTGACCGAGGTTCGGGACCCGAACTGGACCGTTGAGCTCCTGAAACCTTATTGGGATGTGGCACTCGAAGCCTTTGGTCCGGATCGGTTGATGTTCGGCAGCGACTGGCCGGTCTGTTTGCTTCGCAGTTCTTATGCCGATTGGGTGGCCGCCGTGAGCGTTTTAGCCAAGGATTTAAACGCCCAGCAGCAAGCCAACTTCTGGGGTGGAAATGCGAATCGAGCATACCACTTGGGGCTCCAGTGATTAGACTAAGGCGGTATGAATACCGAATCGATCGCTGAGAATTCGGCGAACAGCGCCGCTTATCAATCGTTGAGCTTTAGCACCAGTCCCTGGTTGGTCCTGGTCTCGGTATTGGCCTGCGCAGCGTGTTTTGCTCTGTCGTGGTTGGCCATCCGACGCAGCGGTTATTCACGAGGCGTCCTTGGGCTCGAGCTGCTCCGCTGCGGGGCCGTTTTGCTCGGAGCAATCCTGCTCAACCAGCCCGAGTGGATCCAAGACTTTCGCTCGACCCAAAAACCGACCTTCGCTATCCTCGTCGACCGCTCCCCGAGCATGCAGACACAAGACGTCTTAGTCGACAAAAAAGCCACGTCGAGGCAGACAGCTGTCGAGGGGATTTCCAAGCAGGATGCATGGAGCGAACTATCCAACATAGCGAATGTCGTGATCAGCGACTTTCCACCCCAAGGTGTTGTCGATGGGACCGATCTGTCGGGCCCGCTCGGTTCGATTCTCGACAATGCTTCGAATGTCATGGGAGTGCTCGTGGTCTCCGATGGGGATTGGAATGCAGGAGCACCGCCGGTGAGCGTAGCCTCGCGATACCGAACCCTCGGCACCCCGATCTTTGCCATGCCGGTCGGGGCCTCCACTCGGCTCCCTGATCTTGAACTCCTGAGCATCGACACACCGACGTTTGGGATCGTCAAGAAAGGGGTGCGAATCCCCTTTACCATTGAGTCCTCGTTGCCGCGCGATGTGGTCTCGACGATCGTGGTCAATACATCCGATGGAGAGCGATTGACCAAAGAGGTGCGGATTCGGGCCATGTCGCGTACCGCCGATGCAGTGGTTTGGACCCCCAAGACCGAAGGGGACTTTACCATCAACGTCGAGATCCCCGAGCACTCCGAAGAGACGATCACCTCGAACAACGCCGCGTCTTCACCGATCTCGATCCGTCAGGAAAAGCTCAAGGTGCTCGTTATCGATTCGCTGCCTCGATGGGAATACCGCTACTTGCGCAACGCACTGTCGCGAGATCCGGGGGTCGAAGTGTCGTGCTTGTTGTTTCACCCTGATTTGGACCGAGTTGGTGGTGGCAACAGGGACTACATCAAAGAGTTCCCTGCCTCGCTCGATGAGCTTTCGAAATACGACGTGGTTTTTCTCGGTGATGTCGGGACCGAAAAGGGACAATTGACCGAAGAGCAATGCCAGATGATCCGAGGGTTGGTGGAATTTCAAGCCAGTGGATTGGTCTTTATGCCCGGCTCGCAAGGCAACCAGCACAGTCTGGCCCAGACACCGCTCGAGCCCCTGATGCCCGTGGTCCTGGATCCGACCAATTCCGACGGAATCGGAACTCGCAACTCCATGCGCATGGAGCTGACCGAGGCAGGACGAAGGAGTTTGCTGACAAAACTAGCCGACACGGCCGAGGACAATGTCGACGTGTGGATGAATCTGCCAGGATTCCAATGGCATTCGGCGGTGGCAAGAGCCAAAGCGGGCGCCGAGGTCTTGGCCGTCCATGAAACGGCCATGGGCGAGCAGGGCCGGATGGCTCTGCTGGCGACCAAGACGTTTGGATCTGGCAAGGTTCTCTTCATGGGTACCGATGGGGTATGGCGATGGCGAAAAGGGGTTGAGGACAAGTACCACTATCGCTTTTGGAGTCAAGTCGTCCGCTGGATGGCTTACCAACGCAACATGGCCAAAGGGGAATCGATGCGTTTTTACTTCTCTCCCGACACCCCGAGCATTGGTCAGACGCTCACGCTCCGGGCCAATGTCATGCAGACCAGTGGAGAACCGCTAGCTCAAGGGGACGTCACAGCAAAGATCGAATCCCCGTCGGGCAAAACCCAATCGATCAAACTAGCTAGCGGCGGCTCGGAGAGTTGGGGATCGTTTGAAGGGCGTTATGAGACGGCTGAGCCTGGGACACACAAGGTGACGCTTTTGTGCAAGCAGACCTCGGAGTCGCTCGAGACGAGTTTCTTTGTTCAGGGCGTTTCCCGCGAACGGATTGGGCAAGCAGCCCGTCCCAAGGTGCTCGAGGAGTTGGCGCGTCTGACCGGTGGCAAAACCTTGTCCCTGCAACAACCCGACCAATGGATGGACGCGATCCGGATGGCACCTCAGCCCCCTTCGACCATCCGCCGGATCCCTCTTTGGTCGCATCCTTGGCTGGTCGCTCTGATGGTTGCATTGCTAACGGCGTTTTGGATCGGACGCAAAGCCATTGGGTTGATTTAATGTATGAAGCACAAGCAGAGCCAGGCATGGGAGCAGGCCTGCCAATTCCGCCAATCCAAGAACAAAATCGATAAAAGACCTACTGTCCAAGTAGATTATCGCTATGCGTTTTATCTAGCGCTACGCATGGATTGATTCTGCAAGCATCGATTCCTTTCGTGAACTATACTCAGGGTGCAGCCACCGGCTCCCCCCACCTACCCTCCTGAGGCTCCTACCGGATCGACCGATGCGAATGCCGTCTTTATTCAAGTTTTTCCCGAGTACTCTTGCAGCGTGTAGTTTGATCACACTGCCCATCGCCTGGGGGACCGAGGACCAAAAAGATCCCGCCAAGGACAAGAACCCAGGCCACTCGTTCCATGCAGAGGCCTTTAATGAGGGCCCCCGCCAAGCGGCTTATCTGATGCAAGGCATGGGGAACATCCACTGGAAAATCTCGACCGAAAACCCGATGGCCCAGCGGTTCTTCGATCAAGGGATCTCGCAGTTGCATGGCTTTTGGTACTTCGAAGCCGAGCGATCGTTCCGCCAAGCTGCCTCGATCGAACCCGACCGAGCCATTTTCTACTGGGGGATGGCTAGGGCCAACACCGAGAATCCTGAGCGATCTGCCGGGTTCATCGAACAGGCCATGAAGCGGATCGAAAAGTCGAGCCCCTTGGAACGGCGGCTCATCGAGGCCTGGAGCCGACGGGTCAAAGACTGGCCCAAGGCACCAGACGAGAAAAAGGAAAAGGAAGACGAAAAGGATCCATCCAAGTCCGAGTCCAAAGGGGGTAAAAAGAAACCCAACCTCACCGACGAGGTCCGAGACAAACGCAAGGAGCGTTTCAAAAATTACGCCCGCGACCTCGATGAGATCGTCCAGGATTACCCAGAGGAGATCGAGCTCAAAGCCATGCTCGTGTTGCAAATTTGGCAGAACCAAGGCCAAGGGCAAGACATCCAAAGTTACACGGCAATGGACTCGATGCTCGAGGATATCTTTCGACGCAATCCGAGGCATCCGGCACACCATTTCCGAATCCACCTGTGGGATTACCGCAAGGAGAAGCTGGCCCTCCGAGCCGCAGCCGAGTGCGGCCCGAGTGCACCGGGGATCGCTCACATGTGGCATATGCCCGGCCATACTTACTCCCGGTTGCATCGCTATGCCGATGCAGCTTGGCAACAAGAAGCCTCGGCGAGGGTCGACCATGCCCACATGATCCGAGATCGTGTGATGCCCGACCAGATCCACAACTATGCGCACAACAACGAATGGCTAATTCGCGATTGGCTCAACATCGGACGGCCCTCCGATGCCCTCTCGCTGGCAAAGAACATGATCGAGTTGCCTCGGCACCCGAAATACAATTCGCCAAACGCAAACGGCTCATCAAATTTTGGGCGACAAAGGCTTTTGCAAGCGATACGAACTTATCGTCTATGGCCACAGGCCTCCGAGTTGGTCGATAGCATCTATCTACAAGCTGCCGAGGGAACCACGCGAGCTGACGAAGTTCAGATGCTAAGAGGGATCGCAGCTTTTGAAACCGGCAAGAAGGAACAAGCCGAAGCGATTCTGCAGGGAATGAAAGAACTGCGCCGAAGTCTCTTGATCGATGTCGATGCGGCTAGCCGAAGTACGGATTCGGCCAAGCGTTTGCCACCAAGTCTCTTGGAGCCTACCGAAGCTCCCAAGGATCTTTGGGGCGAGGAGAGGGACCTGCCCTTTGTCGATCGAGTGATGCAGGAGTTTGACCAGAGCAAGTGGAAGGACAAACCTCAAGAGGAGATCGATCGGCAAAAGGCTTTGCATGAAAAGAACTATCGAAGCTATCGGCTAGCGAGCTACATCAACACCCTTGAGGCCTATGCAGCCTCGCATCGAGGAGACTATCGACAAGCCGTCCGGCGTTCGAGTGAGGCTCGCGATTCGATCGATATATGGCAACGGATCGAATGGGCCCAGGCCGCCGGCGAACACGAGCTTGCTGTGGGCAAGGCCCGCGACGCGTTCAATGGATCCGAAGGGGAGGTTTTGCCCAGCGCCATGTTTGCCATCGTGACCCACCGAGCCATCGAGGCCAAAGAAGCCAGCGAGGCCAAAGAAGCCAGCGAGGCCAAAGGGCAGGCCAAGCAGGTAGATCAATGGAAGCAAGATCGCACGCGAGCCCTCGAGCGTTGCGCGAAACTCGTATGGGCATGCGAACCGGGAATCACTTGGATCGAACAAGCCAAACAGATTGCAAGCAGTGTCTCTGCTGGGCTTGCCTGGGAGACGAATGCACCTGAGCGAAAGGACCTTGGGGATCGTCCAATGCTCGACTCGCTCGGTCCGGTTCGCTGGGTCCCTCCGGTGGCACCTTCATGGAGTTTAGCAGGCCCTGAAATACAAGTCTCAACGCCGCTTGCCAGTTCAGAGCCAGTTTCGCTTGCGATCAATTCTTCCTCGAACCTTCGAGGAAAGCCTTATATCATGATCCTCTATTTAGGGTTTGGCTGTTTGCACTGCACCGAGCAGCTCAAGACGTTTTCACCCAAGATGGCAGAGTTTAAGGATGCTGGGATCCAAGTCGTGGGAATCAGCACCGAGGATGGGCAGTCGCTGAGCGAAGGGCTGAAACGTTTTGATGGATCGATGAACATACCGCTGATGTCCAACTCGGACTTGGATGTGTTTAAGAGTTTCCGTTGCTTTGACGATTTTGAAGGCCAACCGTTGCATGGAACGATTTTGGTCGATGGACAAGGCCGAATTCGCTGGCACGACATCGGTTACGAGCCATTTACAGACGCCAGCTTTCTGCTCGAAGAAGCCAAGCGGTTGCTCTCCACGCCATAATCAATTATTGGCGGAAATCGTTCAAAAAACGCCTCTTTTCAGCTCGCTCAGGCTCAATCGTAAACTACTGTTGAGATATCCATGTAGCAAACTTGGGTTGGGCTTGCGGGTTATCGGGCTTGCACGCTCTTTGTGGATTGCGCGGGTTTTGGGACCTTTTTCGGGACCTGTTTCGTGAATTGAGTAGGTAGTTCTTAGCGATGTGGTCAACGATTAAGCAGTGGTGGTCTGTACCGAAAAATAAAGACGACGGCCGCAAGGCCCACATGACCTTTGCGCGGACGTCGATGGGCAATCGCATCCAGAGCACCACGCTCCTGCTGCGTCGCCAATTGTGGCTTTGGCCGTTGATTGCCGTTTTGCTGCTATCGCTCATTGGCTATCTGATCACCCGCAGCATCCGCATAACGATGGAAGCCAACCTGCAATCGCAGTTGACCACGTTGCTTGAGGTCGAGAAATCAATGGTCCTCAAGTGGCTTTCCCAGCAAGAGACCAGCGCCAGGACACTGGCCAATCAGAGCGACTTGCGGCAGCAGATCGATCAATTGATCAAGGCCTCCAGAAGCGTTCAGCCGACGAATCCTAGCGATGGACTCGGGTCTGCCAAACTGCTCGAGGAGATCGAACAAGAAATCGCGCCGACTCTAGCCAATTACGAGTTTACTGGATACATGATATCCGATCCAAAGCATACGATCCTCGCATCGAACCACAGGGAATTGATCGGTAAAAGTGTTGAAGAGTACGAAAGCTTTCTCTCAAAGGTCTTCGATAACAAGTCGACGGTGTCGCCGCCGTTTGCAAGTCGTGTTGCGATTGCCGACGCGCAGGGAAAGACGCAGACCGGGGTTCCGACCATGCTTGTCAGTGTACCGGTGCTCAATCAAGACCTTCAGATCATCGCCGCCTTGTCGCTGCGTATCCGACCCGAACGCGAGTTCACGCGTCTGATCCAACTCGGACGGATCGGTAAATCCGGAGAGACCTACGCGGTCGATCGCCAAGGGCTGATGGTCTCGGGGAGTCGGTTCGATGAAGACCTGATTCTGCTGGGGGTTCTGCCCGATCGGGACAATGCCGAATCGATCTTGAACATCCAACTCAGAGATCCTGGTGGGAACATGACCGAGGGCTTCCGTCCGAAGTCTCGCAGATCCGAACTGGCATTTACGAAAGCGGCCTCTCAATTGATCGAGGGAAAAGACGGGATGGAAATTGGCGGATACCGCGATTATCGCGGGGTGCCCGTTGTCGGTGTCTGGAGCTGGCTTAAAGATTATTCCTTTGGGTTGGTAACGGAGATCGACTACGACGAAGCGTTTGAACCCCTGAATATTTTGCGACGTGCCTTTTACACCATGTTCGCATTGTTGGCACTAGCGACGATGGCGATTTTGGCCTTTACGCTCATCCTCAGCCGTATGCAACGGGAGGCAAGGCAAGCGGCTGTGGAAGCCAAGCAACTCGGTCAGTACCGCCTCGATGAAAAACTCGGTGAAGGTGCCATGGGTACGGTCTATCGCGGGCACCACGCGATGCTCCGAAGGCAAAGCGCGATCAAGCTATTGAATGTCGAGCGGGTTAATGAAACCTCGATCAATCGTTTCGAGCAAGAAGTTCAGATCACTTGCAACCTCAACAATCCGCATACCATCGCGATCTACGACTACGGACGAACCCCCGAAGGGGTCTTTTACTATGCGATGGAGTACCTCGATGGAATCAATCTTCAAGATTTGGTCGACAAATTCGGACCGCAGCCCGAAGGTCGAGTCGCCAAGATCCTCGATCAACTTTGCAGTTCACTGTTCGAAGCCCACTCGATGGGTTTGGTTCACCGAGATATCAAGCCAGCCAACGTGATGCTCAATCGACGCGGTGGGGTTCCAGACTTTGTAAAGCTCTTGGACTTTGGATTGGTCAGGGCCGTCGACGATGCCAAGCGAAACAAGAATCAGGAAGGGATGGCAGGGACACCTTTGTACATGTCCCCCGAGTCGATCCAGACGCCAGATTTGGTCGATGCTCGCAGCGATCTGTATGCCCTCGGAGCGGTCGGATACTTTTTGCTGACCGGCTCGCCGGTCTTCCAAGCCACATCGCTTGCAGAGCTCTGCCAATTGCATGTGGATGCGATTCCTCTCGCACCATCGCTGCGTGCAGGCAGACAGATCGCATCGGAATTGGAACATGCGATCATGTCCTGTTTGGAAAAGAACCGAGCCAAGCGTCCGCAAACGGCTCGCGATCTTGCCCAACTGTTGCACCGATTGGCTGCCAGCGATGCTTGGACCATCAATGACGCCGATGCTTGGTGGAGTCGCTATGAACGGGGTGGTAACCCATCGCTCGAAACCTCTACGTCCTCTTCGGGGGCATCGCGCCAGAGTTCCCCGTCTCACAACGAAACACAACTGCTTACTCAAGCGACCAAGATGGCCGGTAAAGATACCGATGGGGCTTGGAACACCATGATACTGCCTAAGGACTTCGATAAAACGGTCGATTTCGGCACGATCGTGGACACAGCAACACAGGCACCCGCGAGTCCTGCTGCCGATAACCAGGACAAGAAAACGACGTGAGTCACCCCGAGCATACCATCTAAAATCGAATCCATTCTCTATAATGGATTCCCTGGATGGACCATCAAGCGCCTGCTGGCTGAAACCGCACCATGAACCGAGACGATCGACTCCCCGAAAAGTTGCCCGGTTGCGTGCGAGTGGTTCATATTGGAGACGTTGTAGGCAAACCAGGAATGATCATCGTTTGTTCGATGGTGTCTAAGCTCCGCGAGCAAGGCTGCGATGCAATTATCGTCAATGCAGAGAATGCAGCCGAAGGGGCCGGCTTGACCGTCAAGCAATACGATCAGTTGTGCACCGCTGGAGTCGATGCGATCACCCTAGGCGATCACATCTACAAAAAGCGAGAGATCCAAGAAGTTCTTGCCACCCGAAGCAATATCGTCAAACCGGCCAACTTCCCATCCAGAGCACCCGGAAAAACCCACTGCGTGGTCCACACCCGAGGCGGCGTTGCCGTTGCAGTCATCAGTCTGTTAGGCCGAGTCTTTATGCGACCGATCAACTGCCCATTCGAAGCGGTTGAAAAGGTTCTCGAACAGATCCCTCCCGAGGTCCGAATCCGATGGATAGATCTCCATGCCGAGGCGACAAGCGACAAGCAGACGATGGGGTATTTTCTTGACGGTCGTGTCAGTGCCGTGCTTGGTACCCACACGCATGTGGCGACTGCCGACGAGCAGATTCTCTCAGGCGGAACAGCATTTCAATGCGACATCGGTATGACCGGATCCTACAAAAGCATCCTAGGACGCGAGATACAACCGGTTTTGAAAACCACCCTGACGTTTGATCCCAACACGTTTCATGTCGCCACCGAGGATGTCCGGATGGCCGCTACCTGGGTCGATGTCGATCCCGAAACAGGATTGGCCAAGGCCATTGGAAGATTGCAATGGAAAGCGATCAGCTCGTAAGACTAGGACTGCTTGTTCGCTTTGCCTAATCCCAACTCGACCCACCCTATTGGCCGACACAGTAGCCCGACACAGTAGCCCGACACAGTAGCCCGACACAGTAGCCCGACACAGTAGCTCAGTGGTCGCACCCACTCGGGTCTGGCATAATATCGACTTGTAGGGATGTCACCGGACGTGTTGTTTCCCCCTTTGGTATCAAGAGCGTTGAATGTTGCTCATCAAGAATCGGCGATTTTGCCAGTTTATCTTGCAATTGCTTGTACTAGCTCTTTGGATTGGCGGAGCGGTCTATGCCCAGAGTCCGAATGTTCTGTTTCTTTTTGCCGACGATTGGGGGCGGTACGCAAGCGCTTATGCCATGCACGAGCCAGACAATCCACTTCAATCGTTGGTCCGAACACCAAACATCGATCGCATCGCCAAAAAAGGTGTTCTGTTTAGAAATGCCTTTGTGTCTGCGCCGAGCTGCACGCCGTGCCGAAGCGCGCTTCTTTCTGGCCAGCATTTTTGGAGGACAGGCCAAGGTTCCATTTTGCAGGGTGCTAAATGGGACACGAGCATCCCCGCATTTCCGATCTTGCTCCACGAGGCCGGCTATCACATCGGCGAGAGCTTCAAAGTTTGGGGACCGGGTAGTCCCAACGATGCACCCTTCGGTGCTGGCCAGTTCGCTTATGAGAGGTCTGGTCGTCGCTGGAACGATTTTTCCGAGAACGCTACCAAGATGATCGAGCAGGGGGAGAGTTTTGAACAAGCCAAACAGACGCTCTTGGAGGAGATGGCATTGAACTTTGATCAGTTTCTCGAAGCTCGCCCGGACGGCAAACCTTTTTGCTACTGGTTTGGGCCGACAAATGTCCATCGCCAATGGGTCCAAGGCTCGGGCAAAAACCTGTGGGGTTTTAACCCGGATGATTTCAAGGGCAAGTTGCCGCCGTATTTGCCTGATGTACAGATCGTTCGCCAGGACATGGCCGATTACTTTGGCGAAATCGCAGCTTACGATGCAGCCGTTGGAATTCTGCTCGATCGGCTTGAGGCAAGCGGCTTGGCAGACTCGACGATGGTGATCGTCAGCGGGGATCATGGCCCTCCAGGGTTCCCCCACGGCAAATGCAATTTGTATGGCTTTGGGACCTCGGTTAGCTTGGCTATCAGCGGGCCGAAGATCCCGGGTGATCGCATCATCGATGATTTGGTCAGTCTGACCGATCTTGCGCCGACGATTCTCGAGTCGGCTGGATTGCCGATCCCGAGCAACATGACTGGAAAGAGTCTTTTGCCCATGCTTTACAGCGATCGCAGCGGCAAGCTCGATGCGAGTCGCAAGGCGATCTTTGTAGGGCGCGAACGGCATGTCGAATCCGCGAGGGCCGATTGGACCCCTTATCCGCAGCGTGGCATCCGAACCGAGGATTTTTTGTACATCATCAACTTTCGACCCGAACGTTGGCCGCTGGGAGATCCCTACGGATTGGACGATCCTCAGCCACCGACCTTCAAGCAGATTCAGAACAATACCCGTGTGACTCATCCGGATGAGGATGCTGGTCCGACCAAGGCTTGGTTGGTGACCCACCGTGACGATCCGCAGTGGAGAGAGTTCTACGAAAGGGCTTACGGAAAACGCCCTCGAGAGGAGCTTTACGATCTTAACAAGGATCCGCATCAGATGGTGAATGTCGCAAGCGATCAGAGGTACCGTCAGATCCGCGTGGAGCTCGAAGATCGTCTGATGCAGGAGTTAATTGCGACTGGAGATCCACGGGTGCAAGAGGATGGTAAGTTCTACGAGACTCCACCCATGGCTGGTCCCTTGGAGGGACAAGATTCCGATGCGAGCAAGGCCAAGAAACGATGAATTCCAATCGCACATTTGATCCGTTGTATTTGCCTCGCTTGTGGTTTGGCTTACGGGAGCCTGTCAGCCAAGAGGCGTACGCAGCAACCGGGCTATTCAAGCATCATCGGGGTTTGAGAAAAAGCTTTCCATTGCTCATCGCCGGTTTTGAGGTCCCAACGATGGCGATGGAAGACCACGCGGTACATGAAGTGCAACGATTGGCCAGGCTCAAGATAGTAGCCGCCGGCACTGTAGGGTGGCTCAAGCTCCCCGGACTTGGTCTTGGTGCGATTGCCGACGAAGTCCTTGATACCAAACGCATTGTGAGCGAATAGCCCGTAAGTTCGAACGTGCCACAAGCCATCGGCATGGAAGCTCTTTGGATGAACCAAGATGGCGATTCCGTAGAGCTTGTCTCCCCCGGTTGGCACAGGTCCGGAGTAATCGACCCACTTGGCCGATTTGCCCCAGGCGTCCCCTTGTTTGTCGCCGACACTGTTGAGGATCTCCCCGCTGGGTTTGTCTCCTCGCATGGTTTCGGGCACCCTGATGGCAAACATTCCCTCTTTTGTATCTCCGAAGTGAACTTTGGCGTTTGGATCGGCTCCCTTCCAGACGTATTCGCAATCGATGATCGTCTGATCGGAATTGCCGCTAACCGTGTAGCGACAGGTCTCCTTCAGAGTCGCACCGGCGTTGGCAGGTTTTTGCCATAGGTGTTCGGCCACCCAACTGACGGCAGCCCCTTGGGCATCGCACGAAAGAACCTTTTGGTGGGCGACGATCCCTTTGCCTTCCGCCCACCAATCAACGTTGTCGACTTCGCCAAAGGTCATCCACAGTCCTCGGTGGTGGGGGTGGTCGTGGGCTTCGTTCGGGACCGTGGCATCCATGGGATATGAGCGGGTCATTTTATGCCCATCTGGACCATGGATCGGCCAAAGCACAGGCTTGGTCCCGGATTGGAACAGGTAGCTGGTTACCACTTGGCCATCCCGCATCACGTCGATCCGGTCCGACTGCTGGACGGTTGTAAATTGAGCTTGGGCAGCTCCCGAGAAAGCGATCCAAAAGGGAATCAGCAGCAGCAGAGAGAGGGTGCGATGCATGGGAGGAAATGCGATTTGTTCAAGAGGGAATCGAAAAAACCGCCGTTCAATATACGGCCTACCGCAGGCTAGGGGTATCAACCATCCTTAAAGTGGTCGGGTTGTTTGCGACTTTTTTGATGATCTTTCGATTCACCCGGTCTAACACAACGATATAAATCGTATAGGATTATATTCCGATCTTGGATCCTTCTGATCTGCCCCAAACGTCGATTACCACCATGAGAACTTGCGCCTTCGATCTGTTGAAAAATCTGTGGAAAACCTGTCATCACTCTGTAGGTTCCTTGTCGGATGTTGTCGGAAATCTGTCAAATCCTGTCAGGTTGTGGATAACTCGGTTGTGGATACCTCTGTGCTTGGCCAATGTGTCGGTCGCACAGACAACCCCGAGTGTGGAATTGCCTTTTTCGGTTCCTGACGGTTTTCGGGTCGTTCGCGCTGCGGATGACACCCTGGCGCACGACTGTTTTTGCATGACCCTCGATGGCCAAGGTCGCCCGGTGATTTCCGGGCCGGGTTATCTTCGCACTCTGATCGATCAGGACGGCGACGGGACCTACGATCGAGCCATCGAGTGGACCAAATCGATCAAGGCCGGTGCGCAGGGGTTGTGGTTCGAAAACAACACGCTTTATTACGTCTCCGACGGTGGTCTTTGGAAATCGCAGGATGCCAACTCGGATTCCGTTGCAGATCAAGCCCCGACGCGAGTTTTGGAGCTACCCACTGGTGGCGAGCATGACGCGCATGCCATTCGGCGCGGACCGGACGGTTATTGGTACTTGATGGTCGGCAACTACGCAGGGGCGATTTCAAAAATCAATTCCGATCCCCAAGCCCCGGTATCGGCTGGATCCGGGCAGCGCCCACGCGCCGGGACGCTGTGGCGCATCAGCCCCGATTTTTCCAAGCGTGGCGTTTGGGCTCACGGACTACGCAACTGCTACGACTTTGACTTTCTTCCCGATGGCCAAGTCGTCACTTACGATTCCGACGACGAGCGAGAAGCCACACTGCCGTGGTATCGACCGACGCGAGTGCTAGCACTGGGCCCGGGTAGCGATGCGGGTTGGTGCGGGTCGGCTTGGAAGGACGATGACTACCGCGTGACGATGCCCACGACTTTGGCTCGACTCGGTCGTGGATCACCGACGGGTGTTGCGGTCTACGAACATCATGTTTTTCCATCGAAGTACCAGGGAGCCGTCTTCGTGCTGGATTGGACCTTTGGCCGCGTGCTAGCGGTATATCCTTCGGGAAATCTGCCCATCGAGCAGCAAACCCCGAGCAAGATTCCTTCGGAGATCTTCATGCAGCCGTCGGGGAGTATCGGGTTTGCTCCGACAGACATCTGCGTGCCCCCCAGCGGTGGCTTGTTAGTGAGTGTCGGTGGCCGAGGTACCACTGGAGCGATTTATCGTATCGACACGATAGGCGATGCAACCGCACAGAGTTCCCATTTATCGAGCTCTAATTTATCGCTTGCTAGCGTTCCGGGTGCTGAGTCACTTTTGGGGCTTCTGGATGCTCCTTGTCCTTGGGAGTCGTGGTCTGAGAATCGTTGGAAGCCTCTGGCTAGCCCACAAGCGATCGATTCGCTGGGTCGTTTGGTCACCGGTGAGCTCAAGCTCGGGAGCCAAACCGAGCCAATCAGTGCGGGTCAAGTCGCGCACTACAAGCAGCGAGCCTCGCAGCTTTTGACACGTTTGGGAGTGAAGCTAACGAATGATGGGTTGATCAAAGCCGCCAAGTCCGATTCGCCTGCCTCTCGCAGCGCCGCTTGGTGGTTGATAGGACGCGGGCCGATGAATGCGGCTGACGAGCAGCGTCTGATACGGGATTTGGGGAATCTACCCTCTGTTTCTGCGATCGATGCGGTCGACCAAGCAACGGCTTGGGAGCCAGTCTTTGGAAATACGGAGTTGCGCCATAGGCTCGAGGCGATAGGGCTGCGGCGCTGGCCGATGAACGCTTGGTCCCGTTTTGAGGTGCCCGATGATCTCTCCGGAAACACCCTCAGGCGCAGTTGGTTATGGGCTTTGAATCGAACCAATCAACCTGTATCGGGCAAAGAGCTCGGCAACAAGATCGATCTGCTTGAGTCAAAACTATTTTTCGGGGCACCGAAAAACGGATTGGATGCCGCTGCTTTGGAAACGCTGGGTGCTTGGATGACCGCAAACCGCTCGAGCATGACACCGCGCGATCAGATGGAGTGCCTTCATACGATGCAAGCGGCCTTAGGGGATCGCCGAGGCAGCCTGCCACTGCAATCGGATGTACCTGCCGATGCGCTCGACGGGGTTCGAGGTTTGTATACATCGCGAATGAGTGAGTCGGTACGAAATAGCTGGGCCAATTGGGCTCTGTATTTTGCCCAGCAAGCACAAAACAGTGGCCAAGTCGCCTTGCAAGCCGAAGCGATTCGCACGATTGGAATGCTCGAACCCAGCGATCCGAAAATCGTCGAGTATCTGTTTCAGCAGATCGATGAGAAAAGCCATCCGACCTCCGATATCCATACCCTTTGCAGCCTTGCTCAGTGCGGTTCCAAGCGAACCGAAGAGCGAACGCTCAAGACCGCCTCGACCCTCTCTCAGATTGTCCGAAAAGTCAGAGCGCGCGGACTCTATACCGACAACCAATGGCCAGCGAGGCTCAAGCAGCTCATCGGTGCGTTGAGCAAAAAAGATAGTGGCTTGGGAGCCGCGTATGCTGCGTTAAGCGAACCGCTTATCGGTGACGATCTGGTCGTGGTAAGCGCCTTTTCTGACGAGATTCAAAATTTGATCAAGCAACGAGTTCGGCGAGATTTGCTGAGTCTGCCTCCAGAGCGTTGGGAGGTACCGGTGATCAAGTTTGCCATCGCCGGTAACATCGATCCACCACTACGAGAGTCGTTCCGAAAAGCTTGCGATGTCCAAGCCTTGAGGCCAGTCTGTTTGGAATTGCTCGCCAATGAGCCTGCGGAATCCGAATACGATCTATATATCGATGCGCTGGAGTCCTCGGATCGATCGAGCTGGGCCAGCGCTTGGCGGGCACTGGAAAAGATCTCGCCAATGCAGGCCGCCCGGGAATTCCCTGTCATGGCCAAGCTCGTTTCGGCGGCTTTGAATTCGAACGTCGCTCTCCCAAAAAGCTCGGTCCTGCAGAGGGCTAGACTGGCGGCTAAGGAACTGCAAAAGCCCGAGCCTCCTGGGTCGGAAATTTGGAAGGATTGGGAGTCGTACTATACCAAGGAGCTTCCCGAAGCGCAGCAAGCGGAGCTGGTCTTTCCTAACGCCAAAGTCGACCTGGAAACACTCGCCGATGCATTGAAGGGAATCCATGGCGAACAGCAGCGAGGGAAGGCTTTGTATCAAGCCAAGTGCGGACAGTGCCACGGAGGCCAGACGGCTCTCGGGCCGGCACTCACGGGAGTCTCTAAGCGGTTTGCGACGTTGGACCTGTTGCGATCGATCTATGAGCCCAGCCGGGATGTTTCGGACCGTTACCGATCGATGCATGTGCTAACCGTCGACGACGAGATTCTCACCGGTTTGGTCGTGTATCAAGCTTCGGATGGAGTAACGTTGCAGGCAGCCGACGGAAACGTGCTCCGAATTAACGCAGATTCCATCAAGCAGAAAGGTTTTTCGACCGAGTCGCTCATGCCCAAAGGGTTGCTCGAGGACAAGACCACCCAAGACCTCGCCGATTTGATGACGTACTTGCAGTCGCTCTAGATAGGAGGGGACAGTTTTCTCTGTAAAGGACTTGACGGGCAGGACCGTTGACTTCAGACTGCTTGAAAGATCTACTGGCCACGCATACTACTTGATCGATCTAAATCTCTCTCTTGTCAAACATTTTGGAGTTCCTTTCATGAGCCACTTGCAATCCAGTTCACGCCGTCACTTTCTCATGGGACTCGGTGGTGTGTCGCTCGTCGCTAGCTGTCCATTTCGAGCAGCCGGATATCAGTCACCCAACGACCGCCCTGTCTTTGCCACAATCGGACTTAGAAACCAAGGCTGGGCGATTACGAGCAAGTCGTTTAAGTTCGCGAACTTTGCCGCACTGGCCGATGTCGACTCTAAAGTCCTCGAAGAAAACGTCGGCAAAGTGGAAAAGGCCCAAGGCAAAAAGCCGGACGCTTACAAGGACTACCGAAAGATCCTTGATCGCAAAGACATCGACGCTGTGATGATCGCCACCCCAGATCACTGGCACACCAAGATCTGCATCGAAGCGATGCGAGCCGGCAAAGATGTCTACTGCGAGAAACCTCTCACACTGACGATCGATGAAGGCAAGATGATCGAAAAGGTGGTCAAGGAAACCGGGCGCGTGTTCCAGGTCGGAACGATGCAACGCTCGGAATTCAATAACCAATTCCTAACTGCCGTGGCACTGGTCAAACACGGTCGGATCGGCAAGATCAAAAAGGTCACTTGCGGAATCGATGCCATGGAAGCCTCGCCAATGATTCCCGAAGCCCCGGTGCCCGAAGGGCTCGATTACGATTTCTGGCTCGGGCCAGCTCCCAAGGTTCCATACCGTGCCCTGCCCGAAATGCGCAAAGGCTACGGCGGCGGAGTTCCTCTCTATAGCAACGGCCACTACTCGTTCCGCAACTGGCATGAATACTCCGGTGGCAAACTCACCGATTGGGGTGCTCACCACGTCGATATCGCTTGCTGGGCGATCGGAGCAAGCCAGACCGGTCCGAGCAAAGTCACTCCGGTGAGTTTTAAGTTGCCTGTCGAGTACAAGGACGGGCATCCTCTGGTCTCGGACAGCTACAACGCCGCGACGAACTTCGAAATCCACGCAGCCATGCCCAACGATGTGCTGATGGTCATCACCAGCGAAGGTGACAACGGGATCTTGTTCGAGGGGACCGAAGGCCGGTTCTTTGTCAATCGAGGCAAGATCACCGGCAAGCCGGTTGAAGAGCTCAAGGACAAGCCGCTGCCCGAGGGTGCGATCGAAGAGATCTACGGTGGCAAGGTCAGCGAGAACCATACCGAGAACTTCACCGCCGCGATGAAGAGTCGCAAGCAGCCGATCTCAGACGTTTGGACTCACAATCGAATGTTGGAGATCTGCCACCTTTCGAACATCGCCATGCGACTCGGTCGCGCTGTGGCATGGGATGCCGAGAAACGAGTCATCGTCGGTGACGACCAAGCCAATTCGTTCCTGAGCCGCGAGAGCCGCAAAGGTTACGAAATCCAGGCCTAGAGTGTGCATAGGGGCCCGAGCAACTTCAAACGCTATCGGGCCGCTTGAGCGAGAGCCGAAAGGTGCTCCCAACCCCCAATTCACTCTGAACGCCAATGTTCCCTCCAATCGCGGTCGTCAAATGCTTGACGATCGCGAGCCCCAGGCCAGTTCCTCCGTAGTCTCTGGATCTGGCTTTATCCACGGTATAGAAACGCTCGAAAATCCGATCGATATCCGACGCTGGAATACCAATCCCTTGATCGATCACCAAAAGATCGAGCCGATCGTTTTTTGCTTGCACTTTTAAGGTCACTTTTCCACCTTGCTTGGAATACCGGATCGCGTTGCTGACCAGATTGCCCAAAATGGTTCGCAGCGCATCGAACTCCGCGAGCACCATCGGATCCCCGACCTCCTGGTTCGAATCGATCTGATTGTCGATCGTGATCTGGTTCGAGTCGGCAACCGTGCGCTGATCGCTGAGCACGGACCTGACCATATCGGCCAGATGAATCGGGCTGAGCGAGAGTTTCTCTGGCATCGCCTGGATACGGTTCAGTTGCATCAGCCCACGAATAAGCTGATCGAGCCTGTTGGCCTGCTCGCCGATACTCGTAACGAATCGGTACCGGGCGTCGGGGTCGTCCAATGCTCCCATGAGCAACGTTTCGGAATAGGCTTTGATGGCTGACAGCGGTGTCTTGAGCTCGTGCGACACATTCGCGGTGAAATCTTTGCGGTAACTCTCAAGCTGCTTGACCCTCGTCTCATCACTGATGACCAATAGCACGGAGGCTGTCGGTCCCGCAAGTGCTTCTGCCGAAAACGATCGAGTTCGCCCTGGACCCGTTCCCATCGCGGCCGGCTTGCTCTCGGAGTTGATGCAATAGGCGCGAATACGAAGCGACACGGCTTGCTCCGACGCATCCGTCGAATCCAGCTCGCAGTCCAAAGGTGCCTTGTGCGATTGCACATCTTGAACCAATTGCAGCAGCTTGGGTTGACGGACTAGCTCGACCAACGGGATGTTGTCATGAATCCTGGTCGCTAAATTCAGCAACTGCACCGCTGCTCGGTTTGCAAACAAAAGCCTGAGCTCAGACGAGAATGCCAAAATCCCTTCTGGCATCGCGGATAATATTGCATCCGAGGTCTCTGATCCGCTCCAGGTGGTGAATGCATTTTGATGTAGCTGATCGCAAAGCGCGATCAGCTCACGTCCCACCGGATCGGTACTGAACACCTGCGGAAACATCCCGAGAAACTCGCTCCTAGGTACCGGACGCTTCACGCGAACTCGGATCGACTCAAGCGTATCTCGAAGCTTCTTCGTCGATCGATCGGTTTGCCAAAAGACGGATGACAATCCCGCTCCACCTGCAAGCCCCAGCATTCCAAACGCAATCGCTCGCAGCATCCAGGGCATGTCGGGTTTCTTCTGCCGACGCGAATAAAGCATCCACTCACTTGGCGAACTGGCCTCAGGCGCTTTGATCGGCTGCCGCACACTGATGCGATAGTATCCATCCGGTTCGGGGACCCATTGCGTCGGAGCCAACACCAGCGACTGCCTAGCCAGGTCGCTCAAGGATG
>Ga0136644_10000522_pt1 | contig 30835 bp, 19 predicted proteins | sample C_130820_EF_Meta_FD_94780 | JGI IMG/M metagenome (GOLD analysis project Ga0136644, IMG submission 94780) | Freshwater microbial communities from Lake Croche, Canada to study carbon cycling - C_130820_EF_MetaG (v2) (version 2) | ecosystem: Environmental > Aquatic > Freshwater > Lake | place...
ACGGGAATTCTTGGCATCCTGCCAAAATTCCCTTGGCCGACCTCCGTCGGCTGGCACGAACCCGGCCCTCCGGGCCTGGCGCCGATGACGAGTACGGGAATTCTTGTGACACGGGAATTCTTGGCATCCTGCCAAAATTCCCTTGGCCGACCTCCGTCGGCTGGCACGAACCCGGCCCTCCGGGCCTGGCGCCGATGAGGAGTACGGGAATTCTTGGCATCCTGCCAAAATTCCCTTGGCCGACCTCCGTCGGCTGGCACGAACCCGGCCCTCCGGGCCTCGAGCGCAGACAGTTGCAGCGTTGGCTCGGCAATACAAGTGATGGAGGCGAGGGGTCGGCGAACGCTCGAGGAGCATTGGGCCGCCGCGGCCCACGCGACGAGACTTTTGCCGCCCTGAAGCCGCCGCGACACAAACGCGGAAAATGCTCTCCCTCTGTTCAGAAGAAGTGGTTACGTGGCCGCGCCGGCGGCGGCGAGCCCGCGGAGGATGCAGTCGCGAACGGCCGCCACGTCGCAGCCGAGGAGCAGGTCGAGATTCGGCCGCCACTGCCGGATGGTCCGTCGATCGACCACCAGCATCCCGGCGGTGAGTTCGCCGCCGGTCTCGACGTCGGCCGCCACCGTCGCCCGCTCGAAGAGTTCGGGGTTCGTCACCGCCACCAGCGCGGCCACGTCGTGCAGGCAGATCTCCTCGCTGCCGAGGATCTGGCGGTGGGCGCGGAGCGTGTGCGGCAGCATGCCCCGGAGGATTCGTCCCGCGCGGGACGACTCCGGCGGAAGTTGGTCGATGAGGTCGAAGCCGAACGTCACCTGCCCGGTCGTCTCGAGCGGCACGAGCGTTTTCGGCATCGGTTCGCGGACCACATGGCGGGCCGCGGCAGGGTCGCAGTAGAAATTGAAATCGACCACCGGCGTCGCGTTGCCCTGCCCATGGGCGGTGCCGCCGGCGATCACGACCTCGCCGATCATCTCGACGATCGCCGGGTCGCGGGCGAGGACCCGCGAGAGGTTCGTGAGCGGCCCGAGGCAGACGATCGTCACCTCGCGCGGGTGGGCGTGGATCGTCTCCCAGATCACCTTCTCGGAGACATGTCCGCCGTGGAGCCGGGCGCGGGGCAGGTCGAGGCCGCCGAGCCCGTCCGGGCCGTGCATGTTGAAGGGCTTCTCGGGCCGCACGGTGTCGTCGGGCGCCACGCCGAGCCGGGGCAGCCGCGGCGGATCGAGGATCCCGACCAGCGCCTGCAGGTTGGCCGTGGCCTGCTCGGGCGACACGTTGCCGCCACTGGCCGTCACGGCCACGACGTCGAGCCGCGGATCGAACAGCGCCAGGGCCAGGGCCACGGCGTCGTCGATGCCCGGATCGACGTCGAGAATCACCTTGCGGGGCACGTGGAATCGCTCTCCGATGTAGGCTGGAATGGTATCCGAAATCGGGTCGCCCCGACACGACGTCCCCGCTCCGCCGAGTTCCCCGTGACCGCCCGACCAGACACACAGGCCCTGCTGGCCGAGACGACCACGCGGCTGCGCGACGGAGGCGGCGTGTCCCGGGCCGAGACCGCCCGACTCGTCGCGGGCGTGCTCGACGGGTCGCTCGATCTCGACGCCTTCGGCCGCTGGCTCGTCGCCCTCGCCGACCGCGTGGAATCGGCCGCGGAGATCGCCGGCGTGGCCGAGGCCCTGCGCAGCCGGATGCACCCGGTCGCGCACGGCCTCCCGGTCGTCGCCGACACCTGCGGCACCGGCGGCGACGGCTCGGGAACGTTCAACATCTCGACGGCGGCGGCGATCGTGGCCGCCGCGGCGGGGCTCCCCGTGGCCAAGCACGGCAACCGCGCCGTGTCGAGCCGCACCGGCTCCGGCGACGTGCTCGAGGCGCTCGGCGTCACGATCGGCGCGGCTCCCGAGACGTCGGCGCGGAGCCTCCACGAGATCGGCCTCTGCTTCTGCCTCGCGCCGACGCACCATCCGGCGCTGGCCCGCGTGGGGCCGCTGCGCAAGTCGCTCGGCCGGCCGACGGTGTTCAACCTCGTGGGTCCGCTCTGCAATCCGGCGCACGCGACGGTGCAGGTGATCGGCGTCGGTCGGCCCGCGGTGCGGGAGGCGATGGCCGAGGCGGCGTTCGCGCTCGGGACAGCGCGGGTGCTCGTCGTGTCGGGCACGATCGCCGGCGCGGAGGGCAAGGCGTTCGACGAGGTGAGCCTGTTCGGGCCGACCGACGTGATCGACGTTTCGGCGGCGGGCACGCGGCGGTTTCGGTGGACGCCGGAGGATTTTGGAATCGCCACGCGTCCCGCGGCCGACCTCGCGGCGCTCGCGGTCGCAGGACCGACCGAGAGCGCCGCCATGATCCGGAGCGTGCTCGCCGGCGGCCTCGGCCCGGCACGCGACATCGTGATCCAGAACGCGGCCGCCGTCCTGTGGGCGGCGGGGAAAGCCGACGCGCCGTCATCGGCGGCGGCCCTCGCGGCCGCCGCGCTCGATTCGGGCCGCGCCGCCGCCGTGCTCGATCGCCTGGCTGACTCCTCGCGCTCCGCCCCGTAGGGCGGGCTCGGCGTCCGGTCCTACACGAGCGGGATCACGAGGCCGTCGGAAGCGAGTTCCACGCCCGCCGGCAGCCGGGCCGACACGGCGGCGTGCTCGATGTCGTGCGACATGTGCACGAACAGCGTGCGGCGGGCGGCCACGCGCCGCGCCACGGCGAGCGCCTCGTCGAGCGAGAGATGCGTGGGATGCCGCTCGGGCCTCAGGCAGTCGAGGATCAGCGTGTCGAGGCCCTCGAGCAGCGGCCAGGTCTCGTCCGGGATCAGGTTCGTGTCGGTGCAGTAGGCGACGTTGCCGAACCGAAAGCCGAGCACGTCGAACACGCCGTGCCGCAATCGCAGCGGGATCGCGCGGGCGCCGAGGATGTCGAAGGGCTCGGTCGTGATCCGCGTGAAGGTGATCTTCGGCACGCCGCCTCCCGGGACGGGCATGGTCTCGAAGGCGTAGTCGAACGCCTTCCGAATCCGCCGCTCGACGTGATCCTCGCAGTAGACGGGCACCGGGCCGCCCGCGCGGTAGCAGATCGGCCGGACGTCGTCGAGGCCGTAGACGTGGTCCACGTGGTCGTGCGTGTAGAGGATCGCCTGCACGCTGCCGATCCGCTCGCGGAGCAGCTGGCCGCGGAGGTCGGGCGTGGTGTCGATGAGCAGCGTGCCTTCCGGCAGACCGAGGGCCACGCTCGTGCGGGTGCGGTTGTTTCGCGGATCGACGCTCGTGCAGGTGCCGCACCGGCAGCCGACGGTCGGCACGCCCACGCTCGTGCCGGTGCCGAGGAAGAGGAGCTGTCCCGTGAGATCGCGGAACGCCCCCGCGTCGTGCGGCTGGCTGGTCGGGGTTGTCATAACCGCACCCTCTATGGCCCGAAAAAAGCAGAAGTCGGCGGAAAGCGACCGTCTTCACAGTTTGCCCGGGGTTTCCATTCTTTCACATCTCGGACCTTTTCTTCCGTCTTGACGCCCCCCCCCTTGAGGCCTAAAAGCCGGCCGGAAAACGTGACGATGCCCCCCAGGAACGGGCGATGCCAACATTCTCCGTGGAAGCGATCAGGAAGCGCCCGAGAGGCGCCGGGGGCGTCCGGCAGCCGATCGTCTTCGTGCACGTCCCGAAGACGGCCGGCCAGAGCGTGACCCATTACTTGAAGCAGCACTGCCCTTCTGCCGACAGTCTTGCGCCGCCGTTCGTGGGAGACTACTCGATCTTTTCCCGGCTTGACCGCTGGTCGGTGATCGCGGGGCACTTCACCTATTCGCGCATGCGGCAACTCGTGCCGCAGGGCCATTTCATCACCTTTCTGCGAGATCCGATAGCCCGGGCCGTCTCCCAATTCAAGTCCTGGAAGGATCCCGCCAAGATGACCTCCGAATGGAGGTCTGTGATGAGCCGGGATGAACAGCGGCTGTTTGCCTGGATCTACGAAGCCTCGTTCGCGGAGTTCGTGGCCAACGATCATCCGGCCATCGTGCGGGCGTTGAGTAATGCGATGGCCACGTTCCTGTCTTCCGACGGAACCGCCAACGCCGACTCGGCCCTCGACAACCTGCGGACACGGTTCACGGCCTTCGGCATCCAGGAGCAGTTCGACGACTCGATTCAGATCCTCCGCTTGGCATGCCCCTGGCTCGGGCCGTTGGGCGTGCCGCACGTGGCCGAGAATCGGTCGCGGGTCATAGTCGATGAAATCATGCCGGCGACCCGCCGGCGGATCGAAAACCTCAACGACGCCGACCTCCCTCTCTATCGCGAGGCCACGGCACTGTTTCAGGAGCGCGTGGCCGCGGCAGTGGCGCCCATGTGCCGGGCCGCGTGATCCGCATCGGCATCCCCGCCACCGGCTTCCTCGACTGGACGGGCGGCGTCGATTTTCTGCATTCGGTGATCGACAGCATCCACGCCGCGGACGACACGGCGGAGCTGCATCTGCTCCTCGTGGAGGGGCGGCCGCGGACCATGCCCGCCCGCTGGTGGCAGGCGCTGCGCACGGCGTGGGCGCCGGCGACCAGGCTCGCCAGCGGGCTCGCTCCGCCTCCAGGCTGCGAAGACATCGCCCGCCTGTGCAGCGGCGTGCACCGCATCGGGCGCGGCCGGCGTGGGGTGGACGCCGCGGTCGCGCGGCTCGGGCTCGACGTCCTGCTCCCCTCGCACGCGGTGCTCCCGCGCGGCCTCCGGTGCCCGTGGATCGGCTACCTCTACGACTTCCAGCACCGCCGGCTTCCCGATCTCTTCACCCCACGGGAGCGCGGTCATCGCGATCGCCGGTTCGCCGCGATGATGGCCCGGGCCGACGCCATCGTGGTGAACTCCCGCGACACGGCCGCCGAGGGCCGGCTCGCCTACCCCGCGCAGGCGGCGAAACTGCGTGCCCTGCCCTTCAACGCCTGCCCGCGCGAGCAATGGCTCGACGACACCGCCGCCCCGCGCGTCGAGCCCCGTTTTTCCCGCGGACTCCCCTATTTCATGGTGAGCAATCAGTTCTGGGTGCACAAGGATCATCCCACGGCCTTCAAGGCGTTCGCCCGACTGATCGCCCACGATCCGGCCGTGCAGCTCGTCTGCACCGGCGACACGTCCGACTACCGCCGGCCCGCCTACTTCGCCGAGCTTCGCCGACTCCTCGACGAACTGGGCGTCGCCGACCGGGTCTCGATCACGGGGCTCCTGCCAAAGCCGGAGCAGATCGCGCTGCTGAGGAACTGCGTCGCCCTCGTGCAACCGACGCTCTGCGAGGGGGGGCCGGGCGGCGGAGCGGTCTACGACGCGGTGGCGCTCGGCGTACGGTCGATCGTGTCGAACATCCCGATCAACCGTGAACTGAACGCCGAGCCGACCGTGACGTTCTTCCCGACGGGAGACGCGGAGGCGCTCGCCGCGTGCATGGCCGCCGCGCTCTCCAGGCCGTCGACACCGCTTCCCGTGGCGGAACTGCGTGCCGCGGGGAGACGCCGCCGGGCCGCCTGCGGCCGGGTGATCCTCGATCTGGTCGCCGAGGTCTGCGCCGGACGCCTGGGTGCCGTCGCACCCGGCAACGCCGTCGCCCCGCAGACGCGGCCGCCGACGGTCTGAAGCCCGCCCCACGGCGTGCCTACACGCGCTCCCAGCCCAGGCTGGCGGAGCAGGGCCGATCGGGGAGCTGCTCGATTCGACAGATCGTGCCCTCGAAGCCGCGCCGCCAGTCGACCTCGGGAAACCATTCCTCACCCACGCCGCGGAGCATGAAAAACGCGTTGTTGCGATAGATGTTGAAGCCCACGAGGCGGTAGCCCTTGCGATCGCCCAGTTTCACGAAGGCGGGGAGCGAGGCTCCGAAAAAGTCGCGCCGCACGGGATCGCCGGATCCCCAGGGGCTGACGAAATCCGCCGCGTAGGGAACGGTCATCGCGTCGTCTGTCCGCCAAAAACGGTTGTACTCGACCACCACCACCCTTGGCCTCACCACCGTGAGCGCTTCCCAGAGCCAGTAGTCGACGCCGTCCACGTCGAGCGAAAAGAAGTCGATCTCCCCCACGACGCCCGCCCCGCCGATCAACGTGTCGATGTTCTCACGCGTCACCAGCGCCTGCCTGCACGCGGGTTGCATTCCCTGCGTCGACAGCGATCGCCGCATGCAGTGCTCCGCGGCATCGACGTTCGCCTGATCGCCGTCGATCACCAGCCCCATCCAATCGTGGTTGAGCGCGAGGTTGAGCGTGTTGTTCTGCGGGATCCGGTAGACCGGGCTGCCGGAAAAGTCGCTGCCGATCTCCACGAACAGCCGCGACGGGGCCCCGATCGTGGCGAACAGACAGAGCAGGATGCCGTCTTCATTGAACTGGGAGAAGACGCGAAATCCGATATCGTCAAAATCGGGAAGCGGCATCCCCACCTGCCGCGCGATCGCGTACTGGAGCAGCAGTCCACGCTGAGCCGACTCCTCGGCGAGCATGTTCGCGTGGTGATGTGGACTGACGTCGTAGAAGTGCTGCCGCAGGGCCTCGGCCACGCCGCCTGAGCCCACGGACTTTCCCATCAGCCGCCGCCATCCCTGCTTCAGGTCACGAACGAGATCACCCATCGGGCTGCTCCTTTCCGTCTGCCGACGTCCGTCGGCGATCCACGAGCCTTCATTCCACGAACACCGCTCGCTGCACGCGGGTCGATACGGTGTGATGGCGGATGTCCCACGCCTCGGCGGTCCAGGCCGCGAGCAGTCGCCTGCGGTTCAGCGCCCACCGGGCCCAGGCCAGGCACCGGGCCGCCCGCCGGCGATCCACGCTCGTGAGCAGGATCAGAAATCCGTCCAGCGCTGGAAACAGACACACCTGCGGCAGGCCGCACGCGTCGGCAAGCACGCGCAGCGCCCGCCGGGTATAGAAGGTCACGTGCTGGCCGGCGGGGCACGACAGGTAGGGCCAGTCGGCGGTGTGGACACCGGGTTCGTAGATTCCGGTGGACAGCACGATGGTGCCGCCCGGGGCGAGGTAACTGGCGAGCGAGCGGATCGCGTCGCACGGGTCGCAGAGATGCTCGAACACCTCGAGGGCCACCACGGCGTTGAAGCCGCCCGACGGAATCTGGTCGGCGGATCGATACGCGAGGTCGGGTTCGAAAAGCGGGATCGGGCAATAGGGGTCGAACTGCCGGCACTCGCGGCCGGCGAGCCGGAGCATCGTCGCGAGCAGGCCGGAACCGCCCCCGTAGTCGAGCGCCCGCAGGGGGCCGGCGAATAGGCCGGCATACTCGAGCGCCCGCAGTCGCACGTAGGCCGAATAGTTGCGGCAGAACCGCCCGCCGTCGGGATTGGTGGCCTTCGGCTTGTCTTCGTCGTGATAGGCCTCGGCGAGCCACCAGGGACTCGGGATCTGCAGACAGCCGCAGTCCACACACTCGAAATACTCGGCGGCATGCCGGCCGAGGACGGTGAGCGTCCACTTGGAGGCGAGCGCGCCGCCGCAGACGCGGCAGCCCACTGCCGGCACCGATCCGCCGTCGAGTCCCGAGGGCATCATTGCCGGCTCCCACGCCGGAGCCACGCGGGCCTGCGGAGCAGGCTGCTTCGGGCCATCCGCCGTCTCGCCGCCGGCTGGGCGGCGCTCGCCCGCTTCCGCCGCTGTGTCACGAGCGTCCGCAGCCACACGGCCTGCTCGAGCGCCGCCGGCCGCGAGAACACACGGTCGACGAAGGCCCGCTGCCGCTCGGCGATCGCCGCTGCCACGGCCACGTCGGCCAGGGCCGACTCCGCGACACGGTTCGCCCCGGCGGCGTCGGCGTACATTCCGGCTGCGACGAGGGCGTCGTCGCTCCAGCCGAGCGCTCGAGCCTCCGCCGCAAACGCCGACTCGTGGTGGAACAGCACGGGCACCCCGAGCGTCATGAACTCGATCGGGTGATAGTGAACGTGGTGCCGCGACCTGCCGTGGTAGATCGAGATCCGGGCCCGGGCGGCGGTGGCGAAGTAGTCGGCGGTATCGAGCCGGCCGACGATCCGCGGGTCGGCAAGCTCGCCACCGCCGGGGCTGTTGCCGCCGAGGATCTTGAGCGGCAGGCGGCCGTGATCGGCCGCGTAACGCTCGAAAATCTCGCGGTAGTAGCCCTGCGATTCGATCCGCGGGATCGTCTCCACAACGCTGGGCTCCGACCTCTCCGGGCTCCAGCGAACCGGGCCAAGCCGCCCCGGCGTGACGAAGGCCCGGAGGTGCTGCGGGTTGCGGCACAGTCGCTCGTCCTCGGGCTCCTGGAGCGTGGACAGGATCGGGCACCAGATGAGATTGGGGCGGCGGTCGGCGTCGTCCAGCGACGCGCCATGGGACTCACAGATCCGGGAGTATGTGTTGAGCCCGGCGTGTCCGAAGGCCCGAAAGAGAACGGTGTGCGGAAACGCCGCCGCCAGCCGGACCGCGACGTGCGGATGCACGGTGACATATACCGCATCGACATGCTCCGCGAGGAGGGCCAGGTCGGCGGCCGTGAACGGGTTCCGTCCGTCGGCCTGGCAGATCCTGAGCGACTGCAGACCGCCCACCGTTTCTGCCGAGAGCGCGACCGATTCCCGCCAGGCGGGGCAGAGCATGTCGGCGAGGGCGGGATCGAACGACTGCGTCCAGAAGTTGGTGAGCAGCGGCACCACGCGAAACCCGGCCTCGAGGAACAGCGGGATCTCCTCGGCGGCGAGCGTGTCGTGCGACGAGCACCAGAGCAGCAGGGGATCGTCGGGGGACGGCATGGCGACTGGGCTCCGCGCTCGGGTTTGCGTGGGCGAGGATAGGCGATTCGTGGCCACACCGCCAAGCGCACCCACATCGCGGCGCACCTGCAGGCTCACGAGGGACGCAGGCCTTTTTCGCGCAGCCGCTCGAACACGGCGAGATATCGGCGGGCCACCTCGCTCCAGTCGTGGCGCTCAAGCGCCGCCCGCGACTCGGCCGCATCGGCCGTGCGGCCGATTGGGTCGCGAATCATGCCCAGGAGCACACGGGCGGCGTCGCGCGGGTCACGCGGGTCGAAGAACGCGGCCTTCACACCGAGGTATCGGACCTGGTCGCGGAAGGCGGGGATGTCGGAGAGCGCCACGGGGCAGCCGCAGCCCCAGGCGTCGAGCCCCGACCCGCTGCCCGCCTCGCAGAGCGAGGGATTCACCACGACGAGGGCCTGCCGCATTAGATCGAGCAGGTCGTCGTCGCACACGAGGCCCAGCCCCAGCATGTGCCAGTCGTCGGGCGGTTCGACCCGATCGCCATACAGCGGGCAGTTGACCTGCGCGCGGATGCCCTGCGTCTGTGAACCCACGACCACCAGCCGCACGTCCTCCCCCGCGTCGCGGAGGTGCCAGAGCGCGGCGATGAGGAGCCCCAGGTTTTTGTGCGGCATGAGGTTGTTGGGGCAGAGGATGAACCTCCCTGACGCGCCCAGCCGCCGGCAGGTGTCCTCCGCGCGGCCGGGCACGGCGGCTCCCGGTTTCGCCACGTTCAGGCTCGAGAGATAGATCACCTCCGCGGGCTGCCGCACCCCGGGAAACGCCTTCCCGAACTCTGCGGCGATGAAGTCGCTCGACACGACCGGCGTGGCACACTCGACCCAGCGTCCGATCACGGCCCGCATCGACTGCCAGTCATCGTGGTCGTACGAGGGCACGCCGAACTCGTGGCCGTAGATGAAGTCGTGCGGAATGAACGCCGCCGCGGCCCGCCGCAGCGGCGGCGGATCGAAGCCGTAGGGCCAGGCGAAGTGCACGACATCGTGCCGGTCGAGAGACCGAGCGATCGCGGTGTGCCGCCGGCGGTCGACACGGTCGAGGTACGCGGTCCGCAGGGCGTTGAGGCCGCGGTCCGCAGGCCACCAATTGACGTAGCGCTTCGGGCGGAGGAACCGCGGAATCCGCGGGCGTGGCAGCGGGCCGAGCCGGTGCGCCTGCACGCCGGCCGCCTGGAGTTCGGCACGAATCGCGGGGCCGACGACCTTCCTCCCATGATGCAGCGTCACGGCCACCTTGGGAGCGATCCTGCGGATCGCGGTCGCCAGCATGACGGAGTATCGCACGCCACCCGTCGAGGCCGTCTGGCAGACTATCCCGAGATCCATCGTCTGTCGCACTCCCTGCAACCTCCGGCCGCGGGGCGGGACGCTATCAGATCGGCGGCCGCCCGGCCAGCCTCGCGGCCTGGATCGCCCGCCGTACGAGGGCAAATTGGCCTTGTTTCGAAGCCTCGCGATTGCGATACGTCCAGCATGCGTTCCGCCTCGTCTCCGGCGGCGGCCCCGCGGCCGTCCTCCACCGGGCCCTCAGACTCCGCAACATTCGTGCGGCTCGGCCGCGCGTTCCATGCGCCTTTTGCGCAGCTTCTCGCCGCTCTCGAGGCCAATGGTGACCACGACTTCTTCCACCCCCACCCCTTCGATGCCGAGGCCGCCCGCGGGCTCGTCGCGCTGGCAGAGGCCGGACCCGACGAATACTGGCTGCTCGCCACCGCCGACGATGTGCTCGCCTACGGCATGCTGCGCGGCTGGGCGGAGGGCTACGCGGTGCCGAGCCTCGGAATCGCGGTGGCACCGCGGCACCGCGGCTGCGGGCTCGCCCGGCGAATGATGGATCACCTCCACGCGCGGGCCCGCGCCCGCGGGGCCACGCAGGTGCGGCTCAAGGTCGAGCGTCGCAATCTCTCTGCACACCGACTCTACGAGACGCTGGGCTACGTGTTTCAACACCACTCACCGACGGAACTGCTGGGGCTGTTGACTTTGGTCGATCGCCCCGGCGCCGCCGCATGACCCCGAGGAACCATGCCATGACCACGCCATGCAGCCCAACGGGCGAGCCCTTCATTCCCGTTGCCACCACGGACCTCTGCGGCAACGAGGAGCGCTACGTGTGCGAGGCGATCCGCAGCACGTGGATCTCGTCGAGCGGAGCTTTCCTCACGCGTTTCGAGCGGGAGTTCGCCGCCGCGTGCGGGTCGCGGTTCTGCCTCGGCGTGTCGAACGGCACGACGGCGCTCCATCTCGTCCTCGCCGGCATGAACGTGCAACCGGGAGACGAGGTCATCGTGCCCTCGATGACCTACATCGCCACCGCCAACGCCGTGCGCTACTGTGGCGGCGAGCCGGTGTTCATCGACGTCGATCCCACCACGTGGTGCGTCACCGCCGACGCGATCGAGGCGGCGATCACGCCCCGGACGCGGGGCATCGTCGTGGTGCACCTGCTCGGCCAGCCCGCCGACATGGATGCGATCATGCGGGTGGCCAGCACGCACGGGCTGTGGGTGGTGGAAGACGCCGCGGAAGCGCCCTTTGCCACCTACAAGGGTCGGCCGGTAGGGAGCATCGGCCAGGCGGCTTCGTTCTCGTTTTACGGCAACAAGATGCTCACCAGCGGCGAGGGGGGTGCGATCACTTTCCAGGATCTGCACATGGAGCGTCGTTTCCGTATGCTGCGCGGCCAGGGAATGGATCCCGACCGCCGTTATTTCTTCCCGATCGTCGGCTTCAACTTCCGGATGACCAACGTCGCCGCCGCCATCCTCTGCGCGCAGATGGAGCGTCGTGACGAGATCGTGCACCGGCGCCGTGCGATCTGGAGCCGGTATGAAGACCGGTTGAACTGCATCCCGGGCATCGAACTGCGGCCCACCCACGACTGGGCGGAGATCTCCCCCTGGATGTTCGCCTGCGTACTCGATCCACATCGACTGGGCATCGGCCGCGACGACCTCGCCGCCGCGCTGCTCGCACACGGGATCGAGACGCGGCCGATGTTCGTGCCGCTGCACACGCTCCCCCCGTACCGGCATCTGGCCCACCGCACGCCACCGCTGCCCGTCACCGACCACCTGGGGGAGCATGGCATCATGCTCCCCACGTTCACGGCGCTCACCGACGCTCAGATCGACCGGATCTGCGACACGATCCAGTCGGTCGCCGCCGCACGTCGCTACGAGCCGGCGAGGCGGGCGGCCTGAATCGCCGCTCCCACCGCTTCGGCGATCGATCCGGACGCAAACGCTCGGCCAAGGTTCACGACGCGGCTTCGGCCAGCCCGAGCCGCGTGCGGCGGTAGCCGCCGCTGGCGATGTTGGCGACCCAGCCGGGATGGTCGAGGTACCAGGCGACCGTGGCGCGGATCGCCTCGTCGAAGGAGAGCGACGGCGTCCAGCCGAGTTCGGTCCGGATCTTCGTGAAGTCGATGGCGTAGCGGCGGTCGTGGCCGGGGCGGTCCTTGACGTAGGTGATGAGCGACGTCGATGGGGCGTGTGGCAGGCCCGGCCGCAGGTCGTCCACCGTGCGGCAGATCGCGTGCACGACGTCGAGGTTCTTCTTCTCGCTGTCGCCGCCCACGTTGTAGACCTCGCCCACGCGGCCGCGGGCGAGCACGGCCCGGATCGCCCGGCAGTGGTCGCCCACGTAGAGCCAGTCGCGAATCTGCGCCCCGTCTCCGTAGACCGGCAGCGGCCGGCCCTCGAGGCAGTTGAGGATCATGAGCGGAATCAGCTTCTCCGGAAACTGATACGGCCCGTAGTTGTTGGAGCAGTTGGTCGTGAGCGTGGGGAGGCCGAAGGTGTGGTGGTAGGCCCGCACGAAATGGTCGCTCGCCGCCTTCGACGCCGAGTAGGGCGAGTTGGGGGCGTAGGGCGTCGTCTCGGTGAATTTTCCGGTGGGCCCGAGCGAGCCGTAGACCTCGTCGGTGGAGACGTGGAGAAAGCGAAACTCCCGCTGCTCCGGCTCGGGCAGGGCCTTCCAGTGGTGCCGGGCCTCCTCGAGCAGGCGGAACGTGCCGCCGACGTTGGTCTCCACGAACGCGGCCGGGCCGTCGATCGAGCGATCGACGTGGCTCTCGGCGGCGAAGTTGACGATCGCCCGGGGCCGGTGCTCCTCGAGCAGCCGCCGCACGCACGCCGAGTCGCCGATGTCGCCCTGCACGAACACGTGCCGCGGGTTGCCGGCGACGGGGGCGAGCGAGTCGAGGTTGCCGGCGTAGGTCAGCTTGTCGAGGTTCACGACCGCCGACGGTTCCTCGGCGATCCACTGCCGCACGAACTCACCGCCGATGAAGCCCGCGCCGCCGGTCACGAGAATGGGTCGCATAACTTAGAGAACTAGGGCAAAGCAGCCGGGCGTCGCAAGGCCAGTTTGAGCGGCCTGTCTTTCCCGGATCGCGGTCGCTCCGGCCGTCACCTACCAGCGGGCTTCGAGGCCCGTGGTGGCTCCGTGCAGCAGGACCGACGAGTAGGGACTGACCGACGTGGTGGCTGGATCGTTCGTGAAGTCGGTGAGGGCGAGCTGGTTGGCCGCGTTGGCGACGCCGCCGAGCCAGAACACCGTGTAGCCGGCCCTCCACGAGAGCCAGTTGGTGAGCCGGTATTCGCCCACGAGCCCCACCTCGCCCACGAACGAGACGGTGTCCTTCGAGGCGCCCACCGCGGCGTCGAGCAGGGCCGACTCGCTGTAGATCGCGGTCCGCTGCCAGGCCTGATGGTTGTAGTAGACGCCGCCCTTGGCGAGGCCGTTGATGCGGACCCGGTCGCCGCGGTTCCAGAGCATCATGTCGGCGCCGAGTTGGCCGCCGTACAGGTTGTTGCCCGTGCTCGTGGCGTAGGCGTCGAACCCCGGCGTGCCCGTGGCATCGACGAATCCGTCACCGACGAGGAGCTGCTGCGTCCACTCCACCCAGCGGAAGCCGGCGATCCACGTGATCGCGCCGCCGTTCGACTTCCGCAGGTTGAACTCCCAGCTCTTGATCCCGGAGGTGGTCTCGACGCCCGCCCCGACCACGTCGTTGAACGGCACGCCGCCCAGGCCGACGCTGGAGAGGGTGGTGCCGTCCGGGGCGATGGTCTCGCCGATCCCGTGGAACGACCCCACCGTGAAGTAGTTGATCTCGAAGGCGCGGCAGGCGTCGCGGTGCCAGGTGAGGGCGTAGCGGGGGGCGGCCGACATGGCCGGCGGGGCGTCGTTCATGCCGAGCGCCGGTACGCCGGTCACATCGTTCACGTAGAGCGTGCGGTTGGGGATGTTGCCCATGAACAGGAAGAGGGCGTCGACCTGCGCGGTCCAGCGTGGACAGCGGGCCGGGTCGCCGCCGCCCATGGCGGGCAGCCAGTCGTCGGAGATCGTGTATTCGCTCGCTCCGGCTTCATCCATGATGATGCCGTCGGCCGGGATCTGGCCGGCGAGGTCGCCGTCGGCCAGGCCTTCGCTGTCGAGCACGCTCGGCAGTTCGAGGCCGGTTTCGGCTCCGGTCAACGGGGCGTCGAGCGGAGCGTCGAGCGGAGCGTCGGGGGGCAGACCCACGATCGCGTTGTCGGGACCGGCCACCGTCTCGGGGAGGTCGCCCACCACATATTCCTGGGCGAGATGTTCCTGGGCGAACGACCGCGTCTGGGACGGCGCGAGCGACAACCCGCCGGCGAAGGCGAGCGCCGCGACGAGGCCGCGGGTGGTGCGCGCGGCTTTGATCAGGCCCAGGCGGGCTCGTGCGGTGCGGGCAGCGGCCTTGCGACCGGTGGAATCCAGACGGTTCACGCGACTGGTGGAAGCGTTCATATCGGCCATGTCCTCCAAGACGGCAGGGTCGCAGGGAGAATCGACCCCCGGCCCCGTGGACCGTGACTGAAGATCCTCGAGTGCGGGTCATGGAGTCTGGAGAACCTGGGCAAACCGCTTCCGCGATGCCGGCTGGAGGGGCGATCACAGGCAAACACAGTGGGCAAACGCAGTGCAAACTGGGGGCCCCGGGACGTTTCCGCTCCCACCCCGCAGAATTTCTCCATTTTCCCTGACAGGAACTCGCGGCACGACCCTCCCGCCGGATGACCGACACGACCGATTCCACCGGTCGGAACGGTACTCTCGACGGAGACAGGAACGATGCTGGTTTCCTTCAGGTGGACGCAGGCGGGCCGGCGAGGCCCGCGGATTTCGAACCGGATTCCGGTCGCGCGGACGCTGCTCGCCGGGCTGACACTGATGGCCGCCTCGGCCGACCGTCTCGCCACCGGCCCGGCAGCCTCAGCCGCCTCGTTCGACGAACCGTCCGCTGCGGGCGGCACCACGTCGGTCCTGCTGCACGACCCGCTCGACCGCGAGTCCGCCACCGTCGCCATGAACGGCCTGCACCCCGCCCCGACCGGCGCCGACGGCCTGGCCGAGGGCGAGGCGTCGCCAGCCGACCAGGGCGCCGCGCACCACGCCGACGATGCCTCCGACTGCCCCGGCAGCCCCGCCGGCACGCTCTGCACCGGCGACTTCTGCCTGACCACCTCCGGCTGCACCGCAGCCAGCGGCAGCCTCGACGCCTGCGGCTGCCCGGCCTGCTCGGGCACGCAAGCCGACGATTGCGAAGCAGGCCTCATGAGCGGGCTCGGCGGTCGGCTCGGCGACTGGTGGCACACCCGCTGCTGCGGCACGCTGGCCGACTGCGACCCGCCCGGCGTCCTCCAGAAACTCGCCGCCCACCACAAGAAGAGCGGCGCCTGCTGGAGCGGCCGGGCCGACCTCCTCCTGCTGTGGCGCAACGCGCCGCCGTCGCAGGCCCTGATCACCGACAACACCGCCGGCATCACGGCCCTCGACGCCAACAACGTCAACAGCGCCCTCGCCGCCGGGCCACGGTTCTCGCTGTTCCGTACCGACGCCTGCGGCGACGCGTGGGAAGTCACCTACCTGAGAGCCTTCAACTTCCGCGGCCAGCAGACGCTGCCCGCCACCGCGCAGGGCTACGACATCGCCCCGCCGGGCATCTTCGGCGACCAGGAAACCCAGTTCAACGGCGCCAGCATCAACCTCGGCAGCGGCATCCAGAGCTTCGAACTCAACCGCTACCACAAGGTGTGCAACAACATCCGATTCCTCGGCGGCTTCCGCTGGGTGGAATGGCGCGAGTCCGCGACGCTCAACACCTTCCTGCCCACCGGCGATTCCGACACCTACCAGAGCAACATCTACAACAGTCTCTACGGTGGCCAGATCGGCTTCGACGCCAACGTGCTCACCACGAAGTGGCTGCGGATCGAATCGGTCATGAAGGGCGGGGCCTACGGCAACAACGTCGCGGCCAATTCGCTCCTGATCAAGCCCAACGCCGGCATCAACCAGTCGTACGCCCTCGCCCAGTCACCCGCCAGTTGTGCCTTCGTGGGGGAACTCGGTTTCACCGGCGTGATCCCGATCACCTGCTGCCTCGACTTCCGGTTCGGCTACTTCGGCCTCTGGCTCGAGGGCCTCGCCCAGCCGACGAGGCAGTTCCTGACGCAGGATCTCACGAGCACACCCCCCGCCGGCACGCTCGACACCAAGGGCGGCACGGTCGTGCAGGGATTGAGCCTGGGCCTCGAGGGCCGCTGGTAGCGGGGCGGGATTTGCCGTCGGAGGCCGAATCCGGCCGAAAAACCCGAGCAACCGGCACGTCCGTCAGAAAACCTGACGGACGTGCCATTTTATTGCTGTGGCCCGAGACTCGATGCTAGAGTCGAACAACCGGCATCCGAGCCGCGTACTGTGGGGGTTTTACGCCGTCTCCAGGGCTCCCCCGCACTCCATCCTCCGAGACCGTCATGAAGAACCGTCGCCCCGCCTCCTCGATCAGCGATCTTTTCTCCCGCAAGCAGCCCGCCCGCACCGGCCGCCGTCGGCGCGACGCGGCGAACACCCGCGACGTCGAGCGGCTCGAGGATCGCCGCGTGATGGCGTACGATCTCGTCTCGGCCTACGCCACGACGAGCGACTCGCCCTTCTTCATCGCCGGCCAGCCCGCTCAGACGCTCACCGAGGCCCCGCAGCAGGTGACGCTGCGGTTCAGCCCCGGCGTGGTCCTCGACCCCAACTCGGTCGCCAGCAGCATCTCGATCGTGCGCAGCGGCGGCGCGGGCGACGGCTTCGGCGCCGCTGGCTCCAAGCCCGACGTCACGGTCGTGCCGGGCAGCATCCTCGTCAACGACATCCCGAACCGCAACGAGGTCGTGATCCGGTTCGCCGAGACGCTGCCCGATGACTCCTACCAGATCACCGTGTCCGGCGGCTCCACCGGCCTCAAGACGGTGGGCGGCGACACGCTCGCCGCCGCCAGCCGCTCGATCAACGTCCGGCTCGACCTCGGCGCGTATGTCGTGTCGGTCGTGCCACAGCCGGTGGTCCGCTTCGGCGGATCGCTCGTGCCAAACGCCGATCAGATCGCCGTTTATTTCAACGCGAACGACCCGCTCAACGTGGCGTCGGCGCAGACGGCTGCTTCGTATCGCCTCTTCGAGATCGACAGGGCGACCGGCAGCGAGGTCGCGCCCACGTCTCCGCTCAACCCGACGAGCGTCTCGTACGACGTCGCCTCGGGCAGGGCACTGTTGAACTTCGCCACCGGCGCGATCGCCGCCGACAAGCTCTATCGGCTCCAGGTGGGGGCGGCCGAGGCCCAGGTCGCCGCCCCGGCCACGAAGGTCGAGGGGACCGATTTCACCAACCAGAATTCGAGTTTCGCCAACGCTGTCAGCCTGGGTGTGCTCACGGGCGGTGGAGCGACCGTGAATGCGGCGATCGACCCGTCGAGCACCGTGCCGACGCCGCTGAACGGCGTGAACGGAGCGGCCGACCTGCTCTACCCCACGCAGCCCGGATCGATCGACGAGCCCGGCCACCGGAACCTGCCGCCGGAGTACCAAAACAACTACGGCTTGTCCCAACAGGGGCTTTCCGCCGCCGGACAGATTCCCGTCTATTACTACAACTTCCAGGATCTCTACGGCTCGGATCCGCAGGGCAACCCCCTGCACAACGCCATCACGGAAACGCAGAAACTGCGGGCCCGCGAGGTGTTCGACCTGATCAGCCGGTACGAGGGCGTGCGGTTCATCGAGTCGGCGAACAACGGCATCACGGTCGCCACCGGTGACGTGCGGGCCATCTCCTCGACGACGCCCCCGGACGCGGTGGGCGGCATGGGCGGGGCCGGCATCGCGATCATGAGTTCGCTCATCAATTGGGGAGCGAGCGAATATGGCGGCGCGTGGTTCCAGACGGCGATCCACGAGATCGGCCATGCCCTCGGCCTCCAGCACTCGTGGGACGTGCCGTCGATCATGGGTGCGGGGCTCACCGGGGAGTCCGTGTTCCCTGGTGACTACGACAAGGTCCAGCTGTCGCAGTACTATCCGGCCACCGGCTCCGACGTGGACGTCTACAGGTTCACGCTTCCCACAGCCGGCCGGCTCTCGGCCGAGACGATCGTCGCCCGGCCCGGACAGCCCGTCACGAGCCAGCTCGACAGCCAGCTCACGCTGTACCGCGAGGATGTCGTCAACGGGCAGACGGTCCGTACGGTCGTGGCCCGCAACGACGACTACTACGGCCGCGACTCGTTCATCGGGCTCGACCTCTCTGCGGGCAGCTACTACATCGCCGTGTCGAGCACGGGCAACGACAGGTTCAATCCCGAGGTGAACGACTCCGGGTACGGCGGCCGCACCGACGGCGGCTACCAGCTCAAGCTCGGCTTCCAGCCGGCGAGCACGTCGGCCACCACGATCGTGGACGCCTCGGGCACGCTCCTCGACGGCGACCGCGACGGCAGGCCGGGCGGGGCCTACAACTTCTGGTTCAACACGGCGGGCGCGGCGAAGACCGTGTTCGTCGACAAGGCGGCCAGCGGAGCGGGCGCCGACGGCACCGCCGCCAAGCCCTACGCCACGATCGCCTCGGCCCTCGCCGCCGTGACCGCGGCGAACGCCGCGGCCGCGGGCAGCAAGACGCTCGTGCGGATCGTGGGCAACCCGGCCAACACGCCCTACCTCGTCGGCACCGATCTCGCCGGCCGGCCGCTCCCCGACGGGGCGACGTTCAACGTGCCGGCGGGCGTCACCGTGATGATCGACGAGGGGGCCGTGTTCAAGCTGCGGGCCACCAACATCGACGTCGGCAGCTCGTCGGCGCTCGTGTCGCGGGCCGGCGCGTCGCTTCAGGTGCTCGGCACGCCGACCAACAAGGTCACGTTCACCTCGTACCACGACGATTCGATCGGCGGCAACTCCGACGGAGTGGGGCCGACCGCCACGGGCGGCCAGTGGGGCGGCATCGTGTTCCGTGCGGACGCCGACTCGGCCACGAAAAAGGCCTTCGTCGATTCGGTCAGCCAGGCTGCCATCAACTATGGCGGCGGTCAGGTGTTCGTCGATTCGCAGCTTGACTCGTTCGCCCCGATCCAGCTGGAGAACACGCGGCCGACGCTCGCCTACAACACGATCACCAACAGCGCGGGCGCGGGCATCTCCGCCACGCCGGACAGTTTCGAGGACGCCAACGGCCGGGTCGGCCCCGAGATCCGCGGCAACACGCTGCTGGCCAATTCGATCAACGGCCTGTTCGTGAAGATCCGCACGCCGCTCGGCGGAGAGCCGGAGCGGCTCGACGTCTCGGCCCGCTTCCGCAGCACCGACATCGTGTACGTCCTGCAGGACAACCTCTTCATCGCCGGCGGGACGGGCGGCTACATCCTCGACCCGGTCTCGTCGCAGGTCTTCACGCGCAACAGCGGCCGGCTCACGATCGATCCCGGCGTCATCGTGAAGCTGCAATCCGCCCGCATCGAGCTGGAGCGGGGCGAATCGCAGCTCATCGCCGAGGGCACTCCGGGGCAGCGGGTGGTCTTCACCAGCCTCGGCGACAACCGGTTCGGAGCGGGCGGCACGTTCGACACCAACGGCAACCTGCCCGACGTGCGGACTGCCGGCGACTGGGGAGGCATCGTCCTCGACGCCGGCTCCCGGGCGAGCATCGACTACGCCTACCTCGCCTACGGCGGCGGCCAGACGCCGATCGAGGGCACCTTCGACCGGTTCAACGTGATCGAGACCAGCCAGGGCGAACTCCGGCTGGCCCACAGCCGGCTCGAGAACAACGCCTCGGGGCTTGCGACCACCAGCCGCACCGGGCGGGGCGGGAACGTCGCCGCCACGGTGTTCGTCCGGGGCGCGCAGCCGGTGCTCCTCGGCAACGACTTCCGCGACAATCTCGGGGCCGTGGTCAGCGTCAATGCCAACTCGCTGACCGATGCCGAGCGGTCCGATCCCGGCCGCACCACCGGCGCGATCCTCCGCGACGCCCGCTACGACGACAACCGCGGCCCGCTCGTCCGCGACAACCGGCTCTCCTACACCATCGACGCCGCCTCGGGCCGTCCCGCCGGCGGAGCGGTCGAGGGCATGCAGGTGCGCGGCGAGGAGATCACCGTCGAGAGCGTGTGGGACGACGCCGACATCGTCCACGTGCTGCAGAGCGAGATCATCGTCCAGAACTTCGCGACCGCGACCGGCATCCGCCTCGTGAGCCAGTCCGACGCGAGCCTGGTGGTGAAACTCGCCGGGGCGAATGCAGGATTCACGGCCGCGGGCTACGGCACCGACATCTCCGACCGGATCGGCGGCACCGTGCAGGTGGTGGGCCAGCCTGGCTATCCGGTGATCCTCACGTCGCTCAAGGACGACACCGTCGGGGCGAGCCTCGACCCGCTCGGCCAGCTCACCAAGGACACGAATGCCGACGCGACGGCCTCGACCCCGTCCGCCGGCGACTGGCGGAGCCTGAAGTTCCTCCCCTTCAGCAACGACACCAACGTGTCGATCGTGCAGGAGTCGGAGAAGGCCGCGGCCGGCTATGCGGAGTCGAACTCCACGCCATCTACGGCGCAGCTCCTCGGCGTTCTCGCGCCCGACCAGAAGAGCGGCGACGACACCCGCCGGCTCGGGTTCGAGGTCCACGGCACGATCGCGTGGAACGCCCCGGGCGACGCCGACGTCTACAACTTCGCCGGGTACTCCGGATCCGCGGTCTGGATCGACCTCGACAAGACGAGCCCGGGCCTCGATTCGATGGTCGAACTGCTCGACGCCGCCGGCAACGTGCTCGCCCGGTCGGCCGATGGCCAGACCGACCTCGCGCTGTCACCTGCCACCCGCGGGATCGGCCAGGATCTCGGGAAGGACTCGTGGCAGGGGGGCGATTTCTACTCCGTGAACCCCAAGGACGCCGGCATGCGGGTGATCCTGCCGGGGACTCCGGGCGCCCAAAACCAGTACTACGTGCGGGTCCGCAGCCAGCCGCGATACGACGCTTCGACGTCGGCCGCGACCTACCAGGGCGATCTCGCGGATCCGGCGAAGGTGGCGGCCGGCGCGACGAGCGGCGCCTACGAGCTTCGCATCCGGCTCCAGCAGCGCGACGAGAAGCCGGGCTCGACCGTGCGGTATGCCGACATCCGCTTCCCGCAGGTCGGCGTGGACGTGCAGGGGCTGCCGCAGGGCTCCCCGCTGCTCGGCGAGACGGGTGAGAGCACGGCGACCCACAACTCCTTCGCGACAGCACAGTACGTGGGCAACGTCCTGCAGTCCGACAAGGCCACGATCAGCATCGCCGGCGCGATCTCCAGCGCGACCGACGTCGATTGGTACACCTTCGCGCTCAACTACGAGCAGCTCGAGAGCATCGGCGGCGTGAACGCGGCCCTGAAGAGCTGGTCCACGATGTTCGACATCGACTACGGCGATGGGTTCCGCGGCGACCTCACGCTCTCCGTGTTCGACGCCAGCGGCAAGCTCATCTACGTGGGCCGCGACTCGAACGTGGCGGACGATCAGGGGGGAGCCACGTTCACCGACCTTTCGAAGGGTTCGGCCGGCGTGCTCGATCCGCTCGTCGGCTCGGTGCAGCTGCCCGCCGGCAGCCCGACCGGGTCGGGCGGTCTCGAGACGGGGACCAGCGCGGTCGCCGCGGACCCGACGAAACAGCTCCGCTACTACGTGGCCGTGTCGAGCAACGAGCAGCTGCCGGCGGCCCTCGACGCGACCTTCAAGACCGGGGCGACCAACTCGCTGGTCCGGCTCGAGCCCATCGACTCCGTGAAGCGGATCGTCGAGGACCACATCGGCTACAACGGCTACACGTCGGGGGCGGCACCGATCTCCCCGGTCACGCCGTCGATCATCAACCTCGCGAGCCTGTCCACGCACGTCACGCCGTTCACGCTCTCCGACGTCACCCTTTTCGTGTCCACGGCGACGAGTCTCGCGACGATCGATGCGATGCGGGGTGGCGTAGAGACCACCATCCAGCCCTACTACGGCACCGGCCAGAACATCGGGGACCTCGCGATGCGGTCCGACGGCAAGTTCTATGCCTATGCCGGCATCGCGGGTGACACCACCACGGCCGGCCGGCTCGATCTGGTCGATTCCGGCACCGGCACGAGGACGACCGTCGGCAACGACGCCATCCCGAATCAGGTCGCCGGAAATCCCGATTCCGTGACGACCGACACCGTCGATGCCCTGGCCTGGAACCGCACCGGCAACAACGGCACGTCGGTCAGCTACGACCTCTACTTCTCGGTGCAAACCGGCGCCGGCTCGCGCCTGTACAAGGCCGACCCCACCTCCGCCGTGGCGACCACCCCGAATCCGAATCCCAAGGGCTACGGCATCAAGGGGCTGATCCAGGATGCTGGCAACTCGCTGGGCAACGTCACCGGCATGGCGTTCGTCAATGGCTCGCTCTACGGCGTGGACACGAACGGCCACCTGTTCCGGATCAACGTCGGCAACGGCACGGCCACCCTCATCGACCTCGATGCGACGACGCCCGGTGTCAACCCGCTCACCGTCGGAGGAACGCCGGTGCGGTTCGCCGGGCTCACGCTCGGTCCGCAGAACCTCTCCGGCGGAGCTTTGCAGAACGACCTGTTCGCCATCGACTCCAGCGGCACGCTCTACGCGTTCGACACGTCGGGAACCCCGCAGCAGATCTTCGACTCGAATGCCGACGGCATCGCGGACGCGGTTTCGGTCGCCACCCCCGGACTCGGAGGCGTGACGGGCCTCGCGTTCTCCCCGCTCGACGTCAACCTCTGGCACCCGACCACGACGCGGGGCACCGACGCCGGGCACGGCGTCAACGTCGCCCCGGACAACACGCGAAAGGCCACCGCGTCGCAGGCCGTGACCGACGGTCTGGGCGGCACGCGCTCGGCCAGTGAGTCGCTGGGCGGCGTGAGCATGGCGTTCAACCTCGAGCAGTACGTCGCGTCCGGCGTCACGCCGTATCTGAATTACCAGGCGCCCCGGGGTCAGTACGGTGTCCTCGCCAATGCCTGGCAGCAGGATCTCGCGACCAATTCGGCGATCTCCGGCAGCTACAACCTGCCGGGCGGCGCCTATGGCAGCCTCACGACCAACCAGTTCAACCTTTCCAACTACACCTACGCCGACAAGCCGACGCTGTACTTCAACTACTGGCTGAAAACGCAGGCCGCGTCGAGCAAGACCGACCAGATGCGCGACAGCGCCCGGGTCTTCGTCTCCACCGACGGCGGGGCGACCTGGGAGGTGATCGCGACGAACAACTCGGTGAAGTCCGCGGCCGACACGGACGACGCCGAACTGCCGGCCTTCGCGTCGGTGTCGTCCAAGATCTCCGACTCCACGCTGATCGACAACCAGCACGTGCAGGAATTGTTCGATTCCGGCTCGTGGCGGCAGGCCCGTGTCGATCTCGGCAAGTACGCTGGCAACGCCGACATCCGCCTGCGGTTCGACTTCAGCACCGCGGGTGAATTCGACCCGATCGCCCGTGACGGGGCCGGGAACCTGCTCAACGACATCGTCGGGCACGCCGGACAGACGGGCAACTTCAACAGTGCCGAGCGGGGACAGAACAACCAGTACGAGGGCTTCTACGTCGACGACATCATCGTGGGCCTGGCGGAGCGGGGCGAGATGGTGACGGGGGCCACCGCAGGCCAGACGTCGTACTTCGCGGTCGGAACGCCGCTGGGCGGCAGCGCGACCGTGCCCACCCAGTCGCTGACCGGGCCCTACCAACTCGAGATCCGCCACGGCACCACCTATGCGTATCAGGCCGATTCCAACAAGAGCGACGTCGCGATCGTGCAGACGTTCGACTCCAACGACGCCCTCGTCGCCAGCAACGTCGCGCTCGGCGCCGTGACCGGCGACTCCAACACGCTGCGGCAGCAGGGTCAGTTCCTGATCCAGGACAACCTGATCTCGGCGGCAGCGACCTACGGCGTGAGCATCGACGCGGCCGTCCGCGATTCCCTGTCGAACACGCCCGTGCCCGGCGTGCCGCGCAACCTGCCGGTGCTCAACAACAGCCGCCTCGTGCCCGGCGTCGTCGTGGCCAACAACGTCGTGGCGTCGAGCGGCACGGCGGGCATCCGGTTCAGTGGCGACTCCAACACGGGAACGGTGCCCACCGCCGCCGTGACCTACGGCCGGATCGTCAACAACACGTTCCACGGCGGCACGAAGCCGACCGCCACCGGCGTGGCGGTGACCGACAACGCCGGGCCGACGCTCATGAACAACGTGTTCGCCAACCTCGCCACGGGCGTGAGCGTGGACGCGACGAGCCGTTTCGACGGGGCGGGCAACCAGCGGACGGTGATCGCGACGTCGGCGTTCTACGCCGTCGGTACGCAGGTTTCGGCCGGGGTCGCCCAGAGCCTGGCACTGACGCTGTCGTCCGATCCGTTCGTCAACGCGTCGGCTGGCAACTACTACCCCGTGGCGAATTCGTCGATCGTGGACAGCGCCCTCAACGCCCTCGCCGACCGCGCGGAACTGGCGGTCGTGACCGGTCCGATCGGCGTGCCGCAGTCCCCCATCCTCGCGCCCGACCGCGACCTCTACGGCCAGTTGCGGAGCGACGACCCGTCGCAGGCGAGCGCTCCGGGCCTCGGCAGCAACGTGTTCAAGGACCGGGGTGCGATCGACCGGGTCGATTTCGCCAAGCCGTACCTCGTGCTCGCCGCCCCGCAGGACGGCGGATCGGCCGACGGCGACCCGCTGCCCGACACCGTGCTGCTCAAGGGCGTCGATGCGGTCGGCGTGACGCAGTTCGCCCTCCAGCTCAACGACGTGGGGGCGGGCATCGACAAGTCCACGGTCACCAAGGCCGCGTTCACGCTGTCGCGTGACGGCGCGGCGCTCGTCGAGGGAACCGACTACGTGTTCCGCTACCTCGAGACGACCAACCGCGTCGTGTTCGAGGCCGCCGCGGTCTTCCCGACCGGCAACTACCAGATCAAGGTCAACCAGACGGTCGTCGGCGGCGCGTCCGTCAACATGATCGCCGACCTCGCCGGCAATCCGCTCCTGCCGAACAAGGCCGATGGCACGACGTCGTTCGGGGTCACGATCGCCCAGGCCCCGGGGATTCCATCGGGCGTCACGGGAACCCCCGGCGACTCGCAGGTGCAGCTCTCGTGGGTCGCGCCCGTGGACATCGGCACCTCCGCGATCACCAATTACGTCATCCAGTACAGCAGCGACAGCGGCGCGTCGTGGACAACGTTCAACCATGCCGCCTCGGCGGCGACGAACGCGGCCGTGACCGGGCTCACGAACCTCACCCCCTACGTCTTCCGCGTGGCGGCCGTGAATTCCGTCGGCACCGGCGCCTTCTCGCCTCCGTCGGCCCCGGTCACGCCGCAGCCGCTGCCCCCCAACGCCCCGCTGAACGTGGTGGGCACGCCGGGCGATGGCTCGGTGGGCCTGTCGTGGACGGCTCCGTTCAACGGCGGATCCGCGATCACCGACTACGAAGTCCAGGTGAGTGCGAATGGCGGCGCCTCGTGGACCACGTTCGCCGAAGGCGTGTCCACGACACCGGCCGCCACGGTCACCGGACTCGTCAACGGCACCGGGTACGTCTTCCGCGTGGCGGCCCGGAACGCCAACGGCCTGGGAGCGTACTCCGTGCCCTCGGCGGTGATCACGCCGTTCACCCTGGCCTCGGCCCCGACGTTCACGACCGCCGTCGCCGGCGATGCGTCGGCGAGCCTCGCATGGACGACTCCCGCCGCGACCGGCGGGGCGCCGATCACCGGCTACGTCGTGGACTACACGAGCGTGCTGGGCACGGGTTCCGTGACGCTCGGCGTGGTGAACTCGGCCACGATCACCGGGCTCGTGAACGGCACCGCCTACACGTTCCGGGTGAGGGCGGTGACGGCCTTCGGCAACGGGACGCAGTCCGCTGCGACCGCGGCGCTCACTCCGCTCGCCCTGCCCGGCGCCCCCACCGGAGCCTTCGCGCTCGCCTCCAGCCAGTCGGCCTACCTGACCTGGACCGCCCCGCAGAACACCGGCGGCGTGCCGGTGACCGGCTACGTGATCCGGTACACGGGCGGCGGCATCACGCAGACGGTGAACGTCGGCTCCGCGACCCCGACCCGCGTCACCGGGCTCACCAACGGCACGTCCTACACGTTCGCCGTCGCGGCGGTCACCGCCGCGGGCACGGGCCCCTTCTCCGCCGCGTCGAATGCCGTCACGCCGGGTCCGCAACCACTCGCCCCCACCCGGCTCGCGGCGACCGCCGGCAACGGCAGCGTGAGCCTCCGCTGGACGGCTTCCCGCACCCGGGGCGTGAGCGACTACCTCGTCCAGTACAGCAGCGACGGCGGCGTCACGTGGCAGGTCTTCGACACCGCATCGTCGGCCGCACGGGCCACGGTGACGGGGCTGACCAACGGCACGACCTACACGCTGCGGGTGGCGGCGATCGTGAACGGCGTCCTCGGCAACTTCTCCGTCGCCACGCCGCGGGTGATGCCGTACGACCGCACCGCCAAGCCCGCGGTGCCGGCCAACCTGCGCGGGGCCTCGGGGGGCAGCGGCCTCTACTCGCTCCAGTGGGATGCCGTCGCCGGGAACGCCGGCGGCCCGGTCACCGGCTACGTGCTCCAGTACCGCGTCAACTCGGCCGCCAACTCGCGGTGGGCGACGACACAGGTCGGGGCATCCGCCACTCCCGCTGCCACGCTCCGGAGGCTCACCGCCCGCCAGGGCTACGTGTTCCGGGTGGCCGCGAAGAACATGGCCGGCGTCGGCGGCTTCTCGGGCGAGATCGCAGTCCACTGACCGGCCCCGCGACCCTCGCAGGCCCCGCTCACACCTCCTCGCTCGGCGGGAACTGCCGCCGATCGAGGATGAACGCGGCCGTCGCGAGGAACGCCGCCGTGAGCACGGCCACGCCGAGGACGTGGACCCACGCCGGCTGCGGGTCGATGAACAGCTGCATCTCCGTCGGCAGTTTCCGCTTCCACTCCATCCAGGCGACGAGCAGGCTCCGCAGCCGCAGGCTCACCGTCGCCTGGTTGACGACGGCGGGAATCGTGCCCGCCAGAAACTCGACCACGAGCGCGACGCCCACGCTCGCCACGAGCGCCCGCTTCGGCAACACCACCGCCGGCACCGCGAACAGCGCCCCGCGGCCGGCGCACGAGAGCCCGATCAGCGCGGCCATCACCGCCGCGATCGCGGCCGGCCGCTCGACGTCGGCCACCACGAGGGCCAGCGCGAGGGCCGCGAGCGCGACCGCACCCGTCCAGAGCACGGCCGCCAGCCACGTGCCGAGGAGCAGCGCCCGCCTGCCGTGCGGCCGCGTCGCCACGTGGGCCCAGGTTCCGCGCTCCAGTTCATCGGCCACCGCGGGACACATCGTCACGAGCAGGCCGAGCATGCAGACCGCCTCGGGAATGAGCGCGTAGAGCATCGCGACCGTGAGGTCGGGCGCGACCGCCCCGCGGGCCGCCCGGCGCACCGCCAGCATCACCGCCGCGGGGAACACGGCCCCCACCGCCGCCATCGCGAGCCGCTGCCAGGTGAGCATCCGCCCCAGCTGGAACCGGGCCACGGTCCATGCCGCCGCGGCCAGCCCGCCGTGCGGCGCGTCGTCGTCCGTCGGCCTCATGCCTTCACCCCCCGATGGAGCCGCACGAGATGCCCGAAGATGCCCTCGAGCGACCGGTCGGCCCCGGCCACCTCGTGCAGGTGCAGGCCGGCGTCGCAGGCCCGGGCCACGGCCTGCTCCACGAAGGCGACCGGCCGCCGCGTCGCCACGACGACCAGCCCTTCATCGATCGACACTCTCTCGACGCCCTCCATCCCCGCGGCGATCTCGGCGAACGCCCGGGGCTCGGCGCACCGCACCCGCACCTCGGCCGGCAGGTTCTCGACGAGGCCGTGGATCTCGGCCGCGTCGCCGCTGGCCACGAGCCGGCCGCCGAGGATCACCGCCAGGCCGGCGTCCAGCGACTCCACCTCGTGGAGCAGGTGGCTGGCCACGACGAGGCTCTTCGTCCGCGCCCAAGACCGGACCAGCTCGACGAGGTCGTGACGGGCCACCGGATCGAGGCCGTTGAACGGCTCGTCGAGCACCACGAGGTCGGGATCGTGGGCGATCGCACCCGCCAGCTTGGCCCGCTGACGCATTCCCTTGGAGAGCGTGCAGAGCGGCCGCCGCGCCGCGTCGAACAGCCCCACCTGCCCGAGCGCCTGCTCGGCCCGGCGCGCGGCGGCCGCGGCCGGGAAGCCGGTGAGCCGCACGAGATACCGCACCCACTCCCGCGGCGTCGTGGTGCGGTCGAGCAGGTCGGCCGCGGGGCAGTAGCCGATCCGCCGCAGGACCCCGGCGTTGCCGAACGGCGCCTCGCCGAACACCCGCACGCGACCGAGCGTGGGGCGGAGCTGGCCGGTGACCAGGCCGAGGAACGTCGTCTTTCCCGCCCCGTTCGGGCCCACGAGACCATGCGCGCCCGCCGCGAGCGCCACGGTCACGTCGTTGACGCCGATCACCGTGCCGTAGAGTTTCGTGACGTGTTCGAATTCGATCATGCGTCAGGCCCTCGCCGGCGCCCCGACCCGCCAGGCCAGCACGCCGACGGCCGTGAGCGAAACGGCGGCGAGCGACACCACCGCCGGCAGGACGGCCCGCGGCCGCGTTTCGATCCCGAAGATCCACGCCTGCACCACGCCCACGGCGTGGTACGGCGAGAGCCAGGCCCAGCGGTCGAGCCCGCCGTCGAGACCCGCCGCCCGCATGATCCAGCCGCCGCGGGGCGGCAACACGGCCGGATCGGCGTCGGCGGCCGCGACGACGGCATCCTCGGACGCCGCCACGAGGTCGGCCGTGTTGAGGGCGGAGTGCGCGATCCAGCAGGCGGCCCACGTGGCGAACCAGGCGAAGCTCGCGATCCGGCTCTCGGCCGTGAGCGACGAGAAGGCGAGCGCGAGAAGCACCGTCGGGATCGCGAGCGCGGCACTCGCGGCCACCGCCCGCACCGGCAGGTCCCAGGTCTCCGCCGCCACGAGCACGCTCGGGCTCACGAGCACGGCGGCGAACCAGAGGGCGAGCGCCGGCAGGAGCGTGATCACGGTCACGATCGCCCCCAGGACGGCGAGCTTGCCGAGGATGTATTCGGTGCGGCCCACCGGCCGCGTGAAATAGACGAGCCAGGCCTTGGCCCGCAGGTCGCCGGAAATGAGCGCGGGCGCCACGAGGCCGATCACCACCGCCAGGAGCACCGCCTGCGGAGCCCGCATGAACGTCAGCAGGAGCCGCGTCCACACGAGCCGTCGCGTGGCGGAAAGGTGGGCGGCGTCGCCGGGGATCGCGGCGGGAGCGGCGCCGCGGCCGAGCGTGTTGGCGAGGATCGTGCCGAGGATGCCCACGCCGTCGAGATCGCCGCCGCGGGTGGCCCGCTCCGTGAGCGACGTGAGCCGCCCCTCGTCCACGGCCTGCTCGAACGCGAAGAAGCTCGCCGCGAAGAAGAGCGTCGGGCTCCAGGCCAGCAACAGCGCCCGGCGCAGCCAGCGGCTCTTCCACGCCAGCTTGAGGCCCGTGACCGCGATCGCGCCCACGGCCGCCCACGGGGGCTGAAGCCGGCCCCGCCACGCCCGGTAGCCGACGTCATGGAGCGGCATCGCGGCCCCCGTCGATCGCCTCGAGAAACACCTCCTCGAACCGGCGGCGAGCCGGCTCCAGCGATCTCACCGCGAGGCCCGACTCGCGGGCCGCCAGCAGCAGCGTGCCCGCCGCGGTCGCGTCGCGGGCGGCGACGACGATCGCCCCGTCCTCGGCACGCGTGGCGTCCACGCCCCGAGCCCGAAGCAGCGACACGCACTCCTCCACCGGCCCCGCCGCCTCCAGCCGGAGGTGCGGCACCACGGGCCGCGTCAGGTCGTCGATCGTGCCCTCGAGCCGCACGCGGCCGGCCGCGAGCACGATCACGCGGTCGCAGATCGCCTGCACGTCGGGGAGCACGTGCGTCGACACGAGCACGGTCTTGCCGTGGTCCCGCGCGAGGGTGGTGAGCCGTCCCAGCATCGCCTGCCGCTCGAGCGGATCGAGGCCGTTCGTCGGCTCGTCGAGGATCACGAGCGCCGGATCGTGGACGATCGCCGCGGCGAACGCCACTTTCTGCCGCATGCCGACCGACAGCGTCTCGACGGTGCGATACCGCTCCTGGCCCGCGTCGCACCAGTCGAGCACCTCGTGGGCCCTGCGGAGCGCCTCGATCGCCGGCAGGCCGGAGAGCCGGGCCGCATACCGCACCATCTCCACGGCCTGCAGCCCCGGCACGGTGCATTCGTCCTCGGGCACCACGCCCACCAGCCGCCGCACCCGCCTCGGCTCCCGTGCCGGATCGATCCCGAACACCGTGGCCCTGCCCGCCGCGAGCCGCACGAGGCCGAGGATCGACCGCACGAGCGTGCTCTTGCCGGCGCCGTTGGGGCCGACGAGTCCGGTGACGCCCGCCCGCACGGCGCACGTCACATCGTCGAGCACCGTCCGCCGACCATACCGCTTCACGACGCCGTCGAGCCGCACGGCCGGTTCATCCGCGACGGCGGTGGGACATGCGTGGATCATGGGGAAGACAGGCCCGGGACGATCCCCAACCTACCGCGGCCGCCAGCGTTCGTCGAAGAACACCTGGGCGAGGATGCGCCCCGGCTGCTGCGAGTCGCGTCACTCGACCG
>Ga0136644_10000526_pt1 | contig 30756 bp, 33 predicted proteins | sample C_130820_EF_Meta_FD_94780 | JGI IMG/M metagenome (GOLD analysis project Ga0136644, IMG submission 94780) | Freshwater microbial communities from Lake Croche, Canada to study carbon cycling - C_130820_EF_MetaG (v2) (version 2) | ecosystem: Environmental > Aquatic > Freshwater > Lake | place...
AAGCAATTTTATCAATGAAATAGGAAACACGATTAAAATTAAAATACAAAAAAATACTGATTTTGGAATTAATTACAAAACAAAAGAAAAAATAAAATTTAATGGAGTAAAAATAACTATGATTGGACCAACAAGTGAAATGGGTAACGAAATTACATTAGAAGAAGCAATTCAACTACATAAATGTTTAGGTGAATATCTTAAAAATTTAAAAAAAAATTGATTTAAATTTATTATAAAAGTATATAAGTATATAAGCATATAATAAATTAAAATGGAAATACCAACTATTTACGCAGAAGAGCATTTAACTGAACCTTGGTTTACCCTTTAAGTTGATGGTAAAGGTTTGATTGTATTTTTTATTTTACACCTTTTAACATTTACTACGAAGTGAAACGCCAATTATTGATTATTTCCAATTATCTAAAACTGTATCCAAGTCATCTTCCTCACCCAAGTTTTCAATTAAATAATCTGGATGAAATTTTTTCTTTATTTTTGGTTCTCTTATTTTTTCCCATAACCATTTTCTAAAGGTTCTTGAAAATGTATAAATAAGACGAAAATTATTTAATGTTTGTATGTTTTGTTTTATTTTAATCAAAGTATTGCTCTTTACTATTTCGTAAATAGGATTATTAGAACAATTTAAATAATCTAGATTTTCCGGTAAAGTAGGCAAAGAAGTTAATTGATTATTAGAACAATATAAATATTCTAGATTTTCCGGTAAAGTTGGCAACAAAGTTAATTGATTATCAGAACAATTTAAATATTCTAGATTTTCCGGTAAAGTTGGCAACAAAGTTAATTGATTATTAGAACAATTTAAATAATCTAGATTTTTCGGTAAAGTAGGCAACAAAGTTAATTGATTATTAGAACAATATAAATATTCTAGATTTTCCGGTAAAGTTGGCAACAAAGTTAATTTATTACTATCACAAGATAAATATTGTAGATTTTGCGGTAAAGTTGGCAACAAAGTTAATTGATTATTAGAACAATTTAAATAATCTAGATTTTCCGGTAAAGTAGGCAAAGAAGTTAATTGATTATCACAACAATATAATTTTTGTAGATTTTTGAATTTTGTTAAATCAGGTAAAGATTTAATATCCTTATCACTAATATTAAGGGTTAATATGTTTTCTGATAAAGAATTTAAATATTTTTCAATCTTGGTTGTCATTTTTGAATGTATATGGTTAGTGATTTATGATTTATATTAAAATTAAAGAAAAAATAAATCAATTTTTTGTTTATCAATTTTTTATTTAATTATTTATGAAATTTATTTATAAATAATCGGCGTTTGAAATGTAAAAAGGTGTAAAAAAAGAAACAACAATTATATTTGGATAATCAAAAGGAAGTAATGTAAAGGATATTTATAGTTTGGATTTATCATTTTTGTATGTTATTTAATCTTTTTTTTGATTTATACTAACAAATCCTTGTATAAAGTATTGTACAAAATGTTTTGTACATTATCTCTTATTTTGTTAGTAGAAGTCAAATAAAAGAAGAAAATAGAAGAAGAAATAAAAAAAGAAATAGAATAAGAGGTAATCTAAACATATAGGTTTACATTTCTTTATTTATTTCGAAAGACCCCCGAATTCTACTAACAAATTATCCCTGAGGAAATGTACAAAACATTTTGTTGTATAAGGTTAACTGGTTTTTTAATATAAATATTTAATATATGAAGAAATCCATTCAAGATTTAGTAAAAGGATATAATAAATCCACCGTGTGGTGTAAAATATTAATCTTTATTTCCTTATTGCTTTTGTTAGTATTTTTTTTCAAAGGATGGAAATCTATTCGCAGAGGAAAGTTAGAAGAAGGATTCGAGCAAAATGATTCCTTTTTGGTAAAGTCCGGCGAACATATTTATGACAACTTTTACGCCGATATATACGATTACTTGGTCTTTAACAATATGAAAGACGACTACGAAGTGGGGCAAATTATACAAAATACGAACCCTACTAGTAAAAGTGTGATTTTGGATATAGGCTGCGGTACGGGACATCATGTAGGAATGTTGGGAGCCAATGGCCTCAAGGTGATAGGGATCGACAAGTCTCCTTCGATGATATCCAAGGCCAAAGAAAATTATCCACAATATGATTTCCAGGTCACCGACGCGATGAAGACGGATGCATTCCCGGCCGAAACATTTACGCATGTGTTATGTCTGTATTTTACCATTTATTATTTCAGGGATAAAAAACTGTTTTTCGATAATTGTTTCCACTGGATGATGCGGGGGGGATACTTGGTGGTACACTTGGTCGATAGAGAGAACTTTGACCCTATTTTACCACCAGGGAATCCCTTGTTGTTTGTCTCGCCGCAGCGGTACGCAGAAAAACGTATCACGTCCACCAAGTTAAAGTTTACCGATTTTGCGTATAGTGCCGACTTTCAATTAGACGAGAAGAATGACACAGCCAAATTCGTGGAAAAATTCAAGAACGACAATGGGAAAACCAGGAAACACGAGCATACTTTTTATATGCCGCCCATTGAAGATATTATCAACCAAGCGCAGGCCGCGGGGTTTATCGTGGAATCAAAAATAGACCTCATACAGTGTCAGTATGAGTATCAATATTTGTATGTTTTTATCAAACCTAACTAACCTAACTAACTTAACTAACCTAAGCAAAACATTTTGTACACTAAAATATATAAAATGTTGCTACATTGTACCAAGGGATGTCTTTATCTTTTAGTTCCCTTCCATTAGACGTGGTCAAGTATATACTCACATTTGAAGGAACTTGTATCCTTTTTGGAAACCGAATAATTGATATTCGAAAGTTGTTAAAAATACCCAAAATATGTCACGTGGGTGACTATATGTCTAAAGTATCTTTTTGTATCAAACCCAAAGCCAGATATCCACATATGGAGTCAAATATTGTTTCAAAAAGTTATATACTAACATATAGTTGCGAAGAAAATGCCTTTTATCAGTTCTACGGGGTGACCACTTGGAGTCCAGAGTATAGCTGTAATTTTCACGATTATATTTTCACTTGGGAAAAAGATGTGGGTATCTTGTATAGCCCATATCAGTACCATCATCTCATCTAGAATAAAGTAAACGAGTTATTATATTATTTATATTTGATTAGAATAGTCATATTTTTTTGTTAGTATATCCATATATGTCCAAGGTATCCTTATCATTTGGTTCCTTGCTTCCTTTGGATATCATAAAACATATACTTTCTTTTGATGGTACGTGTATTTTTTTGGGAGAGAAAATACTCGACGTTCGATATTTGTTGAATATACCTAAAATTACGTTTATTTGTGACTATTTGTCTCAAGTGAGATTTGATATTAAACCCAAACTTTTTATGGTGGATACATTTGAACCAGTAAATACCTGTGTATTGAAATCATACGAACTGGTTTATGTATATGACGATAATACTGTCATGGAACGGTATAGCACCGTGAACTGGTGTATAGAGCATCAACTATATTGTTATAACCAAGTTTTTGTTTGGGAAAAAGATGTCGGTATACGGTATCATCCAATACACAGTTATTATTTGTATACTTAGAATGCAACTTGTAAATGGTTTGAATATACTGCGCGATTATAATAGTTAATTATTTTAGTTTATTCATTTATGATTATTACAATAAATAATTTAAAATATGATATTAGTGAATTTTTAAATGAACACCCAGGGGGTAAACATGTATTTATAGACGGTGCAGATATGACTATGCAATTTAATAAAGTAGGTCATTCGAAAGAAGCTATTAAACTGCTGGATAAATATTTAATTAATAAAAAGGATAATACAAAAGAAGTAAATGATGAAAAGGATAATACAAAAGAAGTAAATGATGAAAATGTTATTTTAAATACATCATTTATTAACTTTTTAAAAATAAAATTTAAAACAAATAATATTTCCAGATTATTTACACATGAAGATAAGTCTAATATACATAAAATATTAGGCACGATTGTTTTGTTGAACAGTTTATACTTGTTTGTTGATTTGATATACTCTGGTTTTGATGGAAATATTACACTTCGTAAAATAGATAGTACTTATATGATTTTATTATGGTTTCATTTATTAATAATAATAACATCTTTTTTATTTGAGTTACCAACTAATTATAATAAAATTAAACCAGTAATGTCTAAAGAGTATAGATTACTAGTTGCCGTTTTTTCGTGTAGAAGTTTACTAATCGCGACTATCTTTTATTTTTTTGGAAAAAATAAATTTACACAAATAAGTTGCATATTAGTTACAATTTTAACTACATATTTAGCAGATATTATTAATAAATATTATAAAGACCAGAATGACAATTTGGGTGCTAAAATCAATAGTTATCCTTTTTGGTTAGAATGTAGTAACTCATTGAAACAAATAATTATTTTTTCTTATTCATTTGGTTCCATATTTTTTACAACCATGTGTATTAATAACTTTACTACTATACCACTTCATCACTATGTGGTTTTTGCACTACAGTTTACTGCATTCTTGTATACACTTTCAAAAAAAAATATTATAAGTACACGTCAATGGCATATAATATATTTGATAGAAGTATATGGAGCTCTATTTCTTTTTTTGAAATTCTTGTATAACAATATTTCAACATTACCAATTGTTATTTTATTTTTTATACTTAGAACACATTTGAATATGAATAAATATTTTATTTTTATTTTTTATTCTTTATCTACATTATTTTATAATTATATCGATAAAACTAATACAAATAATATATTTTTTGTAATATTTACAATTTGTTATTATTTATTTTTTCTATTTAATGATTTAATTTTTGATAAACCTAGAAAATCACAACACGATATTGTTTTAAATAATACTACTATAAATAATATTCTTAATATTCATCAAATCGATATAAAACTTTATTCAGATAACTCAAAATTTTATTATGGTCAGTATTATAATTTATATGCTAATGAAGAAAAAAGACCATATACACCAATTTATATGAATGAAGATGTTTTATCATTCATAATCAAAGACTACGGAAATGAAACCATTTCTCATAAAATATGTAAATTTTTTGTTAAAAATAAAGCAATTGTAATTTCAGGACCATTTGGTAATAAATATTATAATAAAGAAAAAGACGAGTTAACTATAGATAACTCAGCGTTACTAAATAGTAACATTTTAATGTTTTGTTGTGGAACTGGAATAACTCCTTTTTATAGCATTTTATCCAATTTAAATTATGCTACTAAGTATACATTTAAACTTTTTGCTAGTTTTAAAAGTAAGAAAGAAACATTTTTAATTAAAAATTTAAAAAATTTAAAAAATAACAAAATAAATACCAAATTATTTTTATCTAGTAAAAACAAATTAAACGAAAAAAATGTAGTAAAAATTTTAATGAAAAATCATTCGTCAACTATATTAATATGTGGAACCCAAGACTATAATAATTTTATTTTAGAAACAGTGAATAACTTTAATACTAAAACACAACAGAACATAGCGTGTTATACATGGTAACTTTACTTTGAATTTTAATACATTCTTTTAGATATAAAAAAAGTCTAATAAATATATATTTATAAGTTTATCAATAGACATTCCAATAACAATGAACAATCGATTAGCTTCTTTGCTTCCTTTAGATATAGTGAAATATATACTAACACTGGAAGGTAGTTGTATCTTTTTTGGCAACCAGATTATGGATATCCGGCATTTGTTGAATATACCAAAGATACGTTATGTCGGTCACAGCGAGTATCAAGTACGCTTTGATATATCCACTACTAGGATGAATGATTTGGATACAGATACGTATACAAATACGAATAAAATACGAAGCTATAAATTGAGTTATAACTCATATATTGATACATTCCAAGAACTTTATGTTGAACACATACCAGGCGTCATTGGATGTTATCTCTTATTATTTGTATGGAGAAAGGAATAAAGAATAAAAATAAAAAAATAATTTAAAAAAAATGAAATTTAATTATATATATTTTGAACTCGTATATATCTCTCAGCCAGCCTAAGAACAATGACCAGACTAGCTTTGTTACCGTTGGAAATGCTCAAGTATATCTTTGCTTTTGATGAGAGGTTTCCTATTATTCGCGACCGAGAAGTGACCGAGTTGATTGATGTCAAGCCTTTGTTGAGAGTACCACGAGTCTTTCACTTGGACTATCCGTCTATTGAAATGTCTTATTCCAAGATAAACCTTGTCATCAGTAAGCATAAATTTTATGTCCTTATTTACGATACATATGACAAGACATTTGTCGAAAATATTTATACACAAGAACCAAATATATTTAGCGCCCAAGGTACATACACGTTATATCGCGAGACAGTTAAAATGTCAACCCAGCTGCTTTGGTCGAGCGATATGCATTGATTTACATTACATTACATTACTACTACTCAAATAAATAATTAAATATATTTTTTCTCTATTTATATCGTCTAGAACAAAAATAATGCCATACTTACCATTGGACGTAGTCAAATATATTTTGACTTTTGAAAAGAGGTTCATCATTTTACATGGAAGACTTCTGGATTTGACCCCAATTATTCGGTTACATTCCTTATTTCATAAGACAGACACCTGCACCCAAGTAGCCCTGAAAATAAATAAAAGCAAACGGTACATACTTTCGTACTATGTTTTTTTGGAAGTTTTCGAAGAGACTAAAACGGTGTATAAGTTCAATGAAGAGACGAAGCGTCACGAAAAGATATCACATTGGTTATGGCAAAGGAATTGACGAAATGTGTGCTATATATTTAATAAACGAAAATAACTATATAAAGACAATTTGTTATATAATGACATTTTTAACATTTTTAATCAAAAAAAATGAAAAATATTTTATCATTTTATTTTTTTGTATTCATTCCCCCATAGACGGATTACTAATAACTAACATGAACCAGTGTCAAGTTGAAGACGAGTCACAAGAATATACCAGTTATGAAGTAGCTAGATTTTATGGAGATACCTCGGTGAATACCGCTGGTATCCGTTTGCCAACAGATGTCATCAAACATATCTTTACTTTTCAAACCAGATACAAAGTAGTTTGCGAACGTCTCTTTGACTTGCAGCATATTTTGAAGATACAGCCAATCTTTCATTGGAGAAATAACTCTTGTGTTATTTTGAACCTGAGAAACAACCATGCTTATGTACTAAAATACAATATACAAAACCGCGTATTCAAGGAACAACATAAACGCTTTCTAACTATATCGCTTTGGCAACGACCGGAAAACTAAACAAATACTTTGTTGATTATTTTATTGTTATTTTGATATATTATATATGATATATGGTATAAATGAATTATGTTGTTGGTATAAATGAATTATGTTGTTGGTATAAATGAATTATGTTGTTGGTATAAATGAATTATGTTGTTGGTATAATGTGTTTATGTTGTTGTCGGTATAAATGTATTGTTTTTTTATGTAATATAATATAATACGAAACAATGAAAAAAATAAGTGAAAGAAGTGAAAGAAGTGAAAATAAAAAAATAGAAACATTTCAGGACACTGCCTGGAATGTGATTGATACATATTTTAAAGATAACCACTATAACTTGGTCGCACACCATTTGGATTCATATAATGATTTTTTTTTGAAGGGTATCTATCAAATCTTCCGGGACAACAATCCTATTCGAATGAGTGCCATAGACGAAAACAAGCAAATCAAATATGAATGTCATGTTTATTTAGGTGGAAAAAATGGCGATAACATTTATTTTGGTAAACCGGTCATTTATGATGACGAGATGAGTAATAGTGGTACTAACAAAAAGTTTACGCATTACATGTACCCTAATGACGCGAGACTTCGTAACATGACTTATGGGGTATCCATTCATTACGATATTGAAGTCGAGTTTATGGATAATGAAAACGAATCCAATAATATAACCCAAACCTTTGACAAAATATATTTAGGACGGTTTCCTATTATGTTGCATTCTAATCTATGTATATTGAAAGGATTGTCGCCGGAGGCATGTTTCAATGTGGGAGAATGTCGTAACGACTATGGAGGATACTTTATCATCAATGGCAAAGAAAAAGTCATTGTTAGTCAAGAAAAGTTTGCCGATAATATGTTGTATGTCCGTAAATACAAAGAAGATAATTTATATAGTTTTTCTTGTGAGGTACATTCCGTGTCAGAGGATAGTTCCAAACCCATTCGATACACATCGGTTAAAGTAGTTGCCCCGGATGCCAGTTATACAAATAACCAAATTGTGATTGATATTCCCAATGTGAAAAAACCAATGCCTTTGTTTATCGTGATGCGTGCTTTAGGGGTGATATCTGACAAATCTATTATCGAATATTGTTTACTAGATTTGGATGCCAACGTGAATATGTTGGACTTATTCACTCCATCTATTCACGACGCCAATACTATATATACTCAACAAGTAGCACTGGAATTCATTGCTAAATTCACCAAGAGACAAACCGTGACGGGGGTATTGGAAATATTGATGAACTATTTTTTGCCGCATATTGGTGAAGACAATTTTTTGAACAAGGCTTACTTTATTGGATTCATGGTTCATAAGTTACTCCGGGTGTTTACCGGGAAAGAAGCCCCAACGGATAGGGATAACTTTAAATTCAAGCGAGTCGAAACCTCGGGTTCTCTTATTTATGACTTGTTTCGCGAATATTTTTTGATACAAAAGCGCGAAGTATTACTCAACATAGACAAAAGTTATTACTTTGGGGCACAATACAAAGAATCTTTTGACAAATTTACCAAACTTTTGGACGATAATTTGACCGATATCTTTCTGGAGAGAACCGTGGAAAAAGGATTTAAAAAAGCATTTAAAGGAAATTGGGGCGAGAACACCAATACCAAACGAGTGGGCGTGATTCAAGACTTGAACCGGCTCTCTTGGTTCACCCATATGTCGCATTTGCGCAAAATCAATTTACCTTTGGATTCCACTGCCAAAGTTGTTAGTCCACACTTGTTACATAGCACCCAGTGGGGTATTATTGACCCAGTGGATACTCCCGATGGTGCAAATGTGGGACTACATAAACATATGGCCATTAGTACAGCCATTACCAGTGGAGTCTCTTCTTATCCCATCATTCATTGGTTCAGAGATAACACCCCGCTACAAATGTTGAACGAATGTTCGTCTTATACCTTGGGACAAAAAACCAAAGTAATGGTGAATGGCAACTGGATTGGAGTCATTGACCACCCTATTTTTTATGTGGAGAGAATGAAACTGTTTCGGCGTAATGGTATTATTCCCATATATACAAGTATATCTTTTAGTATAGAGTCTAATATTATTTATATTTATACCGATGGAGGAAGACTGACTCGACCCATTTTTTATAGAAGTACGGATGCGGATGCAGATGTGGATGCAGATGCAGACGCGGATTCAAATATAGATTTAAATATGGACTTAAAGAATAACGGCGTTACATATGGTCGCATTTCGTTTGAAAACCCGCATATTATAGATAAAATACAAAGCAAAGAGTATACATGGGTCGAAGCCATTTCGGGGTTTGCCAAAAAAACCAAAGAGTTTCATGTTCGGGATAATACACTGTATAGTGATGTTAGTAAGATATATCCAGGCGTCGCCACAATAGACCAGTTGATGAAGATGTTGGAACACAATCGTGCCATCGTTGACTATATCGATACTGCGGAAGAAGAAACGGCACTTATTGCAATGAAACCCACGGATATTTCTAAAGACAAGTTTTATACTCATGTGGAAATTGACCCTTCGTTGATTTTTGGAGTAATGGGAAACAGTATTATTTACCCCGAAAACAACCAGTTACCGCGTAATTGTTTCTCGTGCGGACAGAGTAGGCAAGCTGTTTCGGTATATCATTCCAATGCCCAGATGCGGATGGACAAAATGGGGGTCTTGTTACATTACGGACAAACGCCCATTATCAAGTCTCGTTATTTGGATTATATCAATCACGAACAGCAGCCATATGGAGTGAACGCCATTGTCGCGATTATGTCTTATACCGGATATAATGTGGAGGATGCTATTCTCATTAACGAAGGGTCGGTGAAAAGAGGTATTTTTCGAACCACTTATTATACCACGTATGAAGCAAAAGAAGAAAGTTCCAAAGTATCCGGTACCACAGTGAATTCCATTTTCGCCAATGTGGACACGATGCCCAATGTCAAGGGATTCAAAGAAGGATACGATTATAGTAAATTGGACAAATATGGTCTAGTCAAAGAAAATACGCCAATTACGGACCGCACGGTATTGATTGGCCAAGTAACCAGTAGCGAACAGGGTGGCGAGTTTAGTGACCATTCCAAGGTTACTAAAAAAGGCCAACTAGGTTTTGTGGATAAGGCGTTTATGAGTGAAGGGGAAGAGGGATTTCGTATTGCCAAAATTCGTATATGTGAGCAACGTGTGCCCGCAGTGGGCGATAAAATGGCATCAAGGGCGGGTCAAAAAGGAACCATAGGATTGATTATCCCGGAAGCAGATATGCCTTTCACAGCGAATGGTACCCGGCCCGATTTGATTATTAACCCGCACGCGTTACCATCGCGTATGACTGTTGGGCAATTAATTGAGTGTTTGTTTGGGAAAGCGTGTGTGGCGTATGGTGCGTATGGAGACTGTACTGCCTTCGCTGCAAAGGGGTCCAATTATACGACATATGGACCGATGTTGACGAAGGAAGGATATCACCATAGTGGAAATGAATTGTTATATAATGGATATACGGGGCAGCAGATAAGTGCCGATATTTTTATTGGTCCCACGTATTATATGCGTTTGAAGCATATGGTGAAAGATAAAATCAATTATCGAGCTACAGGGAAGCGCGACGTATTAACGCGGCAGGTGAACCAAGGTAGAGCCAATGATGGTGGACTAAGAATTGGTGAAATGGAGCGTGATGGTATCATGGGTCATGGGATGTCTGCGTTTTTAAAAGAGTCTTATTTGGTGAGAGGAGACCAGTATTATATGGCGGTATGTAACACTACCGGATGTGTTGCGGTATATAATTCATATACCAATATCTTTTTGAGTCCTTTGGCGGATGGTCCGTTAAAATATAGTACCAGTTTGGAAAACAATCAATTGGTGTTGGATTCGGTGAGTAAGTTTGGTCGCTCGTTTAGTATTTTACGGATACCTTATGCGTTAAAGTTATTGATTCAAGAGTTACAGACCATGAATGTGCAGATGCGTATTATTACCGAAGATAATATAAACCAACTCACCAGTTTGTCTTATCAGTCGGGTAACTTACAAAAGTTATTGGGAGCCTCGGATAATGATACCAATGTTCAAGAAATCATTCAAGACTATAAACAATATCTCACGAAAAAGTTACAAGACTCTAATAACCAGTACAGAAAAGGTAATTCCAAGAAAATGGGAGTGGACCATATTTGGCGCATAGAAGACTATAGTGACAATGAAGAGGAACAAGTTACTTTAGAGCCATCTTCTCCATCATCACAGTTACAAGTAGAGTCCATGCCATTTGGCGATTTAGAAAGTGGATACGTAGAAGGACCTTCTCCTGAATATGCCACGGCAGAGGGATATGGTGGTCCGTTTCTTCCGTCCGTCCCATCAAGTCCTTCGGGTCCGTCCGTCCCTTCGGGTACAGTGGCGAACATTCCTATAGGTGGCGCAGCAGCGGCAGCCGCCCTAGAAGAAGGTAACATCAATTTATTTCCAGATAATCCCACAATGAACAAGTTATTTAACAAGTTGAGTGGAGCAGACCAGTCCAAGATTTTACAAATGGATGTAGACCAACGGTTACAAGTAATGGGTGAATTGGTGAAACGATTGTTATATCAACAACAGTCACAAGTAGGCATTCCTATAGCTACAGGTACCAATGAAGTATTAAAACCTTATTTTATGAAACTACCACTAGATAAACAGTTGACCGCATTACAACAAGGGTATAAGTCCATGTCCAATGACTTTGACAAGTTGACTAAAAAAGTATCCTCTGCTACTGTAAATATTATTACACCAACACCAATGCAAGAAGTGATTGAAAAACAGTTTCCTTTGTTAAAAGTGAAGACGGGTGGCAACGATAGTAGCGATAGTAGCGATAACAGTAATATAAGTAGCGATAGCAGTAGCACTAGTAGTAGCAGTAGTAGCAGTAGTAGCGAGAGCACTAGTGGCGGCGGTAGCAGTAGCAGTCAAGAGGCTGGTACAAAACGTGTAACTTTTAGTTAAAAAAATGAAAAAAAGGATATTAAATATATAGTATGTATATTATAGTAAAATGCAAACAAACGATAGTACAATCAATAACAAGACATACAAATGTAGAAAAGTAATCTTAGATGTAATGAAGAGACAGGGATATGATGTTAGTGAATATGAGGTCTTTAGTGAAAACGAGGTAAACACGATGAGAACCAATGAGCAGTTAGACATGATTTTGAAAAAGACGGATGATACGACTTCGTTGGAGAGAAAGATATATATCAAGTATTATATTTTGAAAACTTTGAGGGAGAATATTTTACAAGGTATGATTGACGATTTGTTTGAAACCGGTGAGTTATCTAAAGAAGATACATTATATGTTATCATAAAAAATACGATAAACGATAAATTGGTTGGGGTAGTGAAACATATTTGGGAAACCAGAGGGATACATATCGTGTTACAGAATCTAGACCATTTACAGTTTAACAAACTGGATTGTGCATATGTTCCGATGCATAGCGTGATGACAAAAAAAGAGGAAGCATTGGTGAAACAAAAGTACCATTTAGTAGAAGAAGAGTTTCCTACGATATCCAGGTTCGACGCGATTGGTTCGCTTATTGCACTGAGACCTGGAGACATATGTAAAATCATTCGACCAAACAAGACGGGTATAACAGAGCTATATTATAGAATTTGTGTTTAATTTTATACCCAATAGTTTATTTTTCATTTTATTTAATTAAATGTATTTTTTTTAAAGAATATAAAGCAACTACAATATTAAATATTATAATGAGTAAAAAAGTAGCTTTGATTACTGGTATTACAGGACAAGATGGTTCTTATTTATCCGAATTTTTACTAGACAAAAATTATGAAGTTTGGGGAATAATTCGTCGAAGTTCTAATATAAATACTAGTCGTATAGATCATATTTTTCATAAGTTAAATTTACGTTATGGTGATTTGAATGATTTTAATTGGAATTTTGAATGTAATGATTGAAATTAAAAATAAATATAACGACTTATATAAGCTAGAAATTTATAATTTGGCAGCAATGAGTCATGTACAAATTTCTTTTGAAATTCCAGAATATACGTGCTCAGTTGATGCTATGGGAACCTTAAGAATTTTAGAATCCATAAGAAAGAGTGGTATACCTTTAGAAAAGGTAAGATTTTATCAAGCATCTACATCAGAGTTATTTGGAAAAGTATTAGAAATTCCTCAAAGAGAAACTACTCCATTTTACCCGCGTTCACCTTATGGTGTAGCAAAATTATATGGGTATTGGATTACTCAAAATTATCGTGAATCTTACGGAATGTATGCTTGTTCCGGAATATTATTTAACCATGAAAGTCCTAGGAGAAGTCATAATTTTGTTACACGTAAAATTACACTAGCGTTAAACAATATCTTGAATGGAAAACAAGATAAACTACTTTTGGGTAATTTAAACTCATTAAGAGACTGGGACATGCAAAGGATTATGTTAAAGGTATGTGGTTAATTTTACAACAAGATGTAGCAGAAGACTATGTACTAAGTACAAATGAATGTCATACGGTACGTGAATTTGTTGAAAAAGCTTTCAATTTAAAAGGTTTTGATATTAAATGGAAAGGAGAAGGTTTAAATGAAATTGGGTACGATTCAATAACAGGTAAAGAATTAATTTTTGTTTCAGAGAAATATTTTCGTCCATCTGAAGTAGATGAACTACTTGGTGACAGTACTAAGGCAAGGACAAAATTAGGTTGGATTCCTGAGTATTCTTTTGAACAGTTGTTAGAAGAAATGGTAAATGAAGACTGTAAGTAAGGTTTTTCATCAAATTAGTTTTTGTTTTTTTGCACAAACTTTATTGTATCACTCTAATATATGACTACAAATTACGATGAACAAATAAATAATATCAAAACAACTTTTTTTTCGGCTTTAGATGATTTTCAAAAGTATTATGTTTATTATAATAAAAATCCGGAAGTAAGTGAGTTTCAAAATTATTACACCAATTCTAAAGGACAGTTACAACAAATGAGCACTAAGTTATTATATACTACGAGTGAAATGAGCGTAAAAATTGATAATTTAAACGATGATGCTGAGGCAGCAACCAAAGAGATTGAAAAACAAAAAAAAGAAGCCGATATATTATTGACAAAAATGGAAAACGTCCGAAATAACCAAAATGGTTCTAGCATTTCTATAACTGACTCTATTGACCAGTATAATACGCAGTATTACAAAAACTGGATAATATTTATTGGTATTCATTTTATAGTTGTTGCTATTTTTTTACTTTTTAAAACTTCTCCTCCCACCAAATAAAGGTTTTTATTATTTTTTGTTTTGTTCAAACTGAAAAATAAAAAACAATGGATACTATAATTAAATGTTGACATGTTTTCAACCAAGATATATTAAGCACCCAAACTTGACAAATTATATTGATATACTCTTGAAAAAAACATTCTCTAATCAAAACAAAGAAAAATTGAAGCTAGACCAACAGCTTGAAACATTTATATCGCTGAAAAATTCAATCCGCTCTGCGGATAATTCTTCAACTAAATTACCAGTTACAGATTTGAATAAATCATCCTTTTGGAGTGCGGATTCAAATATTCACTGGTATAAATTAACGCATATATATACATATTCTCCTCCACTCAAACCTCTTCCAATTTTGTTGGGGTCATTTTTATTATATTTGGTACCAGTTTTTATTAGACATTTACAAAGAAACTCGTAAAAGAATATATGTCTATTTTTTTGTAGTCCCACATAGGGTTTAGAAACTCTTGTTTATTTATTATTTTATATATTATATATTATATATATATTACAATAATGAGTGATGACAACGATGCCTTAATAAAGTTACAAACATTACAAAAAGAATATCAAGTAACTCTCCAAAAATACCAAGAGTCAGTTAAAAATTATGTTAGTATAGTACAGTCTACTGATTCCGCCCAGAGTTTTGAAACAATCCCAGATAGTACCTGGTGGGGAAACGCGTCTGCTAATGATACATATGTATATTATGATATTGAAACAGATAAAGACTGTCAAGCACTATGTTCTACTATTGAAAATTGCTCTGGAGCAACTTTTAACTCCACTGTTCGTCAGTGTTTTCCGCGTAAAGGAAGTGGGGTGGTTACGGCTAGTGATAACGAGGGAGATTATGCTATTGTTCAAAGTCAACAAACTGCTTTAGCCACCATGCAGTATTTGAATAAACTGTTATTATCCTTGGATGACCAAATCCAAGCACAGTTAACATATATGCAACCATACATTTATACGGACATACAAGACAAGGATATAAAGTATACAGAAATGATAAATGAACATAAAAAACTGATGATTCAAAAAAAAATAGTAGACCAAAAACTACAAGATAATTATTCTTTAGAAGAAAAAGATAATGTTAGTAACTTAAGAGTAGTTCAAAGTTCAATGATTTATTATTTTTTCTTTTTTTTGTGTATTTTAGTATTATTTATAACAATAAGAGCAATGTTTGATTTAGAAGAAGCGATACCGGTTTCGTTAGTTATTAAACTACTTATCTTTATTATTTTATTGATGAACATGCATTCTCCCATAGGACTTTTTTTATTGCTTATTTATTTCATTATTCTTTTTTTGACTAGGAAGAAAAGATAATGTTAATATTGACAAATATTTGTATAATGATTCTATATTAATATTTTTAATTTTTATATTTACTTATAATAATTATAAGTAAATGGATGACTTATTTAATATATCCTTGCATCAAGGAAAACAGTTCAAAAATTATCAAAAAAAATTATTTAAACGAAAAGAAAACTTTACCACGTATGATACATCAACGGATAACGATGATTTAAATAATTATAACGAGTTAAAAAGTCAGTATGACAATGTTTCACAACAGTATCAAACCCTACAACAACAATCATTACAAAACGTACATGATTTTAGTCAACCCAATCCATATCTAAACAAGACCATTCGGTTTACTACTGGCCATGTTGCATATGTTACCAATGAAGGTTATGTCAAGTATATTCCTACTATGGAAGTATGGAATTTTATTGGCGCACCATATTCATATATTGACGTACCAATTCCTTGGTTGAATGAGTATGGCAATCCTGGGGTTACCATCCCCACCACTCCCCCATTGACTAGTGGCACATTTGCCACTTATCAAACGGTGGGAAACGAAGGAAAAAGCGTATATGTGGATAAGTTATTAAATACGATTACTTCTTCTTATGTTGGAGCTTATAATGACTTACCGGTGGTAAATAATGCTTTGTTTGTCCCTGTTATACCCCAGTCAAACGTTGCTTCTAACAACATGGCAGCATACTGCACTTCTGTTTTAGATGGAAACAACGAGGGCCAATATGGTGCATGGGCTGCTTTTGATAGAGACGCAAATACCTTTTGGCATAGCCAAGGAGACCGTTACGACTGGAACACAGGAGACGTTTTAAGTACTTCACCAGTATCAGGAAGTTATATAGATGCAAATGGTAACTCACAGCCAATTGTTGGTGAATACTTGATGATAACTATGCCCGATTTTTGGCAGTCGGGTAATATTAAATATGTTCTTACAAAATATGATCTTCGAGGTCGAATTGGTTATCCAATGAGAGGTCCTAATAACTGGGTTATTTTGGGTGCAAGAGGACCCGCTGGGCCATCTACAAACTGGATAGAATTAGATAGACAGACTGACCAAGCCATGAACGTATACAATTCTTCTACATATACCGTTTCTAATAAAACACCTTGTTGTGCGTTTTTAATAATGACAACTAATATAGGTACAAATGAATATGGGGGAGCTGGGAATCGTGGTTGTCTTCAAATTTCTATTTGGAACTTATACACAAATAGTAATCAAGTAGACACTGGTTATACGAATGACCAAAATGCCATGAATTATTCTGGTTACGATAACCTATCTTTTAATGAATGTCAACAATACGCGGCGGATAATGGAAATCCTTATTTTGCCATACAAGATGTAAATACGTCTACTTCTACGGGAAAATGTGTGGTTTCAAATGATGACAGTAGTGGTAGTTTTATCAAGTATGGAGACGCGGCTACGAATCCGAGTTATACTGCAGAGGTTATTTGGGCAGTGAATGATACATGGGGTACTGATGCAAGCCAAGTGTTTATTACAGATGATGGAAGTTTAGCCGTGGCGAATGACGCCGGAACTATTATATGGAGAACGCCTCCATCCGCGGAGTGCATTAATGGTGGTAAAATAAATTTAGATACCTTAACTGCTACATATGGAGGAAATTGTGATGGAAATAATGGTTGGTCTATAGTACAAAACAATGCTTTAGATAAGGTGAAACAAACATATATAGACCAGGGTTATCCTGCACAGATGTCTTTTCCAGTGAACAATGGAAATTTAGGAGACCCAGCACCCGGGTGCGGTAAAGGATGGGACACTTCTTATCAATGCGGGACAGAGTGGAAGTCCACACATATCGATTATGCAGAAGGACAAAACTATATTTATGACTGTAGTGAAAAAGCAAATTCATGCCAGTTTTTTTTAGTGTTACAAGATGATGGAAATATGTGTGTATATAATGGAACTCAAGATAGTAGTAACTGGCAGGGTATTTGGTGTACATCGACGAACGGAAAACAAAAAGAAGCAAATCCTGAATGGGCCACGTCAAATGGTAAGTATGGGAGTCCTTTTTTTAAGCAAGGACAAACGTTAGCAAAAGGCGAGTGGATTGGTTCAAACGATGGTTCAACAAAGTTATTGTTTCAAGAAGATGGTAACTTGGTTTTGTATACATCTACAAAAACTCCATATACACAAACTGTTGGAGATAAGACGTATGGTACGTCTGGTATCAATGCGGTATATAAATTGGACAAAATGGGTGACCCGGCTTCTATAGGTAAAATAGGATATGTGGACTCCAATTCAGTCTTGATGGAGTATCCCGATTCCATGCTGAACTTATCGAATAACTATACTTTTTTGCCGTCCGTGGATTCGCCATATAATGACCTTGGTTCATGGGGTAACATGACCCAAGAGGATTGTCAAACTAAATGTAATGAGAATAATGATTGTCATGGGTATGCTTATGTAACAACCACGCAAACATGTTGGATAAAAGATAAAAATATGTATCCACGTGGTGGTTTAAAAATATATAATCCAGATATCACGCTAGGAATAAGACAACCAATGTTGACCGGTTCTCAAACATGTGGTACGGATATAGCATATGTAGACACACTACAGTATGACAATTATTTAAAAGGACCAGATATGACACCGGATACAAGATGTCACCCAAATGCAATACCTCCAGAAACGCAGTCACAAATGAATAATTTAGAAGACCAAATGAATGGTTTAGCCCAACAAATGAGTACAGATACAAGTACGAACTATGGAGATGATGTAACAATGTTCAACAACTTGAAACATAGTCAACATACATTTCATAAAAAGGCAAACAACTATAAAGATACCAAAAAAGAAATAAAAAAAATAAACTATCAAAATAATACAGAAGGGATGATTACAATGAACGATGCGAATCAAATGGTTACAGATACAAACTTGATTGTGTTGAAAAATAATTATATTTATATGATTTGGGTGGCTTTAGCATTATTTGTTATTTTAATTACTGTGAGTGTAATTAGAAAATCTTAAATGAAAATAAAAACATTTTTGTTGAATGTTGTGGATACTGTCTTAAGTTCGATTTATTAAGGAAATTCCTTAATAAATAATTAATAAATAATTAATAAATAACAAATATGTTTTGAACAAATAAATTTATCTAATGATATGTATAATGGCAGATAGTTTATCTACTTTACAAGAAAGATATCAACAAACATTAAACAATATTGCAAGCCTTCAAATACAAGAAAGAGAAATGTATGACAGTTTAAGTGACGTAACATTGAGTGCCGACCAAAAAGACCAAATAATCAACAAAATTAATGGACTGGCTCAAATGCGTTCGAATTTATACTCTACTATGAACGATACATATAGTTTTTATAGTGACATGTCTTCAACATCTAAAAAAACTTTTGAACAAGAGTTAACTGCTATTTCTATAGTAGATGAACAGTTGAAAGAGTCCAGAAAAAAATTAGCATCTTTACGAAACGAAAAGTTAAACAAGTTACATTCTGCAGAAATAAATACATATTACAGCCAGAGGTATCAAGCACATACAAAAGTGTTGAAAACTATTATTTTTATCTGTGTCATCGTAGTTATATTAACTGTTTTAGCAAAAAAGGGAATACTACCAAAAAATTTATATGTTTTTATTACGGGTACTGTCATAGTTATCGTATTGTTTAATATTGGTAGACAACTGATTGACTTATCCAATAGAGATAACATTATTTGGGACGAATATAATTGGTATTTTGATAAAAGTTCGGCACCATCCGATACAACTGGTGATAACACAGACCCATGGGCAAATGCTTCATTAACATGTGTTGGACAGGAGTGCTGTTACGCAGGTAGTACATATAGCTCGGATACAAATCAGTGCATTCCCGACGCATAAATATATAACTAAACTATGTATTCTAGCAAAAATATATCTATATTTATAACCGATTGATTTGTTTAGTTTAGTTTAGTTATAACTATATTATAGTTTATACAAGGGGGTGCTTCATTCAAATGTGTAACTGGTAATTTAGTTAAAAAATTATCCGCGGTTCGGATTGAATTCTTCAACGGTATAAATTATTTCATCTTTTGGTATGATATATACAAAATAAAATATAGTAATATATGTTATAAGATATTTATATAATATAATGGACAAATTATTTTCAACTATTATGGGTAATACATCAACAGATAAAAGTGATGTGGCCGCTACGGCTGCAGCAAACAAAAACGCTATTTTGAAAAATCAGCAAATGACACAACAAAAGTTGACTGATTTATTGAACAAGTCGATGGACGCGTTATCGTGTGGGCCTTCTTGTCAACAAGAACGCACTGCGGATGACTTGAAACAAAAGTATATGAGTGCACAAATAAAACTAAAAGTAGCTCCAATAGAGCTGGAAGAGTCCAAAAAGAATTATTATACTTTTACGGAAGGGGAACCTTACTATGACAATATGCGGGAAGAAGAGTTAAAACAAAAGGCGGCAAAAATAACGGATTCAATTGGCAAAAACTTTAATAAGCAGGTAGATGATGCATATGGTATAAGTAACTCTTTATCCATTTCATCCATTAATAACAAATATATTCAAGAGTTATTAGATAAGTTGAAACAAGACAATGCTAAACTATTAAAAATATATAACGGGACACATAGAGATACATTGACGAACGACCGCAAAGTAGAGTATGAAACAGACGCTTTGGATAAATTAAAAGCATCTTACAGTTTTTGGTTGAAAATATATTACTTGATTGTATTGATATATACCATTATTATTTTGGTAAAATCAAGTTCCACTTCTATTATGCTTAAAATTGTTTATATATTGCTTTGGGTAAACTACCCATACATTGTTTTGTTCTTTATAAAGTTTATATATAATATATATGGAAATGTGCAGGCACTTATTCCTAAAAATGTGTATGAATCCCTTTAAACATTTCAACCTATGTTTAAGACATAGATAAATGATGTAGTGTTTTGTTTTTTGGCGTAGAGACATATGTTTCAGGATATGTTAACACTCGGTCTAAGTCTATGTAAACCTTTTTTACAATCGGGTCGATTGTTTTCCCTATATAGTAACTAAAAGTCGAGCCAGTCATTTTATGAAAATTAAAGTTACCTATGAATACGTTGTTACACCGAGTTGATGTAAGGTAGTCTATTATTGCGTCTTTTTCTCTCTTGCCGTAACCATTCTGGTTAAAGAAAGTAGTATAGTTATTTTTTTTCAAAAAATTCATCACCTGGTTATTCAATGAATGACTCAGTATAATTGTTTTATCTGTTTTGGATATATGCTGTTTGATTAGAGTTATATACTTTTTTACTAACAAATCTCTAAACACGGATTCTGTCATATGATTGACTTTAGACCAATGGTGAATTGCATCTTCTTCAAGTCTTAAGTGAATGACATTTATTTTGTCGTTTACTGTGTCTAACTGGTTTGTGAGAGAATCTGTTTTGTTAGTAAACTCTTTATTATATCGAATATGCAGCAAAATAAATTCAAACATTTTTTTATTAATGGTATCTATCCAACCAAATGTATACTTATATATAGGTTTCAATAAGTTTTTACTCATTTCTATGGCCTCTTTTTCATCTAATAATTCTTCTATCCATTCCCCATTGACATAGTAAGTAAACCGCAACTGTTTTTTTTCTAGTGTTTGTGTAGGTTCTATGCTTTTGATATGGTACTTTAGTTTATGTTTGTCTACTACAAAGATGCCATATATGGGCTTCAAAAAAACATTTATTTGGTTCAAGTCCAATATATTAGATAGTGGGGTATAGGTTCGGCTCGAAATATCTTCCATAAAATAGTCTATACAGATGACCTTGTGTTTTTTTGAACATGCAATCATGATAGACGTGATGAATGTAAAAAGTTGGTTTGTTAAACCACAACTAGAAGTCCCATTTGTTAGTTTAGCAAAGTACATAACTTATAATATATATCAAATTATATATTATATTTATTCAAAGTAAACATTCAGCAAAAAATTGTTAAAAGATGGGTTGATTAGTAACCAACTCTTGAGCAATAATTCCCAAAACACCAATCATGGCAAGTCTACCATTGTTTAACTCTACGTCCATTTTTCGTACATCTGTACGATTCCATAATTGAAATCCTAAATCTCCCGGTTGATAGTCCGGTTTCAAAGCAAACAGCTTGACACTCGGGTGTTCCCATCCGCGAAGCATGGAAGTAAATTCTCCTACATACATAAGAGAGATAAAAAACACCTGGACATTATCCGGTAAATGTTGAAACTGATAAATACTAGGTGTTTTATCCACTAGTTCCAAGGTGGGCAATATAACCGCTGCCAACATGGCCAAACGACCGTGTTTTAGTTCTGCCTCCCTTAGAAAAGAAATATCAACTCCCTTGGCTACCACGTTTTTGTCAAAAATGGGATTATTCCCTATAGGCGGAGTAACCCCGCGAATAACTGGACCCACCACCAGGTCATTTAGTTTGAAACCAGTTACGGAAACCAATAGTGTAACTAACAGCGCAGCAATAAACATGTTATATATAGATATCCCATTGTCTTTAAGTTTTTTTATAACAATAACTGTTTAGCTTAGTAATGATTTGATGGTGGATTTAGTTATTAAGTAAATAATTCCACATTTTTTCTAGTCCATAACCAGATGACGGACAATTATGTAAAACTAAGGTTGAATGAATTTTTTTCCAATAATCTTTAGATACTTTTTGAATATGTTGTTTGGAACAAACGAATAATGCACCACTTCCATAAGTGTATTCTTTATTTGCATGATATATTTTTGAAAATAAATTTTCGTGTGAGTATAATTTGAATAATTCACTTCTTAATGGTTCTTCTCCCATATGATATGTGTCTAACAAAGCAGTTAGTTCATGCTTTTGTATAATAACTTCTTTATTCGACTGTAACTTTTCTAATAAATTATTTATATTTTCGTTTGAAGGATATTTTTTTATACAGTTGATAATATTTATTGATGGAATGGGTTCAACTTCAGGAAACGGAAATGCTGGTAAACCCGAACAATAATCAAAAAACTCTTCTTTTTTAACTGGTACATTCCAAGTAGAAATGTATTTAAAATTATATGGTTTATGTGATTTGATTAAATGGAAAAAAAAACGATGACTCATCTTTATAGAATCACTTCTTATATGGTCGTAAATTTTACCTTGTATAAAAAACGTATGGTCATCTAACTTGTCATAATTATCTAAAATATATTTTATATAAGTTTCTCCTTCTCTACCCATATTATCGCATTTAATTATTTTATCTTGAGGAATATAGTGTAAATCATCAGCACCTTTGTTATAAACAATACATATGTTTATTATAGGTAAAATCCAATGAATATCTTCATTATATCTTGCAACTACTATTTTCATTACTTATATATATAGATAAATATAGTTATTTCAAAATAATAAATGTATTATTTTTACTATCCAAAATATTGTCAATATAACTACTGAAGAATGGTCTATAGGTTCTTCTGTATTTGTATTTGTATTTGTATTTGTATTTGTATTTGTATTTGTATTTGTATTTGTATTTGTATTTGTATTTAAAGTAACATTTAATGTGTTTTTATCATTAATAATTAAAATATCTTTATCTTTGGTAAAGGTTTCACTAATAACTAAAGGTTTCATATAAGTATTTTTATTTATCATTAAATAAGCAAGCATGATTATAAATCCACTAACAAACATTGTTATATATATTATAATCACTATATGTTCAATCCAATATATTATAATAAATTGATTGCTTAATGTGGTAAATTACAAAATGTTTTGTCAATATATCTTGTTAGTATAGAAACAAGATAAAGGGTTTATATAGTATAATAGTAGTATATGAATGTATTCAACTGGTTCTTTTTTTTGTTTGTCCAACCTAATAAAAAATTAAATACAAATATATCTAAACATAATAACTGGATAACTAGTCAAGTAATTATTAACCAGTTGACAAATAAAAAGAACGATGGTAGCGCACCCTTTAAAAACGAGTCAGTAACCGTTCATGATATGATTTTATTGTTTAAAAAGAAAGACCTACTAACAAAACTGGAGCGAACCGATATATCTGTAGAAGAAAAAATACGTCTTATACAAGAACAAGGCGAGCCCCAGGTCACTGGCTTTCATATGAAAAGTGGTGGGTTAATGGACCAGTGGTATGCAGAGAGCTAATAAATCTTTTGACTATATTATATATTCAGTGAGTATAAAATATAATTGATTCAAAACTTATTTCATGATATTAGTTTGTATATCTTCTTGTTTTTTTTGTTCTTTTTATTATTTTTATTCTTTTTGTTTTTCGGGTCTTATGTTTTCTTCTCTTTTTTTTTCCACCACTTAAACATTTCCAAGACATACCGCCCCTCTTTTTTCTGCGGTTTCCGCCTGTAAGATTTGCATTCGTGCTATCACCACCATCATATCTTGCATTTTCTTGAGACTGAGCAGATAAAGAAGTCAACCCTTTCATGTTTGCGGCATTTTGAGATTGATTTGGGGCATAAGATGGAGTTCCACCAACTTCGATTGTACCTCCAGAGTCTCCACTTGTAGAGGCAGCATTATCTGCAACACCACTACTTGCACCACCATTTTGAGAAATCAATGACATTTGTTTACTAGTAGAGTTTTGTTGATTAATTTGAGCAGCGTTCATTGTACTTGTTGAACCAGCAGGCATTGGTGTAGAGGTTCGTTCTGGCATACCACCATTTGTAGTTGTACTCATTTTATATTACTATATACTAACAAAATATTTTATACTTGTAAAATAATTAAATGGACAGTAAATATGAATTATTGTTACTTTAGTTGTAAATTTCTTTATCCCAAAATAAATAATTATAATGTTTTTGAGGGTTTATCATTTTTGTTAAATCATTACGATATTCTTGATACTGTATTAAAATAGGTGAATTATTTTTATAAATAATGTGTAAATAATTTTCTACACCCCAATGTAATTCTTGATTAATTTCTTCATTATATATCTCTTTGTATAGTTGGGATAACAGATATGGACCTGTAAATACCGGAATACTTGAATAAAAATCTGTTTCTGTAAAATTTACAACTTGATGAATACAGTTTAGCATCAACTCGTTGTTTTTTTTTAAAGCCAGTAAACAGTTTTGAACCCCTAGACTTTCTTTTACTAAATATTCTTTGTCGGTTAGTTCAATAAATTTGAAATTATGAATAGAATGGTATTTAATATCCACATATATTCCACCGTTTTTATATAAATAACAATAACGAAATAAGTCACTTTTATAAGCATATGGTTTTAATTTATTAAATGCGTTCAAAATGCTTACATCAAAATTATCTTTAATAAATTCAGTCGCTTCACTTATATCATATAACTGACAATTGAATGTTGGATTTTCACGAACCATATTATTCCAATTATCTAGCATACATTCAGGGACTCCTTCTTTGGTATGTATAAAAGAAATTAAATTTAATGGAATAATTTCCTTATTATTCATATGATTATTTAAATATATATATTTAAATCATAATTATTCAAGAAAAACATAAACTGTTAGTTAAATGTTTCTTCACAGTTGATACAATAACATATTTTCATTGACCTCTCTGGTGTCACGTCTATATAATCATTTACCCAACAGTGGTCACAGTTTGTTTTAGGATATCGTTTCATGACATCATTTAAACTATACACTAAGTAACCAGAAAGTATTTGTTTTTGTTTTTTTAAATGAATCAAATCTCGAAACAAGATGAAATCCCTTTTAATTAAACATATGTTAGTATTCATATATTGTATCGTCTATTTATATATATATAGTTCACTACTTTTATATCTCAATATAAATATTAAAATACAAAACTTTTTATACCTTACCTTACCATATGCATATTATGTCCTTGTTTGACTACGTCTCTTTCATATATTCCTTGTAGTTCTTGGGTATATGAAAATAAATTATACTCGCTGCTAGATATATACATATATAAATAAGACTGAATAATATTTGTTAGTTCCACCGGAACATGATAATAAACTGCTAAAAAAACAATGACTCTTATTTGATATTTAGACATACCAAGAGGAGTAGACCATACTTTTATTATATTTTTGAAATTGTTGTCTCTAAGCTGCATATAAGTGTTCATTAAAAAGTATTCATGATATGTCATAAATGAATATTCCTCTTTTGTATCATAGTATGGCAAAGATTCAAGGTAAACAATATAATCGTAATAATATTTATTACGTTTTTTTACCTGTTTCTTTTCTGTTTCTTTTTTCATATTATCTCAGGATTTTTATATTTATACGAAAGAATCACCCCCCGACCAACTTCAACTTGCCCTTTGCAACTTCAACTTGCTCCGACCAACTTCAACTTGCCCCTACCAACTTCAACTTGCCCTTTAAAACTTCAACTTGCCCGGGCCGTCCCGAAGGAAGAGGAGGGAGGGTAGTAAACTGTACCTTGGTAGACCTACGGCCCCTCTCTAGTACTCAGAGTAAGGAACATTGTTTCCACCTCGTCCCTTGATATAGTTGTATTGTCCCACAGTCATACACGCACATCCAGTGCTAGTTGAATATGTATTAGGACAGCACTCAGGCTTGAACTTAGTAGTAGCAAATATATCCAACTCGTTCTTGGGTAAAGGAATGGGTTGATTGGGACGATTCCATATATCAGTAACGCCAGTGGAAGGAGTAGTACCAGGACTATAACTCAAAGTAGGCATTGCCCATTTAGATGGATTCAAAATATACCCAGGAGCTTTGGAATTCTGAAACTCTGGACCATATGCAGTATTATTAGAACCAACGAATCCTTCTTTTGGGGTAGGAACACCCGGGGTTGTGAAAACTGGAACAACTGGCTTATTTAAAGCTGGAACCATATTTTTTGGTTTGGTTTTGGGGTTGGTTATACCATCTAAACCTTCCATCAATGGAACAGAATAATATAAAGGAAAGGCCAACAAAACAACAACAACTATTAATATTAATACTTCCGTTTTTATTTTATGCGAACCAATAGAAAAAGTCATATTATACATATAAACAAGATAAAATATTTTTAAAAGTGGTGTAATATTTACAAAATGTTTTGTACATTTACCATTGAAACCAATAAATGGCGAAATCCTAAATCATTCATCGCAAACCCATATACCATCTTTCCTTCGTAAATTATATCTCCTATTTGTATATCTTTTATATATTTTGTGTTATTGTCATGCATCTGTACTATGGTTTCTGGGTGAAAATAATCCATATCTATAGGTTGTTCTTGTTCTTGTTCTTGTTCTTGTTCTTGAAGTTGTATTTCATCCCAGTCAGCAAAAGTGGTTCCGTTTAAGATGATTTGCTTGCTTGAAGTATTTATACAATATATATATGGTTCGGTATAACCAGGTAATTTTATTGCTTCTGGATGATTTACAACATCTATCCACTTACCTTGAAAAAATACTGAGTGACAACCGCTAACAATAATACCATTTAAACAAAACATATCCACTCCTTTAGCAGATAACTGCATTTTAGCGGTAACTTTAGAACCATCGTCTAATATATCTCCACATGCAACGGTTTCAAATGTTTTACCCATTGAAAGATATGTGTCTTTATCGAAACAAGTTTTTACGGAAGGTAGTCCGGGAATACCCGAAGTTTTTATGTGTAATATTTCAGTCATAAACAAAACAATAATAGTCAATGGAATAGATATAGCTAAAAAAATGGCAGTCATTGATGTAGCAACTGACCACGTAAAGGGCATCATCCAAAGCGCCACAATAAGAATAGCCAAAGCAATAAGTATTTTAATAATGAGTTCCAACATGGCGCCCATTAATGACTGTAAGGTATAATAAGTTCCTAAAACAGTAAACAACCCAGCAGCCATAGTGCCTTGAATTTTACTAAATATATCAATCACGGATATCAACATTTTCTGAATAGGTATTAAAATGTTCAATAAACGAGACATGATATCTTCAGTAATTACCGCTACTCCACTACGTAATGTATCCATGGCAACTCGGGTTTGTTGTATTGCTTCGTTAAATACAGAAAACACATCAGTCAATGCCAGAATCATATATTGAAATGGTTCGAGAGCATAATCAGTAACATTATTTAGAATATCTTGTATACAGAATTGAAAGTTATCACTAGTATATTGGAAAGGGGTCACCCCATCTGGATGCGTAATATGCCCTGCAAAAGGAATATATTGAGGCTTGCATCTTTGATTTATCCAATCATCCGCAATTTGTTCTTTAGTTTGCATGACTAAGCAATAACAGTAAACATAAAATACAAATAAAGTAAACAGTATGAAAATAGCTATTGAGTTACCATAAAGCTCAAAGTAAGACAAGTTGTCATATATTTTATTGATGAACCGACTGGTATCTTCGATATTATCCATTAACTACTATAGTATCAGATAAAAGTTTTCATTTTTACCTTATTATAAATGATATATTATAATATTGAACTATAATATAAACAACTTGTTATTTTTTATTTTGGTTGATGTAATAAAAATAAATTAAATTTATATATTCAACACATCGTCTTCCCAGTCCCAAAACAAGTGCATATCAATTGGAATTTTATTATTTGTTGTTATTAAACAAGAAAACCATTCGTAATTGTCTTTATATATGACTCTTTCTGCATAACTGACGTCTTTTACCTGTTTCCATTTTTGTTGAGTGGTATCCCATATATAATGCGAGCCGGTAACATAAATATATGGATTATGTGCATTTTCGCCTCCCTTGATTCTATATAGCGGTTCGTTGTTCAAATTGGCAATTTTCATTACTGAAAATACTTTACTACCATTCTTTAGTTCAGCGCCCAGTGGTAAATCTTTCATGGCATATACTTCTCCGTTTTTTAACTCGACCTTGGTTTGAGGATGAAAACAAGAACCCAGTGCTTGTACAATTTGTCCAGGAGGACCATTCCAGGTACTTTCCATGGTTTTTATTGAACCATCTAGAATATATAATATAGTAACTACAATACCAATCATTTTTCCAACCATATCTTTAATACTTATTATAATTTTTTGAAACTCTATAATGATATTCAAGAAAACGCCAAATATAGTTTCAACAATATTACTAACAAAGTCACGAATAGAACTAAACATACCACGAACCCCATTCACTGAGTCTCCTAATTCGCCACCTATACTTGTTAACGCACTTATCATATAGTTCAAAGGTTCCAACAAATAATCCATCATATTCATTTGCGTATTTTGTACACAATATGTGAAATCCGCGGATACGTCATCTGAGAAAACCCAATAAGGCGGATTACAACGATACACTGGCCAATTTTCTTTTATTTCTAATGCCGACTTGAAATACATCATTACTGCAATTTGGGCAATATATCCTAAATTAACATACAAAAAATTTAAATAGTTATTCATAGTTGGCATCTTGAGTTTATACATTATTTATATATATTATTTTCAATGCTTTTCCTTAGAAGTCTCGTGTTTCATATAATCTCGTTTTTCTTATAATCTCGTGTTTCTTATAATCTCGTGTTTCTTATAATCTCGTTTTTCTTATAATCTCGTGTTTCTTATAATCTCGTGTTTCATACCTTGCCTTCAAAGTATGTAGCCTGTTTGCCACATTTTTGTTCATCTTTCCTACAAATTTCAGCATAGTCGTATTTGATGACATTTGTGATAATATCTTTTTCACCAAACTTGGTACATCTGGCTAACAAGCCATCATTTGACTTTTCAAATTCGTTTATATAATAAATACAATTTTTACACGCAGGTAACTCTATGTTTTTTATAAAACAAACTCCTTTTGCTTTATGAACCGAAAACATACGACGAACTAACAAAAATGGAAAAACATTACCCGAGGTTGAAGATACATTTAATTTCATATAATATGTTATGTCATCTTGATATGTTATATTTAAGCAACTGTTTTAGTTATATAAATATAAAATGTGTGCTGATTAAAACTTGTTAGTATAGTTTATACAAGTCCCGACTGTTAACTCGTTGATTATTCTTATTATACAAGTAAAGTTGTTTTACAGTACTATAATTGATGGCAACCAAGGCGCCAAAGTTTTTTGCAGTGGATGGAACCCCTCGGTTGTAAAAGATGGCATTTGTCGTGATTTTACCGTTACTAAACCTCGCCATACTATATACTAACATTAGATAATCTACTTCCAGAAACTTTGAAATCTTTTATTAAAAAACACCGAATTGTAAATAGGTTTGGTAGGCTGGAAAATGGCATAGTTCCCATCGGCTACCACAGCAAAGTCACGGAAAGAATTGGGCACCCCTCGGCGGTAAAAGATGGCACTTGTTTTCACCTTCATTTGACTATATATACTATACTCCGCGAATAATGTACAAAATGTTTTTGTCAATTATCAATAATAATACTAAATATATATCCATTGAGACTCAACCGTTGAATCAACTAAATAATTATACTTATTTTTACTTTTTATCCTAAACTACTAACAAGAACAACAAAACATTTTGTACATTCTACAAGTCTTCAATTTATTAGTTAACGAGTTATTATATTTTATTTATATAATATATAATGTATAGAAGTAA